>Ga0079995_1078383_pt2 | contig 15138 bp, 19 predicted proteins | sample FaiFalFF_MnMetaG_2_FD_69198 | JGI IMG/M metagenome (GOLD analysis project Ga0079995, IMG submission 69198) | Freshwater microbial communities from Yellowstone National Park, Wyoming, USA - Fairy Falls C (FF_Mn_C) (SPADES assembly) (version 4) | ecosystem: Environmental > Aquatic > Freshwater >...
GAGGAGACAGGGATAACCGATCTGAAGCTGATCGAGGGCTTCCGGCAGACCATCTCGTACCAGTTCAAGAGTTCCGAGGGCGAGATCAACAAGACCGTCGTCTTCTACCTAGGCAGCACCTCGACCTTCAAGGTGACCCTCAGCCACGAGCACAGGGCATACGCTTGGCTGAAGTTCGAGGACGCGCTGGAACACCTGACCTTCGATACAGCCCGCTCGGTCCTGAAGGTCGCACACAGGTTCCTCGAGAACCTGTCAAGGTCCAAGGCACAAGAGGGGCTGAAGTCGAACGTCACCAGGTGGTGAGGCTCGGTGATCAGGCGTCGTGGTGTTGCGGCCGCAGCGTTAACCCTAACAACGCTGGTGCTCCTGTCCCTGGTAAACGTCCAGACGGCCTTTGCGCAGACGAGCGACCTGCAGCTGAAGGTTGTGGATTACAACGGCAACCCGGTCGGGAACGTGGAGGTCCTCCTCACCAACTCCACACTCAGGAGGGCGTTCCGTACCACATCGGCAGGCATCGCGACCTTCAGGGGCCTATCGCCTGGTGAGTACAACGTGCAGGTCACGATCGATAACGTCCCTGTGGCGAACGAAACGGTCACGGTGCCCCACGAGGGCGAAAGGATCGTAAGGCTTGCGGTCGCTGAGCTGAAGGCCCGCGTCCTAGACGCAGAGGGAGCAGGTGTCATGGGCGTAACGGTTCAGATCAGGTCGTCGACCGGAAAGGTCACCCGCTCCGCCACTTCGTCCGAGGACGGAACGGTCTCCTTCAGCAACCTCCCGCTCTCAACGCTCAGAGACGTCGGAACCTATACCGTCACCGTCAACGTGATGAACGCGACCGTCCTCGAGACTGTAGCAGACCACACTCCTTTGAACAGGACGCTGGACCTCGTCGCGCCCCTCGTCAGGCTCCGGCTCGAAGTGGTCGACATGCAGGGGGAGCGGGTGAGCGACGTCGAGCTCAGGCTGTCGGCCAACGGCGTGCTCTTCTCGAGCACCGCTAAAGGTGAGGTCCTCCTCACAGGGGTCCCGACCTCCCAGGTGGTCGGCCAATACAACCTCACGGTTGTCAAGAACTACGGCGGAACGAGGGTGACCGTTTTGACCGACTCGCTGACGGTCCTCGAGCCCTCCAACAAAACGTTGGTCCTGAACGTGGCCGACGCCAATCTCAAGGTGCTCGCCGACGGCTCCGATCCCGTTAGGGGTGCAACCGTTGAGGTGCGTTCCTCCACCGGTTCGAGGCTCGCCAGGGGAACGACCGACGACTCCGGCCGGGTCGCCTTCCAAGACCTGCCCCTCAGCACCCTCACAGGGGTCGGCGACCTCGAGTTCAGGGTAGTCCTTCGCGGAAAGTCTCTGCTGAACAAGACCGTCCACATGACAGGCCCCCTCAGTGACCTCAGACTCGAGCTCCCGCGAAGGGAGGTCTCCATCAAGCTCCTGAAGCCCGACGGCTCCCCCCTTCCCGAAGCGTTCGTCGAATTGACCGAGCCTGGCACGGACCGGAAGATCTCAGTCGCGTCAGGAGGGGACGGCACCGTGAGGTTCGCAGTGCTGCCCGTCAGGTCGCAGGTCAAAGTCGTCTACAGGGGATTGACGGTCCAGTCTGAAGAGGTTGACTTCTCGTCGCCGCCCTCGACCTTGCAGGTCAAAGGCGTCTCGATCCCCGTCACGATAACGTACAAGGACTGGGCGGGTTCGCAGCTCAGGGGAATTCAGGTCAGGGCATGGCAAGACAACGAGTCCCTACCCGTTCATGTCAAGGACGGTATGGTGAGCTTCGTCGTGCCCGTGAAGGGTGTGGTGATCGTGGAGGCTCTGCTCGGGGGTCAGGTCATCGAGCGACGTGAGTTGCGGGTCGATGAGCCTACTGCCTTAACGATCTACGTCAGGGGCGTTCAAGTCGGGGAGGGCATAATCAGCCCTGAAGCCGTCGGAACGGCAGGCGCTGTAGCCGTTGCTGCCGTGTTGGTTTCGTTGGGAGTTCTGCTCTACATCAAAACCGTCAAGACTGCCCGTAGGACCCTATAACCTGGTCATACAGCTTGAGATATCTTTTACTAACGACGTGGTAATCGAACTCCCTCACAAGCTCCCTTCCTTTTTTGATCAGCTCCTCCCTTTTCTCATCAAGGACGCTGAAGGCCCTCACCCAACCCTCAACCGTAGGCTCGGTCAGGATCAGTGCGTCCCTGAAGGGCCAGAAAGCTGGAAGATCGTTGGCGATGACGGGACAGCCTGACGCCCAGGCCTCGAGCATGACGCTCGGCATCCCCTCCCAGACTGAAGTGATCATCAGGCACGCGGCCGACTTCATGTGGGAGATCACGACCTCCCACGGAGCGACCTCCTCGACGCCGAAGGCCCTGTGCCTCAGGCCGAGCATCCTCACGACCTCGACGAAGAGACGGTAGTTCTTGATGGGGTCGTTCCTGCCTACGAAGAGGACGTACCTCTCGCCGGAGGGCCTGATGCGCTCGATTGCCTCGACGTCGGTCATGTTCGGTATCCAGATCCAACCCTTCTGTTCGGCCTCGACCTTCATCACGGAGGTGATGGCCCCGATGCGGCCCCGAAAGGCCCTGAGCCCCAGCTCCAGAAGACCTGCAGCCTTGCCGTACTTCCTCCTGAACTCGGCCTCTCCACCGTGCACCGTCACGACTGCCCTCTCCGCACCCAACAAAGCGGGGAAGAGCTTCGGCGAGTGGAGATGCACCAACTCGAAACCCCTCAGTTTCGCCGACGAGAAGAGGGCGAACGAAAGAGATCCTGTCTTAGGGAGGCGCAGGTGCGGCACGTTCCCCGAGTGGAAGACCCTCACGTCGACGCCGAGCTCCCTCAGCCCCTTCTCCAGCAAGTAAACGTGTCTTCCTGAACCGCTACCACCGCCGTAGGTGAAGTTCAAGATGGCTATCGATGACATACATCATGCATTATGGCTAGAGACCCTAAAAGGCTTAAGTAAAACTTGTCAGTACCTGACATCTTCATCAACCTCTTTGAAATAAGAGACCTGAGCTTGTGCAGGTCATTTGCCTTGGCTGTGGCTATTATGTCGTATTCTCCTGTGACCTCGTAGATGTCGATGACTTCAGGTATCTTCGCCAAAGCCTTTCCAACGTCTTCAAGCTTTCCCTGCTCCACGAAGACGTGAAGAATAGCCCTGACGGTCAAAACCTTATCCACCTTAAAAGTATCTGAAAGGCTATAAGTGCCGTGAATCCGATGATTGTCATCAACTTCGTCTTCCTTATCTCATTCCTGATCTCTTCCTTGGCTCTTTCCATCTCCTGTATCAGCTTCTCCAATCTGTCTTCAAACCGTGCTAACTCCGCATCAAAGACCTCCAAAGCGTTCATCCTCAGAACGACTGCTCTCCCTCCCTCAATAACTCCCTCCGTTATGTAGTTGGAGTTCTGGCTCAGACTCCTTTGCGGATCGGCTCCAACATACTGGAAAAAGCGCCTCCTTACCTCATATAACCGAAAGAACCATGTGAGAACTGTGGGAAAATCGATGCCCGCCAACCCTCGGCACATAGGGCTGTGGAGCAGATGCTTCAAATAATGGTAAAAGCTGTCCTTTTCGTAGTTCAAGATAAATCTTTTTCCGTCGTTCGCCACGTGCCACGTGTCCCATGGCCTGTTGGCTACTGGCTCCATAAACTCTTCATGTTCTGAAAGGCGGAAACATGGACAGACCCTTAACCTGACCATTCCTTTTCACCCCTCAAAACGCCTCAACAGCTCTTCGTAGCTGATGGTCTCCCCCGTGCGCAACTCAACCAACATGTTCTCAGGCTGATAGTATCCGACCGGGCAATCCTCCGTGTAGCATCTCCACTACCAACCTTATCTCGTTATGGGCTTTAGGCCTGTTAGGAAATATGGCACCGCAATAGGGGCATGGCTGATCCTCAACAACCTGAATTTTAATCGGTTTCTCCCTGCCCTCGACCTCCACTTCAAAAGAAAATAATACGCGCAGTTTACGTTTGCGTCTAGTCCTGAAAAGCCTGCTCAAGGTGTTCCTAATACGGATCATCCTCAGCCGCCTCCCAAAAACATTCATGGCAATAGGTCAAAGGCTCCTCATATTCGGTCTCGGCAAAGATAACATGCATGTCGCAAACGTCCCTGTTGCACCTCATGCACTCGTAAAGGGCGTCAGATTCACAGACGTAGCAGGACCGGTGCCGATCTATCAGATCGAAGAACAGCAAATCCAGATTCTCGGTCAACAGTATCACTATCTCTTTGAACTTTTCACGTATATGCTTTGAGCTTTTGCTGTCCATCTCGGCGAGCTGGTCGAGTGTGACCATGAAATTGGCTGTCATATATTGCACCAACCTTTTGACCTTGGTCCGGATCCTCTCCAAGCTTTCGCTCTCCTTGATGGATTTTGAAGGTAGGAGCGTCCTCGCCAGGGGCCTAGAGGAGAGCATACCTTTCTTCAGGTCCGCTATAGGACTGGTCAGGAGGTGCATAGGGAACGCCGCGCCTTCCTTCCTCACGACCCAGCTCTCTTTGGTAGTCCTAGCTACCTACATGCACTCAATGAGGGTATAGGGATCCGGGAAAGGTCCCGGAGGCTGACGCCGAGGCCGTGAGGGACTGGCTCGTCCTGGTGAACTTCCACGGATACTACTCCGCCAACCCTTCAGGAAGGCTCCAGAAGGACATAGAGACGGTCAAGGATACGAGCGGGCCCTTCCCCTTCGATGACTTGCTCTCCAACATCAAGGAGACTAGGGGAGGCGCGATATCGATCACATCTTCCCACATATTGAGGGGCCTCGATGCCGATCTGCTGAGGAGGTCCGGCCAGCCCTACCTCTTCGTCCTCTATACTGCGCTCTGTTTGAGCGGTGCATCCGATTGGGAGGGGACTCTGATCAGGGAGCTAGGGTCCGAATCGCTCGCAAGGCACCACTTATTCCCGAGGAGCCTCATCAGGACAGTCGGCGAGGAGGAGGGCTACGTCTCCGGGATAGGGAACATCACCCTGATATCGCCTTCCCTGAACTCCGAGCTCTCCGACAGGCCCCCTGCCGAGTACCTCCATCAGTACGGAGAGGAGCTGAGGAAGCACTTCATACCGGAGGATAGGGAGCTGTGGGGAAATGACAGGTTCGAGGAGTTCTGCGAGAGGAGGGCAGAGCTGATAGGATCTACATACACACTGCGAACGATTCAGCCCAGTTTGGTCCCGCAGTTGGGGCAGAACTTCGACCCCGGCTGCACCGGCTGGTTGCAGCTCGGGCAGTTCCTCGCGAGGGGCTGGCCGCAGTTCTGGCAGAACCTGGCCCCCTGCATGTTCTGGGCCCCGCAGCTCGGGCAGTTGATGAAGGTCATTGCAGGCTGGGGTTGAGGCGGCGGCGGGGGCTGGTAGGCGGGCTGCTGGAAGAGCGGGGGGATGATGGCTATCCCCGCTCCCACGGCCGCACCAGGGCTCTTCGCCAGCTCCTCAGCGGCCCTCTGGACCGTCTGCATCCTCAGAACCTCCGACGCCGAGACCCCCGACCTGATGAAGAAGAGCCTGTCCCTCCACTCCGGCGTGGTGTCCACTCCTTCGAACTTCAGGTCGATGAGCTCGAGGCCTATCCTCCTGAACGGGTCTATCAGGGCGTTCTTGGCTTTGAAGCTCGTCTCGTCCAGCTGCGTGAATACTGTCGCCAAAGAGTACCTGCTCAGCTCGTCTATCAGTAGCTCGTTCAGGTAGCCCCTCAGGAACTCCGAGACGCGGTCTGTGTCGTAGGCGTTCTGCCCTCCCACGACCTCGTTGACGAAGAGGTTGGGGTCCTCGACCCTGTACCAGAAGCTCCCCCTGGCCATCAGCGGCGCCAGCTCCGTCGTCTGCGCTTTGACGCCGAAGAGCCCCTTGAACTGCTTGAGGGAGACGAATATCACCGTCGCCCTGAAGGGCACCTTGTCGTAGCCTGCCACGCGGCTCAGGACGCGGGTCAGGAGCGGGAGGTTCATCGTGGTCAGCGTGTGCCTCCCGGCCCTGAAGACGTCGTAGGCCTTCCCGTCCCGGAGGAAGACGGCTGCCTCGAACTCCTTGACGACCAGCTGGGAGCCCCAAGTTATCTCCTCCACCGGGTACTTCCATACGATGTCGCCCTCCTTCGCGCCCACCCACTCTATTACCTGCGGCATCCCACCACCCCTCCTACAGCTCTTTTATTATTTCGTTCCTCCTCTCCAGGAGCTCCCCGTAGCCGTCTATGGAGTCGAGCAGCTGTTGCAACCCGCTCCTCAGCTCGTCGGGAGAGGAGGCGCCCTTTATGGCCATCGACTGCTGGAGTATCCCCTCCGCCGAGGTGATCAGCTTCTCGTCGTGCTCTATCAGCTGGTCCAGGCGGTCCTCCCTCACCTTCACGACGTCGAAGAGGCCTGCGTAGCCGGCTACGGCCCTCTCGGTCTTCTGCTTCACCGTGTCCAGCCTCGTCACGACCCTCTCGGCCAGCTCCCTGTCGCTCCCTGAGACCGGCACCTTGGAGAGGGCCTCCCTCACGTTGTCCAGCGCTTTCTTCAGCCTCGACGACGCGGCCATCCTCACCAGCCTGTCGGTCTCGCGCCTGATCTCCTTCTCCTTGTATCCCCTGTAGCCCGGCACGTAGGAGAGGATCCTCTCCATCAGGCCGTACTGACCCTTCGCCTTTTCGACCCTCGACGACATCACCCTTCACCCCTCCTCATCATCGCCACTATTCCGAGCACGCCCAGTAATATCAATATCAGGCCTAAAGAGATAATCGGGTTGACGAAGACGTAGAGCGTGAGCGAAGCTCCCATTCCTGAAGCGATCGCCCCCCAGACAGCGAAGAAGAGCCTGTCCGCCCTCGTTGAGGCCGAAAAGATTAGCGTGTAGCCTCCGATCGCCAGCAGGACGACACCCGCCGCCTGGAGTAGGTTGAGGGCAATGATTTGTAGCCCGTAGACCACCAAGATGGCGCCGATGGTCAAAATGAGCGTCACGATGAACCCCTCTCCGTAGCCCGGCCTACTCAACCGCCTCACCCGCCCTGGTGGGCCCTATGGCTCTTGAGAGGTAGCCTGCCGCGGCTGCCGCGAACCCTATGAATGCCGTCGCAGCGGGAAGGATCCCCAACCCGAAGAGGAGGGCCGCGAAGGCCACGGCGGCGACCGCATGTGCTATTCCGATGCCCATGTAGCCCGCCCTCTCGAGCACGTCGGGCGGGTAGGTCGCCTGGATGACCCTGCTGGACGAGGCGTCTATCATGGCGTAGTACTCCTTCCCCTTGAAGCGATAGGTGACGCGCCAAACGGGTACGCTGACGAAGACCGCCTCGCCCACGTTCACCTCGTCCGAGCGCCGATCGACCTTGACCACCTCCCGCATTATCTGCCAGGTCATCTCGTTCTTCGCCATCTCCTTCGCCAGCTCGACGGCATGGGCCTTATCGATCGTTGCCCCGTGAAGGACCCCTCCGACGCGCTTGACGTAATCGGAGCTGAAGTAGCTCCTGCCCCTCGACGAGATCCTGTAGCCCTTCTTCGCCTCCGGTATCTCCGGAGACGCCGGTATGGCGAACTCGAAGGACCTCTCGAGGGTCCCGCTCTCCCTCTTGTAAACCGTCCTTACCTCCCTGTAGGCCCCGTCCACCTTCCCGAAGTACTCGGCGTCCTCTCCGAGCCCAGTGAAGCTGGTCCTGACGCCGAGCGAGACGACCCAGAACGGGTAGAAGTGCAGCTCGACCTTCTTCAGCTCGATGTTGAGGGGCAGCGACTCCTCGACGCCCACCTGCTTCTTGACCCAAAGGAGGAAGTTCCCCAGCGCGGTGCTGCTGTCGTAGTAAACCGGGAGGAGGTACCTCTGCTCGTCGGCGAAGGTCCTGAAGACCGTCGAGCAGTACCTGCACCTCACCGTCACGTCGCCCTCCCTGACGTTGTGTTCGGCCCCGCACTGGGGGCAGATGTAGACCGTAGAGGCTGTCGCGGCCGTCACGGGAGCCCACCCCTGAGCTTCGCTATTATGTCCTCTGCCTCGACCGGTATCTCGGGGAGCTGGAACCTCTTCCCCCTCCGCCAGACCCTGTGCTCGGCCGTAGCCCGGCGGGAGCCGAAGAACCCCACGGCCGCGGCGGCAGCCGGCGGCAGGACGACCGCGAGCAGCGCACCCTCGCCCTCCACGAAACCTGCGTTCAGGGCGGCCTGCGAGAGGACGGCGGCGAGCGATATCAGGAGGACCAGCCCTGCCGTGGCCATCGCCACCAGCAACCGGTAGCGGCCTCCCATCGGCAATTCGGCCTTAAGGACCCGGTCCGGGGCGTTCACGGAAGCGTCCGCGCTGGCCCTGTACTTCCGGCCCTCCCACTCGTAGTCGACGACCGCGACGGGATACATTATGAGCTTGGTCGAGAGGGGCTCCGATTCCGTGTAGCAGTCGAAGAGCTTGGTCGTCATGCGCTGCACCTTCCTTCTGTGGGCCTCCGAGGCGATCGTCTTCGCCCTTTCTATTGCCTCCTGCTCGGAGACCTCGGGCGCTATCAGCTTCGCGTGCCTGGCGGCCTTCACGAGGTCGAACTTTCCAGCTTCCCTCAGCCGCGAGAGTACGCGCTCCTTGAGGTCCTCGAGGCCGAAGACCGCCTCGAAGGCCCTGGCGTACACTATGGTCGTCATCTCCTCGTCGAGCTCGCCCTTGACGGGGACGTAGACAGGGTACTGGCTTTTGCCGGTGCTGCGGTATTCGCGCCTGTACCCGTTGTACCGCGTCTTGACCCTCTGGCGGACGGTCCAGAACGGGAGCATGAGGACCTTCACGTCCCTGATCCTTGCATCCCGCCCGGCCTTGGACCGCAGGAACCCGGCCACGTCCCTGCTAACGTCGTCCGCGCTCGTCGGCATGAGGCCCGTGAGCTCGACTCCCCTTCCCTCGAGAGAGCTTGCCGAGCCGCAGTACGGGCAGATGTAGACGACGGCATCCGGCGATATTTCAAGAGAGGCCCCGCACGTCTGGCATTGGTAAACGAGGCCGTACCTCATCCTTGACGGATCTGCGACCCCCATTTCAGTGGGTTTTCCTGATTCTTGTTATAATAATTTTCGATCTCGGTGCGCTCTTCCATGCTCAGCCCCTTCCGATTTTCACCCCTTTTATAACACTCCGTTAATAAATCTTCAGGTTGGCTCATGTGGAGCTGATAGAATGGGTGCGAAAGAAAATAGCGGAGCTCGAGGAGGAGCTCGCAAAAATGAATGAGATCCTGTCCGTCCTCGAGAACCAGCAGATAACGGTCCAGAGCGCCAGGACCTTCACCGAGGAGGACCTGGCCGCTCTCCCGTGGAAAGGTTACCAGTCCGGAAAGGGCGAGTGGGTCTTTGCTGACCGGGCTCCCAAGGCGCTGGTCGAGAGGCTCGAGAAGGAGGGGCAGGTCGAGCTGGGAGGTTACGTCTACAGCCTGAGAGAGGGCAGCATGGGGAAGAGGTTCGTCTCGAGGAGGCCCGCTTCGCAGGCAAGAAGGGGTTCACAGACGGCACAGAGGAAGAGGGGGCCTTCCATGTCGCCCGAAGACCTGCGTAAGGTCGCTAGGCGGAGATGAATTTCCCCGGATCTATCCCCCCTCGCTTGTATCTGGAGTGCCTCGGTTTCGTCCTCACGAGTGTCTTACAGATGGGGCACCTCGGTATCCCGGCAAGGGGCTCCAGGAGAAAGAACCTCTTGTACCTGCTGCAATAGCCGCACCCTTCTTTATATTTCGACCTCGGCTTCTCCTGGACCGGTCCTGAAGCGACCTGCTCCGTCATCACGAAATTTCTCTCGCTGCTGTTATATAGCCAAAAAACAAAAAATTGTGTGGATGATTTGCGTGTAGAACTTTATCCTTCCGACTCCGCTCCTCCCTGAGGCTGTGGGGCTTCCGGTGCGGCTTCCTCTGCGCCAACCTGAGCTGGTACGGCTTCCGGCCTCTTCGGCGGCCTCCCTCGCTTCTTCACTATTACAATCTCAGCAGCTGGAGTCTCCTTCGGGATAAGCCCGTACTGCTCCATCGTCCTGTACAGCTCCATTACCTGGTCCCTCATCGAGAAGCAGAGCTGGACCCTCTTCATGTCCTCTGGGCAGAGCGCGTATCCCGTCGTCCCTATCGGGAAACCTTCCTAGGTGCAGAAAAGGCACTTCACGGTCGGAATTTCCCTTGGTCGATATATGAGATTTTTGTCGGGATGAAAGCGCTGAAGTAACATCGGACGAATTTCGGCTCGATGCCGAAAATTAGGATCCACGCTCCGACGAGGGAGCTTGGCGCTGTGGTGAGGTCTGCGGTAAGCAGGGCCTGGGACGTCCCCTGCTCCCTCTTCATAGCCCAGATTCTGCCAGGGCCTGAAGCCGTCGATGCGCTTCGCCCCCTCTCGCATGTGGCGTCCTCCCACCAGATCGTTGCTCCTGCCCTTGTCCTGATAGGCGCCGGCCTAACGATTTGGGGCGAAAGGATCTTCGGCATTTGCAGGGAGGGCAGGGCCCTCGTCTCCCTGGCCTGTCTCGGCACCGGAAAGGACCTGATAAGGAGGGCCTGCTCCGTGGCGGTCCACGAGGCCGGCCACCTCCTGGGCCTCGGGCACTGCAGAGGGAAGTGCGTTATGAGGCCGACCAGCTCCCTCAGGGACCTCGACAAAAGGCCCCTCAAGCCCTGTAGGGGGTGCAGGACCTCGGCTACTCGGCTAAGTAACATTGCGGGAATGACACGGAGGACATGGAGGAGCCAATAGGAGAGAACGCGAACCTCCTCGCCGCCCTCTACTACCTTGTCGAGAACGAGAAACCGGTTCTGGTCCGCTACCCCTACGTGACCGACGCCCGCCGGATAGCATCAAAGATCTCCGGGTCAAGGTCGTGGGTGGAGGCCCTGAAGAGGTTCGCCACATATCCCGTTGCAGTCGCCTCCTACCAGGCCCCCCTCGTCAACGACCTCGACTCCCTCAAGGCGGCTGTCGCGTCGGTCGGAGCGGCCTTCTATCGAGGCGCCCTCTACGGTCCCGTTGACGTCCTCGACCTCTTCTGATACGAATACACCTCCTGTGAGCTCCCAGTCTCCGACTTCGCCATTAAGACCCATAGGTATCCCCCTTATGCCCACATCCTCAGGGCTACGGCTTCCTTCCAGGACTGCCCTGCAATCCTCGTGGGAGATGACGGAGCGCTCCTCCCTCTCTCCGTCCTCAGGGCCCTCTTCGATTACTACCTGCATATCGAGAAGAAGCCCAGCACGCTCGTCAGGGACTTTGCTGTGCCGGCGCCCCTCCTCGACCCCGAGGCCTCGGTCGCCGAAGCCGCCCTGCTCATGAGGAGGTTCGGCATCGTCGTCCTGCCGGGAGACAAAGTCCTCACGGCCGGCGAGCTCCTCTTGGCTCCTCTGGCCACGAGGCTCAGCCGCTTCTTCGTCTGACGTCCTCTTTCCTGATGACTGAAAGGATATCGCCCAGGAGGGCCGATGCCCTGTTGGCGAGCTCAGGTCTGAGGACGGCGTACGGATCCTTTTTGTACTCGGCCGCCAGCTCCAACGCTAATTCCTCGAATTCGGCAGTCAGCTCGTCTATCCTCTCGACCCTGCCGTCCTCGAAGAAATCGTACACCAGGGCGAGCATGAGAAGTATTTGATGGTTCACCGCAAAATCACTGATAATCTCATCGACCTGAACGTCTTCCTTCTTCGCAGTGTTATAGGCGACCTCGAGGAAATCCGACGCCATGCCCTCGACAGCCTCCGGGTTCCAAGAAGCTATGCGTCTTCCGGCCCTTATGACCTTCCGGAGCAAATTGGCGTAGTCCGCTTGCGACCTCAGGGTGAGGCCGAGCTCATAAGCTATTTCCTGCAAATGCGACGTTAGCTCATGCGCCATTTCGTCCGGGTCCGACATGGATCGCTCGGAGGTCCTTGAGGGTTTGGAGGCCTCCCTTACCCTGCGACGCCTTCGATTCACGGCTTCCCCCCACCTCCAACCGGACATGAAATTATATAACATCTATGCGCGTATGTGGTGATGTCGGGAAACGCCTGCCTGAAATGCGGTTCACCTGCGACGAAGACCTACACCCTCTACGACTATAGGACCGACGTTCACCATGACGTCCCCCTCTGCGAGTCCTGCTACTCCTCCTACACGTCGGTCCTCAAGAAGGGGAAGCTGGTCTGGAAGAGGAGCGGCCTCGTCACGTACTACCCGCCGTTCTTCTTCGCTATAGGCTCGAGGAGGGCGCCGAGGCGGCCTCCAGGTTCCTCGACAGGCTCGTCGGGATCGGGTTCTTCGGAAAGCTCATTAAGGCAATTCCCTACGTCCTGATAGCCCTCTCGGTCGTAGGCTCCGGCTTCCTGATCTACAGCCTGGTCTGGCAGGCGACCAACGCCGAGGTCCTCCAGAGGATCAAGGCCTTCTACAGGCTGCACCCCTTCGCAGGGATAGGCGTGGTAGGGATCGATCCGCTCCTCCCTCTGGCCGAGACGCTGATAGCCCTCTTCTTCGCCGTGACGCTCCACGAGCTGGCCCACGCCTTCATCCTGAGGATGTACGGCTACGAAATCAGGAAGGTGGGCGTCTTCTTCATGGGGCCGATACCGGCTGGAGCCTTCGTCGAGCCGCCGGGCAACGTCGAGAGGAAGATGAAGCCCAAGGAGACCCTGGAGCTCTCAGGCGCCGGGATCTACACCAACCTCATCATAGCCGGAATAGCCCTTGTAGGTTACTTCTGGCTCCTTTCAGGTCTGAAACCCCAGAACCCAGAGGCTTTGACGCTCCTGACCAGGGCCTGGAACAACCCGGTTTACCTCTTCGTCCCGCCGCCCATGCTCTCGATGCTGAACGTACCCTCTCCGACGTATCCTCCGGAGGGATGGTTCGTCCACTCCTGGCTCGGGACGTCCTTCACGTTCCCGATGAGCGTGCTCCACCACGCCTTCTTCCTGAACTTCTGGCTGGCAGTCATGAACTCCCTGCCGATAAGGCCCCTCGACGGAGGGTACATCGTACCGGCGCTGGTAAGGGGCAGGACCGGCTATAGGCTCTCGATGATCATACCGACGGTCCTCCTCATAGTCTTGTTGATACCGCTGGTCCTCTTCCGCTTCCTTTGAAGGCCCAAAACCCTTCCTCTTTTTTGTTCTTTCAGCAGTTAAGTCATACATGTCATTCATTGCCGTGGAAGCCGGGAAAGAGGTTGAGGAGAGGCGCCTGCGCAGACCCGGAGAGAAGGCGGTCTACGAGTGCGTCAGGTGCGACGCGCTGAACGAGGTAGACATATCGCCACGCCCGGCTGTCATGAGGTGCGCGAACTGCGGCTATCCGGTCCTCAGAAAGCCACGCCCCGTAGGGTACCGACAAGTTTTTACTTAAGCCTTTTAGGGTCTCTGGCCTTAGTGCACGTCATCGATGCCGTACTGAAATCGTTCTCCAATCTATTTCGATCCCAAAGGTACTCTCCTCTCGAGAAGCTTTATTCCGTATTTTCTCTTCACAACAGGACTTAGCTTGAAGTTGAAGAGCATAGAACAATAGTTGGTAACTACAATTGCAGTGAGGCACAATGTCATCAGGACTCCTGCACGTCTGTCTAGTTCAGGGGCTTGTGTATACGACTCAGAAGAGCCCCGAAATGTCCTTCCCCTTAGCAAATCTATGACCTCAGACTTTATTCCCCCTTTGCCTCATGAACGTAGCCCAGATCTTCCTGAAGGTGCTCGGACAGTGATCGCTTCCGGACCTTCTCTTCACGCTCAGACTCATCGCGTTGTACGTCACAAGCTCCGTGCTCTCGAGCAAATCGAGCGTGTAGTCGTCGATGACACGGTGATGTAGGCCTTCTTCGTCTTCCGGATGAATATCGCGGGATATACTTGGAGTGCTCAGGACATCAGCTCCCGGTTCAGGTAGCTCTCGGCATCATTGTGATAGAGTCTTATCGCATCAAGGGCCTCTCCTACCCTCAAGCCTGAGAGGGCTATGAACTCCGGAACTTCTCGGTAGCGGTCCGATGAGTTGATCACCTTCCTAGCCTTCTCGATGAGCGATGAGTAAGTCTGTGATGTCAGGATCGAAGGGACGTAGCTCATCTCCCTCGACCACTTGAGCCCATATGCCTCCCTGATAGCCTTCCACCTGTCCCTCATTCATAGGACCCTTGCGAGCATGCAGAGCGCCGTCATCACGTCCAGTTGCATCCTGAGCTTCAGGACCATGAGCTAGAAGGGTATGAGAGAGGACGTTGTAATACCGCCTCATCAAGGACAGGCAACATCTAGCCCATCTCGGGCTGTAGTTCACGTAGATGACCCTCTCGACATAATCCCAGTCAATCGCTGAGCCGTCTAAATATGCTCCAACACGTTGATTAGGGAGTCTTGTGTTCGGCGCGGGAAAGGTATTACGTTCTTCGGGTTCGCATCAGAGAAGGTGAAGCTTTTTATCCAAACGCAAAGGTCGTCGTCTGAGGTCAGCAAGACTGCTAGCCTCATGGGAATTCCGGCCGCCAGGGCCGGCGGCTGCGGTGTCCCAGTCCCCAGGGCAAGACCCTAGGGGCGCTAGGGGAAGAATCGGGAACGCCGACGAAAGCCGGCGCGGCACCGCCGCGCCGTGGCCTCCCGGATGAGGGGGGTGGTGCTCCTGGACCTCTCCTGGTCCGACGGGAGCTTCCCCTGGAGGGGTGATGGGCAGAGCAACCCATCCTCCCTCTCCCGAAGAGGGACGGCGGGAAGTGGCGCCCGCCCGTAGCCCCAGGATGCCGGGGCAGAAGGGGAGCCCCGGATGGGAGGGGCAGAAGGGGGCGCTCCGGGAGTAGCGATGCCCTAAGCTCTCCCGGTAGGCAGAAGAAGGGCAGAAGGAAGAGGAAGGCAAGAGAGAAGCCAGAGGACGGAAGCGGATCAGATTACAATAGAAGATGAAGAAAACTAAGTGACGATCACAAGGGAGCCCATAGGCGCAGACGCGCCCCCGGGCTAGAATCCCGGAGCTCCCAATCACAATATTGGGAGCTGGGGTCCGGGGGTGGGTAGTTGCGCCGGGACCCTCCCCAGCTACCCTAAAGGGATCCCGGACGTTCGGTGTGGCGGCCGGCGGGTGTACCCGCACCATCCCGACAGGGATGGTGTGAGGGGCCGGAGCTGTCCCGACAGGG
>Ga0079995_1072710_pt1 | contig 15134 bp, 13 predicted proteins | sample FaiFalFF_MnMetaG_2_FD_69198 | JGI IMG/M metagenome (GOLD analysis project Ga0079995, IMG submission 69198) | Freshwater microbial communities from Yellowstone National Park, Wyoming, USA - Fairy Falls C (FF_Mn_C) (SPADES assembly) (version 4) | ecosystem: Environmental > Aquatic > Freshwater >...
TTTATCTAAATAAACTTCACCTTCTGATATTTTTATTACTTTTATTTTTATTATATACTTATTAGGCTTAATGTCAATATTGTCTTTTATTTGAACAGGTGGAATTATTAATCCTAATTCTTCAATAATTTCTTCCCTAATATCAGGAATTTTCCTTATTAATTCTTTTCCTTGTGTTTCATCAACTAATGCTACTAATTTTCTTCCAATTTCTACTGAGCAAATTGGAACCCCAACAGGAATTAAAGAAACAGTAGATTTGGAACCACCTTGAGAAACAGCTTTTTCAATATCATCTTGATTATCTAGATTATTTTTTTTACCAAAAACCTTTATAATCCTTTGTTTAGTTTTTTTTACGGAATTTTTATCATAACCTAATAATCTACTTTCAAAATACTTATCTATAATATAATAAAATACTTCCATTAACCCAAAAATCACTGAGAAAATAAAAAAAATTAATAAAAATGAAATAACTATCATTAATACTAATATAATAAAAAATATTCCTAAAATTTTAAGAATTAATCCCATTATCAAATCTAACATAATTTTAATTTTATTTAGCTTATATTTCTAATTACCAATTTCTCTTTTTAAGAGTATTTTTCCTGTTAAAAAAAATAGAAGGTTATATAAAAAAATGTAGAATAATAAAAAAGAAAAATTTAATAAAATTAAGAGCAAAGTAGATTTAGTTTTAATAGCAAAGAGATAAGGAAGGAGAATTTTAGTATGCCTGAGCTTAGGAAAGATCCAGTACTAAAGAGGTGGGTAATAATAGCAACAGAGCGTTCTAGTAGACCAAATGATTTTAAAAAGAAGAGAGAAGATTTTCCCGCTAATCAAGATTTATCAAAATGTCCATTTTGTCCAGGTAATGAATTTATGACTCCTCCTGAAGTATTAGCATATAGGAAACCAGGAACTTTAGCAAATGGACCTGGTTGGTGGATAAGAGTTGTAAATAATAAATTTCCTGCTCTAAATCCAGAGGGATCCTTAGATAAAAAAGGGATAGGGATATATGACATGATGAATGGGGTAGGATATCATGAAGTATTAATAGAAACAGATGACCATTTTGCTACCCCTTTGTCAATGAGTAGTTCTCAATTTGAAGAGATTATATGGGGTTATAGAGATAGGATAATAGAGTTATCAAAAGATGTTAGGATAAAGTATGTGATAATATTTAAGAACCATGGGAAAGGAGCAGGTGCTTCACTATTTCATCCACATTCTCAAATAATAGCAACTCCTATAATCCCTGCAGTTATAAAAAATGAAATAGATAATGCTAAAGAATACTTTGAGCTAAGAGATAGGTGTTTATTTTGCGATATAGTTACTCAAGAATTGGGGCACCAAGATAGAATAGTATTTGAAAACAATTCATTTATTGCGTTTTGCCCATTTGCTTCTGCATTTCCATTTGAAACTTGGATAATTCCTAAAAGGCATTTTCATCGATTTGAAGATATAGATAAGAATCATGTAGTAGATTTAGCTCAAACTATAAAATCGGTTTTTTCTAAACTATATTTACTTTTAGATAATCCACCATTTAATATGATGTTGCACACTGCCCCACCTAATTCTAATAGTAAAGAATATTATCATTGGCATATAGAGATAATTCCCAGGTTAACGGAGGTAGCAGGGTTTGAATGGGGAACAGGTACATATATAAATCCAATGCTTCCAGAAAAAGCAGCAATAGAACTAAGAAAACAGGAGATAACTTAATAGATTCATCTACAGTTTCTTATGAAAATAATCAGTCAAAAGGTTATATAACTATGTTTATAAGGCTTATTATTTTCTTTGTAATTATTTTAGTAGTTATAGTAGGTGGGTATTTTGCGGGGCAATACTTTTATATTCAAAAAATAAAGCCTCAAAATATATCCCAAACCTCACTAATAGCTCCATTAATAAGTGAAAAGAAAAATATAGATTATAATACTAATAATCCTACTTCTAATGAATATGTACTAATTCCCAAATTAAATGATAAAAAAACGGACAATAAAGAAAATAATTTAAAACAAAACGAAAAAACTATAACTACTAATACTTTAACAACAAATTCAAATGAAATAAACACTAATAAAACACAAACTAAAGAAGATCAAAAAATATTAGAAAATTCAAAATCTATAGAAAATTCTAAAACTATAGAATCTTCTTTAAAAAATCCACCAGAAAACATTAATTCTAAAGAAGCTAATAATGAGAAAAATAATCTTAATAAAGATATTAACAAAAAAGAAGAAAATCAAAATAACACTAACAATAATATTTTACCTGATTCAGAAGGAAATTATTACATACAAGTTGGATTATTTTCAGTATATAATAATGCTAAATACGTAAGCGAAACATTAAAAAATAAAGGTATATATTGCTCTATAGATGAAGTAATAATTAAAAATACAAAAATGTATAGAGTAATAGTAGGTCCTTTTAAAAATATGGATAAAGCTAATGAAATTTCCAAAATAATAGAAAATGAAGGATTTAATCCTTTAGTTAGAAAATTTTAAATTAATTAAATTAATTAAAAAATTTAAAAATAATCCAATGGAAATAGATAAAATAAAAGAGAAAATATTAAATTATTCTAAGGGATTAAAACAATTAGCATTAGAAGTAGTTTATTTAAAATTAAATAATTTAAATTTATTAAATGAATCCCAAAAGAGATATAATTTTTTATTTAACGAATTTAAAGATATAAAATTAGGTTGTTTTGTTAGTTTTTATATAGAGAATAATTTAAGGGGTTGCGTAGGTACAATAGAACCTGTTTTTGATAATGTAATTTTAGAAATAATAAATAATTCAATATCTTCAGCATTTAAAGATCCTCGATTTGAGCCTATTTCTTTAGAGGAATATCCTTATTTACAAGTAAAAATAGATTTTATTATAAATATAGAGAAAATAAGTTCTTTAGCTAGTTTAGATCCTAAGAAATATGGAGTTATAGTAAAAAAAGAAAATAAAAGAGGAGTTTTATTACCTGATATACCTAATATAGATACTATACAAAAGCAATTAGAAATAGCTTTTAATAAAGCAGGATTAGGATATAATAAGGAAAATTTATTAAAAGAAAATGAGATATATAGATTTGAAGTAATAAGGATATAGAATGATTTTAAGGAGGGGAAAAATAGATGGGAAAAATGTTATATATAGAAGCAAAAGTAGTAGAAGATAAGCCAGGGATTTTAGCTAAAATAGCGCAAATATTAGCAGATAACCAAGCCAATATTTCTGCTTTAACTACAGGAATAGAAGGGATAATACCTACAGAAGTTAAACCTAAAACAATTAGATTATTAGTACATTTAATAGATAATGATGATGAAAAAATAGAAAAATTAGCTCAGGAATTAAAGAAAATAAAGGAAATAAATATAATAGCGATAAGGAAACCTACTTCTATTGATGTAGTTAATTTAAAATATGGTTTAGAAACAGTTATAGCATCTGAAACTGAATTTTAGAATTATTATATTTTTTAACAAAAAACTGCAAAAAATCTTTATTTTTTTATAAATTTAAGATAAATTGTTTAAACAAGGTATTTAAAGATGAAAGATGTAGTTATGAAGCAAGAAGTTTGATCTTCTATAAGTGTGGGAAGTAATTTAAAGCATTATAGTGAGGTAAAAAAATGAGTAAGGAAAATAATTTTTATATAGGGTGGATTAATAATATTCCAATAAAATTTAAAAGTGAGTATGAGTTAGTAATGATGTTTAGTAGTATTTCTTTTTATCCTGTTAAAGCAAGTTTAAAATTGTATTTAATAAAAGGAGAAGAAAAGATAGAAATTAATTCGATTAAATCCTTAGAAGACAAAGTGTTAATAGATAATGAAGAGGCTGCATTGGATTTTGTAAGATTATTTACTAAACCAGAGCTACACGTGTTTTTTGATTTATATGCTATTGAAATATTTAAGAAAGGAGAAAATCCATTTGAACCCTATGGTAGTGTTGATGAAGACTTTTATTTAAAATATAATTTAAGACCTGCTAAAGTATATAAAAGTAATGATAATTTTATAGTAGAAAGGTTTTTAATGTTTTATCCAGATGATGAAGGGATAATACCTAAAAGGATATCATTAGTTAAAGAATATGTATATCCAAATGGAAAATATGAAAATGAAATCCTTAATGAAATATATGATCCCATTATAAATGAAATCAAAACTCCTGTAGATTAATAATAATTTTTTATATTAAATTTTTGATTTATTAAAAATTAAGGGGTAAGATATGCATGAGTAATTTAATTTTAAAAGAAAGTCCATTAAAAAATTTTCATGTATTATTAGGTGCTAAATTTATAAATTTTCATTCTTATAATATGCCTTTAAATTATAGTAGCATTATAGATGAGGTATTAAATACAAGGAATTCTGTTAGTTTTTTTGATTTATATCATATGGGAAGATTATTAGTAAAAAAAAGTGAAAGAATAAATAATTTGTTTTCAGTAAGTATAGATAATATAAAATACTCTAAAGCTAAATATGCTTTAATATTAAATGATAGGTTTACAATAGAAGATGATATTGTGATATATGATTTAGATCAGTATTTTAATGGTTATTTTTTAGTAGTATGTAACGCAGTTAATAAGGAGAAAAATATTAATATATTAAAAGAAAACAATATAGATGTAATAGATGTAAGTGATGATTATTTAATGTTAGCTATACAGGGCCCTCTAAGTGAAAAAATTGTTAATGATTTTTTAATTTCATTATTTAATATAAATATTGATTTAAAAAGGGTTTATTTTTATGATTATGTAGTAATAGATAAGAATTTTGTATTATCTAGGTCTGGATATACAGGAGAAGATGGATTTGAGATTTATTTAGATTATAGAAGGATGTTAAAATTAATGGATTTTTTATTAAGTAATAATGTAAAGGGAGCAGGATTAGGAGCTAGGGATGTTTTAAGAATAGAAGCTGGATTGGTATTATATGGTAATGAAATAGATAATAATACAAATCCATTAGAAGCTAATTTATCTTGGGCTATTAAAAATAGCTATTTTAATAAATTTATCGAAAATACTAAAGTAAATAAAAAATTAATTGGAATAAAAGTAATAAATACCAAAAAAGTTCCAAGAAACAATTATAAGTTATATGATTTTAATCAAAAAGAAATAGGGGTTATAACAAGTGGTACTTATTCTCCTACCTTATCAATACCTATAGGATTAGCTTTTATTAATTTAGATTTCATTGATATAGATAATGTAATAGATTATAAAGGGTTAATTGAAAATAAAGAAAACTTTATATTTAAGATAGATAAATTACCGTTTGTAAAATTAAATTATTACAAAAAGATAACTAAATAATATAATTAAATGTTATGGATATAAAACAATTAGAGGAAAAGATAAATTTAAATCCTAAGGGAGCAAATCCTGAAGATGTTTATAAAGTAGCTAATTATTATTTTAATAATCAGTTATTAGATGAAGCTTTAAAGTATTATCAATTATTATTAGAATTAAATCCAAATCATAAGATGGGTTTATTTGAATTAGGTGGTATTTATTCTAATTTAGGGAATTTAGAAGAAGCTATAAAATGTTGGCAAAAGATAATATCAATAGATCCTCATTTTACCCGTGCTCACTTTAATTTAGCTTTAGCGTATAGTAAGTTAAAAAAGTATGCTGAGGCTTTATCTGAATTACAAATAACTTTATCATTAGTAAGGCAAAGTGGAGATCCAATTGGCTTAGAAAAAAGGATATTACAAGAAATTCAAAGGATTCAAAATTTGCAGACCAATATTAATCCCAGTTTAATAGAAGATATAGATACTCAAAAACAATATGCTTTAATTTTGTTAAAAAAAGGAGATTTTAATAATGCATTAAATGCCTTTAAAGATGTAATAAAATTAAAACCAGATGATGTAGAAAGTTTATTAAACATAGGGATAATATTATATAGAAATAAAGAATTTAGTGAAGCTATAGAATATTTAAATAAGGTAATAGAGCTAAATGAGGATAATGCTGATGCTTATTTCTATTTAGGTTCTTGTTATGAAGAATTAAAAAATTTAGAGAAAGCTATTTATTATTTTAAAATAGCGGTTAGCAAGAATCCTAATAATTACTTTTGGTATTATAAATTAGCAAAAATATTATATAATTTAGGTAATTATGAGGAGGCTATAAGATATTTTAGAGTAGCTCTTGATTTAAATCCTTTAGATAGTTATACACATAATAACTTAGGAGTAGCGTTATTAGATGCTGGTAACATAAATGAAGCAATAAAGCATTTTTTAAGAGCTGTTTATCTAGATCCCAATGATTCTTATAGTTATTATAATTTAGCAAGGTGTTATTTAAAAGTAGGTCAATTATCAAGAGCTTTAAAAAACATATTAAAAGCTATAAATTTAGAATCTAATAAAGCTATTTATTATTTAGAAGCAGCAAAAATATATTACAAATTAAGGAATTACAAAGATTCTTTAAATTATGCTATTAAAGCCAGTGAATTAGATCCTAATTTACAAGATGCCTTCTTATTAATATCTAAGTTATATATAATAGCAAAGAAATACGATGAAGCGATAAATATTTTAAATAAATTTATAGAAGAAGAAAAATTTGAACATTATTTAGAATTAGTTAATATATATTTACTTAAAGAAAATAGGGATTCACAGGACTTGAGAAATGCTTTAGATATCTTATATAAACTATATTCTAATAAAGATTTTATAAATCAAAAAAAATATAAAGGGATATTTTTAGAAGTTTTAAGAAAAATTATATTTATTAACTATGAATTATCAAATTATGAGGAAGCTTATAAATTTATTCCTGAATTTATAGAAAATCTTGATAATTCCATTAGTTCATATTTAATAATTATAAAAACATTATTTAAATTAAATAAATATAAAGAGATAATATCTTTAATAGGTAATCTTAATTTATCCAACATTTTAGGAGATATAAAATCTAATGAAGATGTATTTTTTAAAGATAAAAGAGAGTTACTTTATATATATACAATTTCGTTAATTAAAACAGGAGAAAATGAGAATTATATTCAATATTTTAAATTAGCTAATGAAATAATTAGCAAACTATATATGAGTGATCCAAATAATAAAGAATTCATTTATTATTATGCTTATGTTTTATCAAAATTATCTAATTATTCCAAAGCCTTTGAATTAATAACTTCTATTGAAAATGAAATTATTTCTAATTTCAATAATTATTTTAATTCCATAGAATTTTATTTTAGTTTATTATACAATTTAAATAATTATGAAGAGTTAATAGAAAAAGCTTTTTATTTTATTAATAATGTCAAAGTTTTAAATAATCAACAATTAAGTATAATTTTAAAATATTTAATCATTACCTTATCTAAAAAACAAGATTATTTAAAAATTTATAATTTAATTAGTTATTATAAATATTTTACTTTTTCTACTATTTATTATAGTTTAGATACTCTTTTTATCTTAAAATATTACTATTATATTTTTGATTTAAATATAAATGAAATCAACAAAAAGATAGAAGAAATTATTAATAATATTGTAGAAAATTTTGATAATTATCTATCAGATTTAAAAAAATATTTTTTAGATTTAAATTTTGAGGAAGTATATTATTTTAATAATTCTTTTATATTTGTTTTACATTATCTATTTAATTCAAATAAAAAAGATTTATTTTTTAGTTTAATGAATAATTTAATAAAATTTTTGAGTTATTTATTTAATATTGATTTTTATGAATTGATCTTTAATATGAGAGAAGAAAACTTTAGTTTTGTTTTAGGAAATATCATAAAAAAGATCATTGTTCAAAAAGCAGTTAATATTATAGATAATCAAGAAGTTATAAAAAATCACACTATAATAATAAATAATTTTTATAATTTAAATGATGTTTTAATATCTATAATAAAAGTTATATTATATTATTCTATCTATCAATTAGATATAAAATCCATTAAAGCAATTTTAAATAAATATGGAAGATATTTTATTACGGAATTAGTAATTTCATCAATAAAACTAAGTATTGATATTTCAGATAATTTACTAAATCAAATAAAAGATTATAAAAAAGATTTTATTGATGATTTGTTTTTTGATATTTATTTAAATATAGATAAAATAAAACAGAAAGAAATAGAAATAATTTTTGAGATAGGTAAAAAATTATTAGATTTTAACATAAAAGAATGGATTAGAAAAATATACCTATTACCTTCATATTTAATTGATGTAAATTTAGAGGATTTAAGAGTCTTTTTTTTAAATTTACTAACACCTGATTTTGACTATTATATAATAAATGAAAAATGGGATAAAATAAGATTTTTTATTAATTCTGAAAAAAATCAAATTAATATAAAAAATGAGAAAATATTAGAAATAATAGAAAAATTATTAAATAAAATAAATGAAGAATTATATAACGAAAAAAATAGATATTATATTTTATTTATTACCAGTAAATTTAAATTAGCTAATGGAAATATAGAAGAAACTATCACTTTATTGTCTCAAAGTATTAATTATAATTTATTTTTTTATGAAAGTAGATTATATTTAGGTTGTATTTATTTACTAAGAGATATGTATGATTTAGCTTTAGAGCAGTTTTTGGAATTATCTAATTACTATGAAGATGAATTATTGTTATTTTTATTAGGTAAATCTTATTTGTTATCAAAATACTTAAAATTAGCAAAAGAAGTTTTTGATAAATTATTAAAAATTAATCCTAATAATAATTTATATATTTATCATAATTGCTTAATAGAGATATATTCAGGTAATATAAATGCTTATGAATTAATGGAAAAAAGGTTTTTAAAATTATATAAAGATATTTTATTTAGTAATACTAAAAGTAATTTATACTATGAAGCAGCAGAGTTTGCTATAAATTTAGTAAATATTTATATATTAACAAAAAAATATGATAGTGCAATAAATATATTAACTAAACTAATAGAGGAAAATGTTATAAAGGAAGAGATATATAAATATTTAGCAATAATTTATTTAGCTACAAATCAAGTGGTTAAAGCCCTAAATGTATATAATTTAGGAATAAAGAATATTCCTGATTCTTCTGAGTTATATTCAAATAGAGGAGTATTATATTATAAAGCAAATAAACTTGATTTAGCTGAAAATGATTTTCTAAAAGCTTATGAATTAAATAGGTTTGATTTTGTAGCTAAAAGTCATTTAGGATTTATCAATTTAAAGAAGGGAAATTATGAAGAGTCTATAAAATATTTTAAGGAAGCACTGATTATAAAACCATTTTCAGCTGATGTATATATGAGTATAGGTACTGCTTATGAAAAAATTAACAAATTAATAGAAGCAAGAGATAATTATGAAATGGCTTATGAATATAATCCAAATAATCCCATTATTATAAAAAAATTAATCGAAATATATAAAAAATTAAAAGATAAAAACAGAATAGAAATAATAAAAGAAGATATAGAAAAAAATCCTAATTTAGATATAAATATTAAAACCGAAATTATAAATTATATAAATTCTTAAAAATTATAAAAAAAATTGAGGTGATTTTTTAATGATAAATTCTAAAATAGAAAATAGTATTAAAAGTTCCTATTCAAATAAATTAATATTAAAAAAAATTTTTAAATTAAAAAATAACAATTCAATAACTGAAATTCAAGCAAAAATAATTGATACTTTTTTACAAGAAAATTTTAACTTCATGAATTATGATATTATAAAAGAAATAGATATTAATGCTCAAAATTATTATTTATTTAAGCCTTTTCATTTTTTTAATCTTAATACCAATAATATCATAATTTTCTTTCCCAATAAAGTAAATGATGATTTTTTAGTAGTTTTTTATATTATTTCTGAAAACAATTTTTCTAAAGATTTACTAATAATAGAAACATTAGCTAATATTTTAGGATTAGAAGAAATAAGTAATTATGAATTATACTTTAAAGATTACGAAAAAATCGCTTTATTTACTCAATATTTAAATAAATATAATTTAAATATTTCCCAAAAAGAATTAGACTTATCTAAAAAAATAATTACTCCAGATTTTATAAATATTATAAATTCTATCTTTAATCAAAATCCAATTGAATTAAACGAAAATAATTTATTATATTTACAGGAATTAGAAAATATTAATTTTTTAAAAATTTTATTTATATTTAAGTGTTCTGTAAAAAATGAGTTTATATTTCAAACTAATAATGTAAATAATTTAAAATCAGTAATCAATACTTTTTTATGTCCTTATTGTAAAAAACCTTTAAAAAATGAAATTATAGATCCTAAGTTTGAGATATCTATATTTTTTGAAAGATTTATAAATAATAGTATATGGCTTAAAAATATAATAATAGAATATCTATTAAATAATTTTTCTAATAATCTTAAAATATATGAATACACAAAAGATATTATGTTAATAGATATCAATTCCATACTATTTTTTATTTTTATCATTAATTTAAATAATCATAATCTAATAAATTATTTTTCATATATAAAAGACATGGAAGTACTTAATATTGCAAGTTCGTTTTTTGTTATAAATCCTACCTCAAATCATAAATTGATTAACGAAAAATTTATAAATTTTAATTTACCAAATTCATTTATTATTTATTTTGATAAAATTAATTATGATAATTTCGTTAACAAAATGGATTTTATAAAAGAAATAATAAATAATAAGATTTTTGAAAAGAATATAAATGAAATTATAATCAATTTTGATTTAAATAATTATATAAATTATATATCTTTAAGATCCCCAGAAAAAACAAAAGAAGATTTATTATCTCTTGAAAAGCCTATCTTACATAAATTAGAAGAAAAAGAAAGAGAAATTGAATCAATTGCTATAAATAAAACAATTGAAAATACAGATAAAAATACAGATGAAATAATTACTGAAATTCAGATTGAAAAAACTTCAAGCGAAATTTTAAGTACAGAAAAAGTAAGTTTACAACCCCAAACAGAAACTAAAATAAATCAACAAGAAATAGAAAATATAACTAAAGATATTGATAATATTTTAGAAGAAAACATAATTTTAAATACATCAAAAGAAGAAAAAACAATTGATAATAAAATTATAGAATCTGAGTTTAAAAGTGAAAATCCTTTTGATAATATTCAAATAAATATAAAAGAATCAAAACAAATACCAACACAAAGCTTAGAAAACTTAAATTCAATAACTTCTATTGAAAATACAAATGCTAATCAATTAGAATCTATACTCGAATTAGAAATTAAATCTGAAGAAATTAAAGAAGAAATTAAATCTGAATTAAAAACTAACTCTGGACCAGAATACAAACCTGATATTGAATTAAATGATTTTATATCAAAAGATGAAAAACAGTTAATAGATATAGATATAATGACTATAGATAAAACAATAGAATAAGAACAAAGGCAAGAAAAATTAACCCAAGAAATATTATTAGAAGAAAAGGTTATTTTAAATAAGTATGAATTAGTAAATAATTACATTAATTCTATTTCATTTAAAGAAGTTAATATATTTACAGAATTATATTCTTTAAAAAACATAAAAATATTCAATGAAATATTTAATACTTTCATATTATTATTTGCAAAAGAAGGCAAAAATAATTTTCCTAAAGTTATACAGGATATATTAGAATTCAGTAAATCAAAATCTTTACTTTTAAATACTCTTATTATTCTATATTCAAATAAATTAACTATTTTTCCTAAAAATATACCAATAGCTAATCAATTAGAAATTATTTTTAATAAACTATCAAATATAAAAGAATATATAACATCTAAGAAATTCGAATTATTATTAATTTACGATAAACTTAGTTTCTATAGTTTTTTAAATATAAGTAGTTTAATATTAGGTGTTTCTTTTTTAAAAGAAATTGAATTTAATTGGATTAATAATTTTAATATTGATAATAAAGAAATTTTTATAAAATATAAAAAAGAAGTGATTGAATATGTAGATAATTATATAAAAGAGCTGGGAATAGAAAATTATTATATTATCAATAAAGATTGGGAAATATTAAATGAAGAAAAATTTAGATTAGTTTTCAAAGGAAAAATTATAGATGAATTAAAATTAATTTATAAATTATACTCATCTTGTATCCTGCCAGAAATTAATTTAAATATATTAGTATTTAAAATTTCTGATAAATATAATCTTTTACTAAATTTTAAAAATATAATAATAATCATAGAAATTAGTAAATTAGATATAGAATTAATAAACAATATAATTAATAAATTAAGTGTATTGGAGTTATTATGATTAAAAATTATAAAAAATAGGTAAATACCGCTTACCAGCTAAGCGGAATATAAATTAGCTGGTAAAATAAAATTTAAGGGTTATGCAAAATTTAGAAACATTATTAGAAAACGATTCAATAAAAGGAGCCTTAATTATATCAAGATTAGCTGGAGGTGAAGTAATAGAATCTACTATTAAAGATCCTAATAATTTCCAAAATTTCTTAGAACTAGCTTTAGATTATATAGATAAATTCGTGAGTTATAAAATAGAATCCTCTAAATATATTTCTTTAATAAATGATAAAAATCTAAAAAGAATAAAATTACAATTTGAAGAAAATACTATTGATTTTATTGAAATAAAAAACGATGATATTTTCTTAGTTATTTTATATGATAACACCTATCCAAAAGGTATAAATGAATTGTATATCAATATGGCTATTGATTATGCTTTTAATTCTTATTAAAATTCATTATTAAAATTTACTAAAAATATTTTCAAAGATGAATACTAATTTAAAATTAATAAAAGAAATAATCTATAAATTAACAGAAGGTAAAATAGAATTAGTAAGATACGATGAGTATATTCAAATAAAACATAATTTAATTAATCAAAGTCCTTCTCTAGTTGTTATAAAAGAAAATATTTTAAAGGATTTTGATGTATCTTATAGTAGGTCAAATTTAGAAAAAATTTTAATTAATATAGAGAAATTAAAAAACAACCCTAAAAAAATATATCACCTTTTATTAGTATTTAGTGAATTAGCAACGAATATGATAAAGCATGCAAAAGGAGGAACATTTACTTTAAATATATATCCAAATTTGATTTTAATGGAGTTTAATGATGAAGGAAGTGGAATAAATCTGGATAAAATCCCATATGTAACTTTAACTACTTATTCTTCAAAAGAGGATTCCTTAGGATACGGTTTCAATATATGTTCCACTTTAGCTAATAAAATTTATATTAATACATCCGAAAAAGGAACTAATATATTAGTAATATTCAATATAAATTAAAGTAATTCATAAAAAATTTTCTTAATAACTTAAGGTATGTTAATAATAGATAGTGAGTTAGAAGAGTTAATAAAATTAATAGATAAAACTAAATTACCTAATCATATTGCTTTTATAATGGATGGTAATAGAAGATGGGCTAAAGCTAAAAATTTACCATCTTATGTAGGACATCAAAAAGGTTTTAATGTATTCAAAAACATAATAGATTTATCTAGATATTTAGGAATAAAAGAATTATCTTTTTTTGCTTTTTCAAAAGAAAATTGGGCTAGAAATAAAAATGAAGTTGAATTTATATTTAATTTAATGGAATACCTTATTAAAAGGGAGTTATCTAGATTAAAAGAAGATAAGGTTTTTGTTAAATTTATTGGAGATAGGTCTAACATAAGGTCTGAAATACTAAATCTCTTTGATTTAATGGAGGCTGAAACTTCTAAAGATTATATTATTAAAGTAAATGTAATGGTAAATTATTCAGGTAGATATGATATTGAACAAGCTATTAAAAAAATAATAGAAGATAAAATAGAAGCTAAATATATAAATTCAGAATTAATAAAATCTTACTTATTAGTAGGGGAACCAGATTTACTTATTAGAACTGGAAACGAATATAGAATAAGTAATTTCTTATTGTATCAAATATCATATACTGAGCTTTATTTTTCTCCTAAATTATGGCCAGATTTTACTTTAAGTGATTATATCTATGCAATTCTGGAATACCAGAAGCGTGAAAGACGATTAGGTAAATAAATAAAAAATAAAGATTATAAAAAAAGGGGAGTTAAATTACTCCCCTTCTTCTCTGCTTCTTAATTTAGAGTGTAATTATTTAAGTGAAAGAATAATTAGGCTATCATATAGCTAGGTATAAAATATCTCCACCACTGTCTTTCAAAATTATTATTATAATAATTCAATAAATTATTATTATAATCTAATGCAGCATGTACATAAGGTTTATAAAGCGGATTGTAATTCCATCCATAAGCACTAGCATATCCCCTATATCTTGAAATAGCTTCTAAATTATTATCTAATATACTATATTCCCTATAAGTTAATTCTCCATTTCTTATACCATCATAAATTCTTCCATACTGATCTATCATTCTTTGATCTATGTTAGGATCCATTCTATCGCCGTTCCTATAACCCCCAACTTGATAGTTTGGATAATAGTCTCCTTGGATATAAGTATTATACAATCTATCTAATTCTCTTTGTCTTTCTTGTAAAATTCTTCTTTCGTTATCATCTAAAATTCCATCACTTAAGAATTTGGCTCTTAATCTTTCAGTTTCTGCTTGATACATTTGTAAAGCTGTAAATTCATTTCTATTTAATCTACCACTTCTTACCCCTTGATAGAAATGATAATCTCCTACATTTCTTGCGTCAAATATTCTCTCTCGTAACCCATCTCTATTAGGTACCCAATGACCTACCTCTGAGTTATAATGATGATTATAATAAGGCCAACCTATCATATTTTTTCACCTCCATCTCTTTTTACTTTTTATTTCCTTCAATATATATATAATCAATTTTAAAAAAAATAAATAATTTTCTTTCATTTTTTAACATTTTTTTTACAAATTAAGTTTGATTTTTATTAAAATATAGTAAAATTTTAACAATTAGTTAATTTATTTATTTAAGATTTTTTAAACCTATAAAAGTAAAAATAATAAT
>Ga0079995_1061620_pt1 | contig 15129 bp, 9 predicted proteins | sample FaiFalFF_MnMetaG_2_FD_69198 | JGI IMG/M metagenome (GOLD analysis project Ga0079995, IMG submission 69198) | Freshwater microbial communities from Yellowstone National Park, Wyoming, USA - Fairy Falls C (FF_Mn_C) (SPADES assembly) (version 4) | ecosystem: Environmental > Aquatic > Freshwater >...
ATGCGCGTCGCCAACGGCAACGGTGGGGTCGTCTTGTCTGCCCCGAATAGCTCAGCTTGCATCACGGGATAAGATACCCTGCAAGCCGCAGTGTCACGGTGCGGGGTAGTGCGCCTTGGGTTCAAACAAGGTCAGCTGCTCCGTGGGCGAATCTTGCGCGGGTATCGACGCGGCGGCGTAGACCTCCTCCAAGGCTTGAAGCGCGTCCTCGAACCATTCGGCGGTCGGCTCCCAGCCCGACTCGGCGCAACTGGCGGACCGCAACAGCTCGCCGACGAAGTGCAGGTACATCAGGTTGCGCGTGCCGTTCCCGTAAGCGCCCACGATTTGTTGGGCGCGTTGTAGCGCGTCGGCGGGCGTGTGCGCCAGTGGCTGGAACGGCTGCGACCGCTTGCGGCAAATCAGCACCAAGTCCATGTCCAACGCCTGCTTGTTGCGGATGTGCGGGTTCACTTTGTACTCGCTCTGCACAGGGAAAAAGTCCACGATTCGGAACCCGCCCTGCTGCACCGCCACCAGAATCGTCCACCATGCGCGCGGGTTGGTGTGGTGGAAGGTGAAATACATTGCCCCGTCGTCTTTTAGCACGCGGCAGCACTCGCGAAACACATCGGTTAGCAAGCGCAGGTAAGCGTCTTCACCCTTGCCCTGCCCTTGATTGACGACTGCCTCGCGCTCGTGGGGCACTAACTCGCTCTGGAAGCAAGGCGCGTCCGATAGGCGCGATAACCACGCATAGAAAAAGTTCGACAGCTCGGAGTAGTGGACATTATCGTAGTAGGGCGGGTCAGTAATCACGAGGTCAACGGACTGGTCGGGCAGTTCGGGCAAGTGCGCGGAGTCGCGACAGAATAGCAGGGCAGCACGCTCGGTACGCTGCAGCGACTCGTAGCTCTCCACGAAGCGCGCGGCTATCCGCTCGCCTGCAACGGTGTGTGTAATCACCTGACCCTGCTTATCCTTGAACCGCTCGAAGGGAGCTACACAATACGCCTTCGCGTTCCGATACCGCCTGTAGCAGTTGACGAAAGTGCCCGCGCCCTCTTCCGAGACGCCCCACACATTGTTCTCTACAGGCGTCGTCGTCAGCGGCATCGCGTGATAGTTGAACAGGTGATGCAGTTTGCGGTTGGGGTAGTTGTACGGCGTCATCATGTTGTTGTATTCCAGCATGTTGGAGAGGACGGTGTAGAAGCAGTTGCGGTATTCGGGATCTTCAATCGCTTGAATGGCGCGTATCAGCGTGTTGAACGCCAGCAGTTGCCGCGCGTTGAAGATGTCGCGATAGCGGCAGTAGCCGTGCTGGATCCACCGCCGCGAGGATGTGCCTAACGGGATGTGCTGGTCGGGCAAGATGAGGTTAAGCTCCGCCTCGCGAAACTCCCGCTCAATCTGCTCCAGCAGGCTGCGGTCGTCGGCGTCGGGCGATTTGTAGAGGCGGGCGCGGCAGGCAGGACACCAATACTCGATGGCGACCAGTCGCTCGCTTAGACGCGCGCCGTTGCGTATAGTCGCCAGCAACGAGAGGGGCGACTCGCTGCAAGCGCATCGGTAGTAGCCCTCGTTGTACGCACCCTCGTAGGGGTCAAAGGTTGCGTCGCAGGCGGGACACTTGGCAAGCTGTGCGCCCGACCACGCAAACAGGTGCAAGCAGTGGGGGCAGAAGACCGTCGCAGGGTTGGACGCCGACAGCGGGCGGTTGCGACTCAGCCCCTCGTTCAGCAGGCAACGCTTGTGCAGCAAGGTCATCTGCCCGCAGCGCAGGCACGGAATGACCCGCACCCAGAAGGCGTACAGCGTCTCCGCGTCCGCGCCACACGAGGCGCACCGCGTGCGGTACATCGCGCGTATCGCCTCGCCCGCGCTCTGCGCGAGTTGCTCGAAGTAGGCGTCCAGACGCGCGAGGTCTACCTCCTTGAGGCTCTCGCGCACAATCCAGTACGATACGGGATTGATGTCGCAGCCGATGACCCTCGCGCCCATGCGGTTCGCCTCGATGAGGGTTGTCCCGCCGCCCATAAACGGGTCAAGGATGATCCACTGGCTCAGGTCGTGGGATGCGAAGTAGGGCGCGTGGACATCCAAGTCGCCCAGCGGGTTGAGGCGCAGCAGGTTCTCGCGCAGTTCAGGATGCGTGGCTAACAGGATAATCGCGCGGAACAGCGACCCTGGTCGGCGCGCCCACCACTTGTGCAGCGAGTAGATGGGACGGTAGTGCTGGCGCTTGCCCGTCTCATCTTGGCTAAGCTTGCTGACGAGTTGCTCCACCTGCAGGCTGGGGGCAAGACGATCACCATCACTGCGGGTCAGGCTGCCAGAAGGGACACTCCGTGTCGGGTTTGGGTATTGAGTCATATCCACGCTCCTTGTAAAACGCTGGAAGCTCCTCGCTGAAGGGAAACTCTTCTCTAAAGCTCCCTCTGAGGTTGATGAGTATCGCTTCTCCCAATTCACGGCGATACTTCCCAAAAGCCACGCCGTACCATTCAATCAATTCGCTCTCGCGAATAATTCCCCTGATTTTGTGTCCAAGTTGCCGAAGCAGTCGTTCTACCATCTCAGCGTCAGCATCACGGCAGACAATCACTACTTCATCAGCAGTGGTGTTTTCCACGATATCTTCAGCAAGGTCTTCGTGTAGGTCAATATGCTTGACTTGAACAATCGGTCCGAAATTAGCCCACATATCGATACCACGATCCGCTGCATTCGCAACACCAGTCCGAAACAGTTGCGCCTGAGTATTTCGAACGGGCTGTTCTAAGGATACCCCGACCAATCGCTGAATAAGCCCCTCGAACTCCTCCATGACGCGAAGCCTTTCAGCGTCGACAGAGATTTCTACTTTGACACCTACAGCATCAAGAACGGCGTTGAACAGTGCGTAGACAGTTATTTCATACGCCTTGTCTATACTCTTCTTCAGCCCCTTAGACTGCCTAAATCTCTGCAAAAATTCCTCAATATCGAAACCTCGCGAATCACGATTGAGATACTTGGCTATGCTCTCAATCGCGCTCTGCTTTTTCGCGAATTGTTGATAAATGTATCTTTCCACCACTCCACCAAACTGGTTATTGATCTCTGCAAGCTCCTGCAGCATGCGCGGAGGAACAGCGTTTTCATCAAAGAGGTTGTCCTGGAATTTTTGCGAGGAAGTGCAGACCCGACCAATAAGCCTTTTGGTTACTTCGTCTCTCCAACGCTTGGAAGAATTTCTGTACGCCTCTTTGTTGCTTAGGTCGCCTAATCCATGCTGTTCTGGAGGCTCGGTTCGGTAATGATACAATATCTCAGCAATCTGGATAGGCTTATACATGAAAGCACGCTGCTTGTCTATAAACCTATCCAAGCGAGACTTCAGCTCTTGCATCCTCTGCAAGTCCATCTGTTCACACCCCCACCAACTCCTCCTGCTTGAGATACCGCTCGCGTTGGTCTTGCGGCAGGGTGCGCCAAATCAGGAACTGCTTGCGCAGGATGTTCAAAAACCGCCGATTGACGCGCTTCCAGTTGGCGATGTCGCCGCTCAGGCGCGTCAGGGTCAGCCGAATGTCGTACACGCCCGCATAGGCGGTCGGCACAATCTCGATGCGCACATGCTGGCTCACGCCCAAGTCGAACGGCGCAATCCACGCATCGCACTCGATGCGGTAGCCTGTGCCATGCTCGGCGGCGAAGGTCTCGGTGCGCACATCCTGCGTGATGAACTCGCCGACGGAATGCTCTTCGTAGGCGTGGAACCACTCGGCGATGAAGCCCGACAGCCCCCGCGCCTGCACGCTGGTCACCGAGAACGGCAGCGGGATGCGCCAAGTGTCGCCGTCGGGTTCGGGCAGCCGCCAAGTGCGCTCTTCGGCAGGGGTGGCGACCTCCGACGCCTTGCGCGCTGGGTAAATCGTGGACAGCAGCACCACCGCCACAACCACCACCGTCGAGAAGACCGCCGACATCGACGAGAAGTTCAGATACAGTTGCGGGAACCAGCCCGTCAGCACGATGATTTTGGCGACCAGCTGCGCCACGAAGTAGCCCGCGACCGACCCCAGCACGGCGTAGACCAGCGACTCGGCGAAAAACAGCATTGCCACATGGTTGGGCGCCAGCCCGATCGCGCTGAAGATGCCAATCTCGCGCACGCGCTCATAGACCGACCCCAGCATGGTGTTCAGCACGATCAGCGCGGCAATGACGATGGGCAAGATTACATACTCCAGCCCCTGCCCGCTGGTGGCTTGGATGGTGCTGTAGCGCACGATGCGGTCGCCCAGCCCCGCGTAGAGGTTCAGCCCCAAGCGCGGCATCAGCTCACTGCGCAGGATGCGCAGCGCCTCTTCCTGCGTCGCGAACTCCAGCGCCAGCGAGTAGATGTTGCCCCCCAAGTTGATGACCGTCTCGTAGGGCATGATGACCACGCTGTCGGGTTCGAGGTGGACATACTCGCGGAAGCCGCCCTGCCCGCCCTGTCGTCCCTGCGACTGCAGGCGTTGCATCAGGATGAAGTCCACAGGGGTCAGCGGCTCGGTGTCGAGGTCGGTAATCTGCTTGAAGGCGAGGTTGTCCCAGATGCCGACGACGGTGTAGTCGACGCCTGCGAACTGGACGCGGGCGCGTCCGACCTCTTCGGGGCGGATGCCCAGCGCGTCGGCGGCGTTCTGGGGCAGGATAATCGCGTTGCGCTCGCCTGGCAGCAGCCACCTGCCTGCGACTAACGCTTCCTGCGGGCGGGTGACCTTCGCTTCGGCGGGCGTCATGCCGACAATCGCGCGTGCGCTGAAGCGGCGGTCGGCGCGTTGCAGCGTGATGAACGCCTGCTCGCCGATTTGCGTGCCGAAGAACCACGCGCGGGGGGCGACGGCGCGCTCCCTGCCGAACTCATCGTTCATCAGCCGATACGCCGACTCGCGCAACGGCTGCCAGTCCACCGTGCGCATCATGATGCCGTTGTAGCGGGGCGTGCCCGGCGCGGGCGCCTCGTTGAAGCGCAGCACATTCACGATGGAGGTGAACGACAGCACGATGAAGGTCACCAGCACCAGCGACAGGCTGGTCAGGAAGGTGCGCAGGGGGCGTCGGCGCATGTTGGACACGCCGAGATTGAACGCCGCCGCTGCGACGCTCATCCGCCCAACATCCGCCGTGTGCGACCCAATCACCTGCTTCTGGATGCGCTTGAGTTGCTCTTCGAACTTGCCCGCGATGAACACGCCGACAATCACCGACAGCGCGCCCATCGTGAAGGCGATGAACACAATCACGGGGTTGCCCGTGATGTCGAAGGCGGGGTGAATATAGCGGAACAGCAGGAACACGGCGACGAAGATCAGCGAGGCGTAGGTCAGCTGGCTCTTGAGGTTGGGCGCGCCAAACAGCAGCCGCTCCATGAAGTAGGCGAACGGCATCAGCAGCGCGAGGTAGAAGATGACGCCGTTGACCACATCGTTGGCAGTGGCTTTCACATCGGGGTAGGCGCGTGCGGAGTAGCCCCACGACATGCGGGCGTACACATCGAGCGCGGCGTAGTCCTTCTCTTGCAGGGCTTTCTGCGCCTTCGCCAGCGACTCTTTCGCCAGCGCGTGCAGGTCGTTCACGCCGGGGTTCACGATGCGGTGCTTGGCGAGGGTGCGGATGCGGTAGTCGTTGAGGGTGAACATGTCTTCAGCGACGCGCAGGGCGGTGTAGGCGATTGCGCCGCCGCGGGCAATCAGGTCGCGCTCGGTCAGCGTCTTGGGGTCGAAGGTGGGCACGGTGAAGCCCTGCGCCTCGCGCGGGTCGCCCCCGACGAGGTAGCCCTTGCCTTCGGGGTTGTCGGGCGTGCTGTTCAGTAGCAGCATGCGGTCTGCGCCAGGTCCTACGCCCATCTTGATTTTCAGCCGCGCCCCCGGCTGCGAGAAGATGACCGCCACATCTTCTACATAGCTGGAAAGAGGCACATCTTTGGGCGTAGTGATTAGCCCGAACATGCGGGGGCGCGCGTTCGTGTCGCCGTCGTAGAGTTCGATAGTGGTCAGCGGCGCAAGCGTCTGCGGGTCAATCAGGTCGTACAGCGCGGTCGCCACACAGCGGAACACGATAATCGGCGTCTCCTTCTCGCCGACGGTCATTACGATGTTGATGGGGTAGTTCTCCGCGCCTTGGATGCCCAAGTCGGGGGCGTACTCGATTGCGCCTGTATCGGGGTTAAGTTTGTAGGCATTGACTTCGAACTCGCGACGGTATCCGTAGGCGGTAATTGGCGGGATGCCCACGAAGTTAAACCGCGCCTGCTCGCGCGGGATGGGGCTGCTGTCGTCCACGATTTGGAACATGTTGCCGCGCACGCCCATCAGGCTCTTCATCCAGTGGCGCACGACCACAATCGAGCCGTTCACGGGGGTGTTCGGGTAGAAGCTGCGGTTGGGGTCGAACAGGTAGACATTGCCGTACAGTCGCCCGAAGCCGCCCTGCAGGCGGATGCGCAGCCACTCGGAAGGCTTTTCGATGGGGAAGCGCAGCGCGAAGTCGCCCCGCTGGTTCGGGTCGTTGAACACATGATCGAGCTGGCAGGCGATCACGCGCGTCTGGATGGCGAGGTTGGCGATGTTGCAGTTTTCGAAGGTATCGAACGGGGTGTCCACCAGCGGGCGCGAGTCTTCGATGGTCGCAAAGGTGATGCCCCATGCGCCTGCGAGGGTCGCCGCTTCGGCGTCGAAGGCGGGCTTGCCGGGGATATAGGTGCGCCAGTAGCGTCCCTGCACGGCGTTGATGCCGTCGGCGAAGAGTTTGTTCGGCGTTGTGCCCAGCACGGGCGCGATGCGCTCGGCATGTTCGCGCATTACGCGCCCGATGTCGGTGAAGTAGCGCTGGATGTCCTCGCGCATGTCGTAGAACCAGCCCTTGTAGAACACGCCGACGCCCGTCGAGCGGGTCGCCAAGTCCAGCCCTACAAACAGGTAGATGTCCTGCTTGGCGGGTGGGCGTCCGCCGAGTCTTTCGAACACATTCGGGCGGCTCCAGTCAGGCAAGCGCGCCTCGATGAACTGGCGCACACCCTCCAGCGCTTGGAAGTGCCCGCTCAGCGCGACGAACATCACGCTGCGTTTGGGCGGGTACTGCCGAAACACTCGGATCAGTTCCAGCAGGCTGGCGATACCTGCCGCGCTGTCCGCCCCAGGTGCCAGCGACGGCACGATGGAGATGGAGTCGTAGTACGCCGTGACGACAATCCACTGGTCTTTGAGGGCGGGGTCGCTACCGGGGATGACGCCCATGATGTTGTAGCCCTTGCGCACCTGCCACGACATGCGGCAGGTGAGCTTCGCTTGCAAGTCGGGCTGGGTTTCGGCAAGCGCAATCAGTTTAGCGGCGTGCTGGCGCGGCAGCCAAAAGCGGGGCACATCGAGCGGGATGCCGATGAACTTCGCTTCTGCCTCGCCGCGAGTGGTCGTCTCAGGCTCAATAAACACAATCGCACGCGCGCCCAGCCGCGCGGCGTTTAGCCAGTTGTTGCCCGTGTTGAAGTCCATCAGCACGATGCTGCCTTCCACCGGCTTGCCGCGAAACTGCTGGAGTTGTCCGTCGCGCACATAAATCAGGCTGCCCCTTACGCCGTCGGGAGGCAGCTGCGAGGTGCGCACTTGGTTGGGCCAAAGGGGGTAGACGCGCAGCTTCTGCCCGTTCAGGTGCAGGTGTGCCTCCTCGTCGACGGGCACGGTAATGGGAAACGCTTCGCGGTGCACATTTTGCAGTCCGAGGGCGCGGAACTGCTGCTCGATATAGTCGGCGGCGCGGTCGGCGCCAGGGTAGCCTGCCACGCGCGAGCCTTGCGCCGCCATCCAGCGCACCGTCTCCGCCAGTCGCGCCTCCGAGATCGCGCCCACCAGTTGGCGGTAGCGCGCCTGCACCTTCTCGACATCCACCTTCTGCTGCCCGAACGCGAGGGCGCACACGCTCAGCAGCACACCAATCCAAACCCAGCCACGCATCATCACAGCAGTAGGTTCGCCGCGGTGTGGGGGGTTCCTGCTGAGGAGCTGATAGGAAGCGGCTTCGCGACGGCGAACCCATCGTTCGGCGATGGCGCACGATGCGGATGTGATTGTGGTCGGCGCGGGTGTGGCAGGGTTGGTCGCCGCGCGACGCTTGCAGGCACACGGACTGGCGACGCTGGTGCTGGAGGCGCGCGAGCGGGTCGGCGGACGCCTGCTGCGACACACGCTGAGCGAATCGGTCGTGATTGACTTGGGCGGGCAGTGGCTGGGACCCACACAGGAGCGTGCCTATGCGCTGGCACGAGAACTGGGGCTGACGCTGTTTCCCACCCACACGGAGGGCGAGAACCTCGCGCTGCTGGGTGGACGCCTGCAGCGATACACGGGAACCGTGCCGAAACTCGGCATAGGCGCGCTGTTCGATTTCGGCAGTGCGGTCGCCAAGCTCGATCGGATGGCGAAACAGGTGCCCTTAGACGCGCCGTGGAATGCACCGCACGCCGAGGCGTGGGATTCCGAAACGCTTGCCAGCTGGGCACAGCACACCATGCGCACCCGGTTGGGACGCTGGGGCATTCGGCTGTTTTCAGAGGCGGTGTTTGCCGCCGAGCCGAGCGAGTTCTCGCTGCTGCACGCGCTGTTTTACATCCACTCAGGCGGCGGGTTCGAATCGCTCACCAACACGCGCGGCGGGGCGCAGCAGGATCGGTTTGTAGAAGGCGCACAGAGCCTCGCGCTGCGCTTGGCGGCGCAGTTAGGGGAACGAGTGATGCTGGGTCAGCCTGTGGTGCGCATTCAGCACGCGGCGCAGGGAGTGTGCGTGGCAACTCGCTCAGGGGCGACCTACACGGCACGCGCAGTGATCGTTGCCATCCCGCCGACGCTGGCAGGGCGCATCGAGTACGACCCGCCCCTGCCTGCCATGCGCGACCAACTGACGCAGCGGCTGCCCAACGGCGCGGTCATCAAGTGCTTCGCGGTGTACGACCGCCCCTTCTGGCGCGAGCAGGGGCTAAGCGGCTTCGCCGTTGCCGAGTGCGACCCTGTGCATTTGGTGTTCGACAACTCGCCGCCTGACGCCTCGTGCGGCATCCTGCTGGGGTTTATCGAAGGCGCGCAGGCGCGGCAGATGAGCGCGGTAGACCCCGAAACGCGCCGCGCCAGCGTGCTGGAGTGCTTCGCGCGGCTGTTCGGCGAGCGGGCGCGCCAGCCCGAAGCGTACCTCGACCACGACTGGAGCGCGGAGGTTTGGTCGCGCGGGTGCTATGGGGCGCACTTCCCGCCTGGCGTGTGGACGCAGTTCGGGCGCGCGCTGCGCCAGCCCGTCGGGCGCATCTTCTGGGCGGGCACAGAGACCGCCACACGCTGGATGGGGTATATTGACGGCGCGATTGAATCGGGCGAACGCGCCGCACAGGAGGCACTCTCGACGCTATGAGGCTGCTCTATCTGGACTGTATCGGCGGAATTGCGGGCGATATGATGCTCGCTGCGCTGATTGAGGCAGGCGTACCCGAAGCGGAACTGCTGGATGCGCTGCGCACGATGCCCATCAGCGGCTGGCAGTGGCGCAGCGAGCGCGCGGAAATCGGAGCCATCTTCGCACGGCGCGTTTACATTACGCACGACGAAGACCAGCCCCACCGCCACCTGAGCGATGTGCTGGAGATTATCGAGCGGGGCGACTTTTCGGCGCGGGTGAAACAGCAGGCAAGTGCGGTGTTCACGCGCCTTGCAGAAGCGGAGGCAGTGGTGCATGGCACGGCGCCCGACCGCGTGCATTTCCACGAGGTGGGTGCGGTGGACGCGATACTGGATGTGGTCGGCGCGTGCTGGGGGCTGGAGCGGCTGGGGGTGGAGCGCGTGGTCTGCTCGCCGTTGCCGATGGGGCGCGGGTTCGTGCAGGCGGCGCACGGGTCGCTGCCGTTGCCCGCGCCTGCGGTGGTGGAACTGCTGCGCGGCGTGCCCACTTACGGCATCCCTATTCAGGGCGAGACGGTGACGCCCACAGGCGCGGCGTTGGCGGTTGCCCTAAGCGAGCGGTTCGGCGTGCAGCCCCCCATGCGCTGGGAGCGCGTCGGCTACGGCGCAGGACACGCCGACCGCCCGCTACCGAACCTGCTGCGCATCTTTGTGGGCGAGTCGGCGGACGCGATGCAGACGCCCGCAGGCGACTGGGAGAGCATCGTGCAGATCGAGACCCACTTGGACGACGCCACGCCGCAGCAGTTGGGCTTTGTGATGGAGCGCGCGCTGGCGATGGGCGCACTCGATGTGTTTTTCACGCCCATCCAGATGAAGAAGAACCGCCCCGGCGTGCTGATTACGCTGCTGGCGTCGCCAGAGCAAGCCGACGCGCTGATGCGCCTGCTACTGGAAGAGACGCCGACGCTGGGCGTGCGCTACAGCCTAATCAATCGCCGCTGCCTGCAGCGCACGGTACAGACTGTGCAAACGGAGTATGGCGCGGTGCGGGTCAAATACGCGCGGGATGGTGAACGCACCTTGCACCTCGCTCCCGAATATGACGACTGCGCCGAGCTGGCTCGAAAAACGAACGCGCCGCTGCACGCGATTATGCAAGCGGCGCTTCAGAAGGCGCGCGAATCGGGCGATTAGAGCCGCTGCAGGAGCTGAAGCACAGTCTGTGGCATCGAGTTCGCCTGCGCCAGCACCGACATGCCCGACTGCATCAGAATCTGCTGCTTGGTGAAGTTGGAGATTTCCAGCGCGAAGTCGGCGTCGCGGATGGTCGACTCGCTCGCCATCACATTCTCTTTGGCAACATTGAGCGAGCGGATGTTGCTCTCCAAAATATAGCGTTGGAACGCGCCCATGTCGCCGCGCATTTTGGAGATTTCGGCGATTGCAGCGTCGATAATCCGCAGTGCATCGTCAGTAGAGTTGGGTTGCGTAACATCGATGGTCGCAAGGCTCTTTCCTGGAACAACCGTCGTGCCCAGTTTGGAGGCGTGAACATCCATCAGCGAGAAGCGCACGAACTGCCCTGCATTCGCGCCAACTTGGAACTGCAAGAGCCCTGCGGTGACGATTGCCACCTGTGCAGCAGCAAGCGAGGTGTCGTTACCCGCTTCCGTCAGCATAATCACGTTCCCGTAGCCGTCGCGCAATCGAAGCCCAGAATCGCCCGTCGCTTGACCGCCTGTGAAAGTAACGGTTTGGATGCCATTTACAGTGTTAGCAATTACTGTTGCAACAGCATCTGTGCCCGTAGCTGTCACCGAGCCCGAAGCACTTAGTATAATGCCCGCTGTATCCTGCAGATTGATCGAAAATTGAGAGCCGTACTCTCGGTGGCGTAGTTCGATGCGGCGTGTGTCGTCGTTGTATTGCGCGACCACACCTGTTATGTGGCTTACGGCGTTGATCTTGTCGATAAAACTTCCGAGCGTTTCGTTCGCGTCTGCAGTGATTGTATAACCGTTGATGACCACATTGCCTGCAGGCGTGCCCATTAAGCTGGCAAGGGTTGTACCTGCCGCGAAGGTGCGCGTGCCGACGATTGTGGCGCGGGTAGCGGCGGTCGTTACCTGCAAGGTGACCGCGCCGCTGGCAGTGGGAAAGTTGTTGAATAACCCGCCGATGAATATGCCTGAAATACGCGCTGGGTTCGTGACCGCTGCGCTGATGCCCGAAGTGCCGTCAAGCAAACGCTTAGTGCCGAAGGAGGTCTGGTCGGCGATGCGGTTGATACTGTCAATGAGGGCGCGGATTTGAGTCTGGTCGGCTTGGAGCGCCGCGTAATCGTTGACGCCTGTGTTGGCGGCATGGAGCACCAGTTGGCGCATGGTGCGCAGGGCGTTATGCACCTCATCCAACGCGGCTTCGGCAGTTTTGATCATGTTGACTGCGTCTTGGGCGTTGTTGACCGCCTGCTGCAGCCCTGTGATCTGGGCGCGCAGGTTCTCGGAGATGATAAGCCCTGCAGGGTCATCGGCGGCACGGTTGACGCGCAACCCCGAGGCTAAACGCTCAATCGTGCGCCCCAGCGCATCCGATGTCAGGCTCACATTCCGCAGCGCATTCTGCGACTGAATGTTCGTGTTAATCCGCAGACTCATTCCGTTGACCCCCTTGCGGGCGAATCACCCGCATTTTTGCTGAGGGCTATTATCGGCAGGGCGTTGTGGGTTCTTTAGGGGGATATGCTATAATAGTGCAGGAGGTCTATGCGATGGCAGCCGATGCTGAGGTGCGCCGCATGGTACTGCGCGAGATTAGCAAGCGCCATCTGGACATTTCGCGGCTCGATGTGCAGGTCTATCACGGCGTAGTGTACCTGCGGGGCACAGTAAGTGGTGTGCGCGGGTATAATGTAGACCCTAAAGCCGAGTTGGAGATCATCCGCCGCATTTTGCGCCAGCGTCCGGGCGTGCGCGATGTGGTGATTGATCTCATCTATCGCTAAGCGTGTGGCATCGGGTTTGGGCGTGGTTCTACCCGCCGCGTTGCGTGGTGTGCGGGCGGTTTTGTGCGCAGCCAGTGTGCGCATGGTGCGCCGTGTTATGGGTGCCGATAGTCCCGCCTGCGTGTGTGCGTTGCGGTGCACCCCGACGCGAGTTGGGCGATTGCCAACGCTGCTTGGGGCGTGAGTTCGCTTTTGATGGCGCCGTGTGCGCCGCTGTCTACGATTCAGCGGTGCGCCGTGCAATTGTGCATCTGAAGTTTCGTCGGTGGCAACGTGCAGCGCAGCCGTTGGCAGCGTTGCTTTGGGAAGCGCTCAGCTTGCCTGAACGCGCGCCTTGGCGTGTAGTGGATGCGATTGTGCCCGTACCGATACACCCTGTACGACGGGCGATGCGCGGGTTCAACCAAGCAGAGCTGATTGCGGCACACCTTAGCCAGCTCTCAGGCGTCCCCGTGCGGATGGGCTGGCTCCGAAGGCGGTTCTATCGCCGCCCGCAAGTGGGGCTGGGTCAATCCGAGCGCATGCAGAATGTACGCGACGCATTCGAGGTGGTGCAACCCAGTTTTGTGCGCGGGCGCGCCGTGTGGCTGCTGGACGATGTGTTCACTACGGGCAGCACGCTCGATGCCTGCGCCCGTGCGCTCAAGCAAGCGGGCGCATCGCGTGTGGTCGCGCTCGCCGTCGCTCGCGACCTGCGCGAAGACAACGCTGCCCTGTAGGTAAATCTCATCCGACGCTTCGAAGACGCGCTCGCCGATTCGCAACTGCACCGTGACGGTGTGGACGCCTTCGCGGTGAGGCAGCACGCACTCCAGCCATTCGGCAGGCGATTGCCAAGCGCTCCAGTCGCCGTCGTTGATGCGGTAGCGCATGGCATGCGCCTCGCGCGCCCCATGCACATAGACCGACACCTGCGGCGAGTCGGTTGCGAAAGCGTCCAAGTTGATGATGACGGGGTACGCCGTGCGCCGTGCGCCCAGTAGTTGCGTCCACACAGTGCGATAGCGGCTTGCGCTGCCAGCGAAACCGATGCCCAGCTCGCGGTAGTCGGGGGTCAGTAGGTTCGCGCGGTGATTGGGGCTGTTGAGCCATGCCTGGAGGGCGCGCTCCCAAGTGGGTTGTCCCGCCGCAAGGTTTTCGCCGAGGCAGTGGTAGAAGTAGCCCGCTTCGCTGACGCGGTAGTCGGCGCGGCGCCCTTGCGCATCGATATGGGCAATCGCGCCCGCTTGCGCCAGCGTCTCGGCATATGCCTGTGCAGCTTCGCACAACTGCGCATTCAGCTTAAGCGGGGGCAGGTTGTACTGCAACCGAATCAGGTTCACTTGCACAGCATAGTCGTGTGCCGTCACTAACGACTCGCGCGTTTCAGCGCATCCCAGAATCAGAGTTGCTCCAAGCCCGATTATCCCTAACAGGCGTCGCGCATCCATGCCGTTCCCTTACGGGAATTGTCGGCAAGTGGTCAGGAAGCTTGACTCGAAGATTTATCAGGGATTTGCTCTCCCTTGCCTATGCGCACACTGGTTACACGATCACTATCATCTTGACAGTATCCTTGCGAGAGGTGTCTGCCCGCCGTAGACCTGCGCGCCCGTATGCGTGAGAATCTCCACCGCCCGCGAGAAAATCACAAGATCCACCTGACTGCCCCGCTCAATGAACGAGAGCTTCTGCGCAGGCTTGACACTCTGCCCCTCCTGAACATAGGTCGTAATCTTGTTGACAAACTTGTCGGCAATCTCCACCAGCGCAACGCGCACGCGCTCGCCCTCAATAAAAATCGTCTGCCGCTCGTTCTGCAGGTGATATTTTTTGCCCAGCAGATCAACCGCGCGGCGCAGCCACGCCATACTCACATACTCCCACAAGTCCACCATCGGCAGGTTGACACGGGCGGGCGTGTAGACGATGCGCCGCACCGTGCCTGCAATCGGCGCGTAGGTGTAATGCACATCGAGCGGGCTCATGTAGACGCCAATCAGCCAGCCTTCGGGCGGGATGCCGTCCCAGTCGGCGCGGGTGATTTCGGTGATGGGGATAGGGCGTCCGAGTTTCTCGGCGAAGACCGTGCCGTCGGCGCTGACGGGGCGGATGTAGACCACCTTGCCGTCGCACGGGGCGAGGATCAGGTTCGGGTCGGGGGGCGGGATGCGCAACGGGTCGCGGTAGAACCACACCTTGCGCAAAAACCAGTTTGCGCCTGCGAGTGCTGCGCCGATGCCTGCTGCCACTTTCAACCACGCTGGAATACGCACGGAGCATATTGTACCTGCTGCGCTCTATCCCCGACTTTCTGAACCGATAGTGCGGCTGACCGTATCGGCGGGATCGGCGCGCAAACGCTTCCGTGAGGGCTGTACGCGCATCACATGCGGAGAGTTGGGGGTCTTCATGCGTATTTCCAGCCAGGGCGAAACTGAGAGGGCTCCCTCCTGCGAGCAGGGGAAACCTTGATGTCTGCATACCGATACAGGTTCGGGTCGCCTGAAGAGGCGTCTATCGGGTCGCGTTGGAGCCATCTGGCGGTGCGGGGGTCGTAGGTGCTGGCGCCGACATGGTAAAGCCCCATGCACGCAAAGCAGTCCCACTCGTAGCCATATGCTGCGTTCCAAGTGAACGGTTGGGCAACTGTGCTGTGGGCGGGGTTCACTTCGTGCGCAATCGGGTTGCCCCAACTGTCGTAGGTCGAGACCTCAGCAGGCTGCCCATCGGGTGTAAGCAGCACGTGCA
>Ga0079995_1055245_pt1 | contig 15108 bp, 11 predicted proteins | sample FaiFalFF_MnMetaG_2_FD_69198 | JGI IMG/M metagenome (GOLD analysis project Ga0079995, IMG submission 69198) | Freshwater microbial communities from Yellowstone National Park, Wyoming, USA - Fairy Falls C (FF_Mn_C) (SPADES assembly) (version 4) | ecosystem: Environmental > Aquatic > Freshwater >...
TCTCAAAGCTTTGAATTCAGCTAAATAAAACAAAAAAGATGAGTTGAAAGAAAAATCTGAAAAACCCCAGTTAAAAGAAACGGAAGAAAATCCCTCAAAATTGTGTTGCTCAGGTCGGAAAAAAGAAAAAGCAAATTTATAAGCTGAATTCGTAAGTATAAAAGCTCCACTTAAATTCAAATCAATATTACCAAAACTTAAAGGAAAATTTAATGCGCTCTCAATCATAATCTTTTTACCAAAAGAAAAAATCCGAAAAGACGGAGAGAAAAAATCAAAATCTAAACCCAAACCAACATCTGACACAAACTTTTTACTCCAAAGCGAAAAAGATGAAAAGAAAGAAAAAGGATAAAATATAAACTCACCTCCAACCTCAGGAACAATATCAACTCCCGGATAATAAAAAAGCGAATTCAAAGAGAAAAAAGGATGAAAAAAAGCAAAATCATACACAAAATCATAAGAAAAGGAAAGGGAAAGAAAAGCGGGAGATAAAAACGGATTCTGATAAAGGAAATCAGATAACCTGAAAGTAGAAAAAGCGACAAAAGGCAACACAAAAAAATCTTTGAAAAATCCTTTCTCAAAATAAGGAACCAAGACTCTACCAGCCAAAGAAAAACGAGAAAAATAAACAGAGCTTCTCAAAAAAGGAGAAAAACTGAAAACATCTGAATTCCCAAAAACTCCTCCTACCCCAAAACTTAAATTTTTGAAATTTAAATCTCCGCCAAAAAATCCAAAACCAAAAGAAGAAACCGACTCAGAAATATGATTTGAATAGAAAAAAATCTGATTGTAAAAAGACAAAGATGAAGATTGAGATATTTTGAAATCATCTGAAAAATTCTGGTATATAGATGAAAAGGGCAATGAAGCGGTCTCAACGCTCGCCGGAATAGTAGATAAAAATCTAAAAGTAAAAATTTTGTAATTTAACCCGAAAGTTCCCGGAACAAAAAAATTCAACCTTGAAGAAAAAATGTCCTTGCCAGCAAAATTGTTTTCTCCATCAAAAAAAACTGATTCACCAGAGTAAGAAAAATTTCCGCCAAATAGAAAAATTTTTGTCTTTGAAAAAAAGAAAGGATAAAGTGATAAGTCAAGCGGTCTCAAAACGCTTTCAGAAAAAAAATATGAAAAAGGCACAAAAAACTCAGTACCCAAAACAACTCCGTGTTTTTGAGAAAGAGAAAATGTCGGATTTGAAAACCCCGGAGACTTCCCTTCTAATGTAAATTTTCTCGGCAAAAACAAAGATAAAGGCAAAGATAAAAAGGGTAAATTAAACTTCGGAGAAGAAACTCGTATCTTCTCATCGGAAGGATCAAAAAAAATTTCCCCGGCTAAAATAGAATTCGGACATCTCAAAGAACAGAGGGAAACACATAGATTTTGAAAATAAACTCCGTTCTCTAACCTGAAAAACTCAGACTGAATTCCGATACCTGATATTTCACCACTTATGTTTTGAGCTTCGGCAGATAGAGAGCGAACCTTTACATCTAAAATTTCATCTCCAAGATTTATTTTGAAAACTTTCTCAACCTGATATATTGTTGCAGACCTACAAAAAAAACTTACACTATCAAAGTAAATAGTAGCACTTTCAAAGAAAATCTGAGAGTTTATCGCAAGAAAAACGAAAAATAATAACATCTACTTTTTCTGTGGTTCATTCACTGCTACTATTTTTGTTGAACCGCTATTATTTTTGCTGATGCTACCTCATTACCATCAACAGAAGCTTTTGCGTCAAAAAACCAAACGTTTCCCTTCTTTGCTTCAAAAAAAGCTTCAAGAGTAAGTTGGGAAGGCGGAACAACAGGCTTTTTAAACCTTGCTTCCTTCACACCAGCAAGATAAAATGGAATTCCTCTTAACTCAGGAAAAGAGACAAGAACCAATAAAGCACAAGCTTGCGCCATAGCCTCTATTATAAGAACTCCCGGCATAACCGGATTTCCCGGAAAATGATGAGGTACCCAAAACTCATCTTCTTTGACTTTTTTGACAGCAACTATATGTTTGCCTTTTTCAATATGAATTATCTCATCTACGAATGTAAAGCCTTCACCGTGAGGTAAAATGTCTTTCACTTTCTCCATAGCAAAATCAAAATATAATCAACCTTAATCAAAGAGTAAAGCAAAGAAAAGAAACAATTATTAAAACAAAAGACAATTATTTTAGATTTTTAAGCATGTTTCTGAAATTCTCGTTTGTTCTAAGTTCATTTACGAGTTTGTATATTTCAGAAGCTTTGGGCATAAGTCCTTTTTTGAAAACAAGCCTTTGAGCCATAGCAAATAACTCATACTTTTCTTTTGAATATGGATATCCCCACGGTTTGTTTTTCAGAGGAATCTGCTCCACATTTATGTGCTGCGGGAAAAGGAACTCTTTGAAACCATCATCTGAATGAGACCTACCTATTCCGCTTTCTTTCATTCCTTGCCATGGAGTTTCAACAAGACCATAGCTCATAGCGTGGTCATTTACAAGGACTGAGCCAGCTTCTATCTTCTTTGCAACTCTTTCGCCTCTTTTCAAGTCGCGCGTCCATACAGATGCAGTAAGTCCATATTTTGTATCATTTGCAAGCTTTATTGCTTCTTCTTCTGTTTCAAAAACCATAATTGGTAAAGTTGGACCAAATGTTTCCTCCCTCATACAAAGCATAGAATGATTAACATCAACTAAAACGGTTGGTTCATAAAAATATCCTTTCAGATCTTCTCTTCTTACTCCTCCTGTGAGAACTCTTGCACCCTTTTCAACAGCTTCCATAACATGTTCTTGAACAGTTTTGAGCTGGGATTCATTCACAAGAGGTCCCATATCAACATCGGGAGATTTTCCATTACCCAACCTTATTTTCTTTGTTTCTTCAACGACAGCTTCTATAAAGTCTTTTGCTATTTTTTTGTGGACATATAGCCTTTCAACAGAGGCACAAACTTGACCTGCGTTTGTGAAAGCTCCCCAAACTGCACCTTTTACAGCCATATCAAAGTCAGCATCATCAAAAACAATCATCGGGTCCTTTCCTCCAAGTTCAGCAACGACCGGGATTATATTATCAGCACATCTTTTCATTATTCTCTTACCTACATCTGTTGAACCTGTGAATATTACTTTTCTTATTGGAGGAGCACAAAGAACTCTCTCTGCAACCGCTCCACGAGTTATAGTAACTTGTAGAACTCCATCAGGTAATCCAGCTTTATCAAATATTTCTTTTATTTTCAGACCTATAAGAGGAGTGTCAGAAGCAGGTTTGAAAACAACAGTATTTCCAGCAAGAAGTGCAAAGACAATTCCAGACATAGGAATAGCAAAAGGATAGTTCCAAGGAGATATAACAGCTACAACACCTAACGGTCTTGGTACTATTTTTGATTTCTTTACAAACCTGAAAAGATGTAAAGGTATTTCATATTCTTGAATGAGTTTTTTTCCACGCTTTGAGTATAAAGCTATAATATCAACTGCAACCATAATATCAGCAGTTATAGCCTCAACAAGAGGTTTTCCTTGCTCTGTTGTAATGAGGTCTGCTATTTCATCTATTTCGTCAAGTATAATCTGACCAGCCCGAGATACAATCTCCGCTCTGTCTTCAAAGTCAAGCTGTGACCAGTTTTCAAAAGCTACCCTCGCCCTCTCTACTTTCTTTGCTACCTCACTTTCATCTTCAAGAGGAACTTTATCTATAATCTCAAGAGTTGCCGGGTTTATATCTATTACATAACTTTTTCCGTTTTCCTGCTCTATCTTCAACATTGACATGTTTTTTCACCTCCTTTGCAAGATAAAAATGTAAGCTTTCAGAAAAATTTCAAAAAATTCTCAAATTTATGATAAAAACATCACAAAAACAAAAAAAGAGTTTTTAAAATATTGAATATGACCAGCAAAAACAAAAGCTCAATTATATCAAAGAAAGCGGTGGCTATCTTCCCATTTCTTTTAGTTTTCTCCCTTACAATCCTGAACTCATGTGGGAAAAGCTTTGAAGAAAAGAAACAAGAGGAAGGAAAAACAACTTTATCACCAAAAGAGAAACTCTCATTAGCTAAAGATATGCTTGAAATAGGTCAGGTTTCAGAAGCGAAAAAACTTTTCATAGAAGCCCGAGAAGGATTCTCAAAGGACGAATGTAAAGAAAACAAATCTTGCTCTTATTGTGAAGCCCTATGGGGAAAATACCTTTCAGACCTGTTCGGAACTCTTGACTTGCTTTCACAACTCCTTTCAGTAGCAGCAGAACAAGGCAGTCAAACCCAACAAGCTCCAAGAATAAAAGAAGCCCAAACTACTCAACAAACCGAAGCAACACAAAAATACCTTGAAGAACTCAATAACCTCATTGGGCAATCAGTAGAAAATGTTATAGGATTTTTCCTTAAAAAAGTAAAGGACATGAGAGATGATCTGAAAGAGATAATAGATTTAGGCTGTGAAATGAAAACAAAAGCAGCTTCAAAATTTGAACTATCTACACCAGTAATATCTTTGCAAGTCTGGATACCACAGAATCCAGAGAAGGCCCAGTCAATCCCTACATATAAGAAACCATCAGCGTATCTGAATTACTCACTTTTATCTCTGATAGCAGGAGTTCTTGACATAGCGTACTCTCAAAACTACAATATAAGCCTAACATATACACTCGGATTTATAAAAGAACTCACAAAAGAAAGAGATATTCAAAAAGTTCTCATTATGCTCGGTGATTTCTTTGCTAATAACCCCAAAATATTAACACTGGACGCAGAGAAAAAAGACCTTTGGTCAAAATCAGCCTCAGACCTTTCAGATTTCTTTTACGGCTTTGACAACTTTTACAAAAGCTTCTGCGAAGAAAAAGATTCATCAGAAGCATCAAAAATTATGATAGAAGGTTTCCTTTCCAATTTATTACCCATAAAAATAGACATATGTACCGTGCTTTCCCCACCTTCCATATCCCGACTTTTTACAAAATGGGGAGATAGTTTAGCTCAAAAGAGAAAATGCGAGGTTGATGGGAACAAAATAGAAATATCTTACAACTTTGATCAAGACGGCTGCATAAGAATTCCAAACGATCTTCAAGTTTTGACAGGACTTTTCGGATTACTTCAAAGTATCCCCCAATTTTCTTTACCTATAACAGCCATAGCGTTCCATCCCGGAAACTTTTTTGGGAATCCAACGAGTTTGAGGAACTTTTTACCACTTGTAAGAAAAATAAGTCAAGATAATAAAGAAAAATATATTTTTGTGATTGAAAAAGAAGAACCTAATGAAGATAAACCGCATTTTGAGGGAGAAATCTTTACGCTTGAATACAACGAAAGTATTTCAAGATTCGGCTTTCCAACACCTGAAACTGCTGCTACTCCAATTCTAAAAGACTGTGTTTCAGGTGGTCCCCTTTACATAGCTTTCTCTGACCCAACACTTAATAATTCTCTGTTTATCACAACTTACCTTGTTTCATTAGTTAGAACGTCAGAGGGTTTCAAATCTGATGATTGCTTCTTATGGGAACGAGCAGAAGGTTTAGCAGATGACACATACTACAAAATTTTTGATAAGAAAAATCAAAACTACGCTCTGAATAAACTCGTAAATAAAATACTGAGCGGAATTAGTCAGCTTTTACCTAAATAATCAAAAAAATTTCCTTATCTTTTTTTAAATCTTTTACTTCAAGTTTTTGTATTGAGTTTTTCAAGGAGTTGAGGAATTAGAGATTCTTTTGCTGGGCTATAAATATGGACTCCTCTGAAAACTTTTGTTTCTTTTATTTTCTCTATAAGTGAGATAGCAAATTCTATTCCTACTTTTTCTTTGTCTTCTTTTTTTTCGTATTTTGCAAAGTTATTTTCAAGCTCAGAAGGAATGAACAAACCTTTTGCGAATTTTTTTATGTTCTCCAAAGTTTTTTCAGATGGAACAATAATTACTCCAAGCAAAACGGGAATTTTTCTTTCGGCGACAAAATTTATAAAGTTCTCAATTGAGTTCAGGTCAAAAACGGGTTGAGTTTGAAAAAATTTTGCTCCTGCTGATATTTTTGATTCTGCATTATCTTTTATGTTCTGATCAAATGGGTTCAAAGCTGCTCCCGGGAAAAACTCACACTTTGAATTGAGTTCATTTTCTCTGAAATCTAATCCCAAAGCCAAAGTATTTATAAGTTTCAAAAAACCAGAGACATCAACCTCAAAAACACCCTTGAGTTTATCGTCTTTTGGCATATCGCCCCACAAAACTAAAATGTTTCTCACTCCAATTGAATATGCTCCTATGAGGTCAGAAGAAATCGCGAGAATGTTTCTATCTCTACAAGTCATTTGCATTATGGGTTCAACTCCGTTTTTTATAGCGTAAAAAGATGCAACAACAGGGGTCATTCTAACAGAAAGCATAGGATTATCTGTAAGATTCACAGCATCTACTTTACCAGCAATACTTTTCAGTCTTTCCTCAAAAGATGTAGTATCCGGACCACGAGGTGGAGAAATCTCACAAGTTATAAGGAAATCTTTCTTTCCTTGCTCTATTTTTTCTCTGAAAGTTGTCATTTTATCTATTTTTATCTTGCGATTTTTATCTAAGATTTTTACGAAAGAATTAGATTTTTCTTCCTACAACAGGGGCTATTTTTTTGAGGTTTTCCATCATGTTAGAGAATAACTCCAAAGTTAGAGATTGAGCACCGTCTGATAGAGCCTTATCTGGTTCTGGATGAACCTCTATGAGAAGTCCGTCAGCTCCGGCTGCAAGAGCAGCATAAGCCATAGGCGGAACATAGTTTCTTTTACCTGTGGCGTGCGATGGGTCTATAACAATAGGTAAGTGAGTTTTTTCCCTCAAAACAGGAATAGTCGACAAATCTAATGTGTTTCTTGTTGCAGTCTCAAAAGTTCTTATTCCTCTTTCACATAAAATAACATTTGGGTTCCCTCCTGCGAGAATGTATTCAGCAGCAAGAAGCCACTCTTCAATTGTCATATACATTCCTCTTTTAAGTAAAACCGGTTTTCTTGTGTTACCAACTTCTCTCAAAAGCGGGAAGTTTTGCGCATTTCTTGTTCCTATTTGAAGTATATCACTATATTCAGAGACAATTTCAACATCTCTTGGGTCAAGAACTTCTGTAATAACAAGCATGCCAAATTTATCAGCGGCTTTTCTCAAAAGTTTCAAACCTTCTTCTCCAAGTCCTTGGAAAGAATAAGGAGAGGTTCTGGGTTTAAAAGCTCCACCTCGCAGAATTTTAGCACCAGCTTTTTTCACAGCTTCTGCCGTCTTCATAACTTGTTCCTCATTTTCAACAGAACAAGGACCAGCCATAACTACAAATTCTTCACCGCCAATTACAACATCTCCAACTTTGACCTTTGTACCTTTCGGGTTAGCCTCCTTTGCAGCTAACCTATAAGGGTACATTACTTGTAGAACTTTTTCTACTCCGTATAAAGATTCTAATGTTTCTTTTAGTCCCTCTCTTCTTTCTTCACCTACGCATGCTATAACTTTGAGAAATTCTCCTTGCAAAACTTTTGGTTCAAGACCTAACTCTTTTACTTTTTTTACTACCGCTTCAAATTCTTTATCTGTTATATCTGGTTTTAGAACTATAATCATACAAACTATATGTAATCTATAATACTGTGGATTTTACCTTTTTCAGATTATTATGCCAAAAAAACAATTTACCCAGTTCCAAGCAAGTACAATATCTGTTTTGCTTAAAAAGAAAAAAGCAGTTCCTTTTTCAGATTTTTCCTTCAATTTTTTCCTTTATTTTTCTTTTGACCATCCCTTTTTCAAGAAAATACTTTATCGCGTCTTTTACTGGTTCTTCAATAGGAGATATGGTGTATCCGAGCTCTCTTTTTGCTTTCTCCGACGAGTAAAATAGGTTCAAAAGAGAAGCCCTTGCTTGTGCACGAGTTATTAACGGAGGATTCCCAGAAACTTTTGCCCACAATTCAAGAATAAACCCAACAATCTGTCCCAAAAAAGAAGATAAACCTCGCGGTAACTTCAAGGGCTTTCTCAATCCGGTTATACGAGAGAGAACATCAAAAAATTCAGATAAAAACATGTTGTGTCCTGCGAGAATGTAAATTTCTCCTTTCTTTCCTTTTTCAAGAGCAAGAACATGCCCCCGGGCGACATCCTTTACATTCACAAAAGAAAAACCCACATCTGAATAAAAAGGTATTTCTCTGTTAAGGAATTTCAGTATAAGGAGTCCAGTTGGTGTAGGTTTGTAATCTCCCCACCCTATTGGAGCTGATGGACAAACTATTACTATATCTGCTCCCTCTTTTACCTTTTTTATGACCTCTTTTTGAGCTAAAATTTTACTGCGTGAGTAATGGTCTCCCAAACTCCATGGGTCAAAATACCATTTTGGAGGATTTTCAAGTGCGGTTTCATCTATCGTATTTAAATCTCGAGACAAACCTATTGCCCCAGTCGTACTTGTATATATTACTCTTTCAATCCCGGATTTTAATGCTACTTCAATTACATTCAAAGTACCTTTGACATTTGTTTCATAAAACAAATCTGTATTTTTCGCCCAAAATAGATATGCTGCACCGACATGAAAAACATAATTCACACCCCGCACAGCCTTACTGATTGAATCAACATCTCTTATATCCCCTTCTCTTATCTCTATTTCAAGACCTTTCAGATTTTCAAGATTTGTATTTGGTCTTACGAAAGCTATTGGTTCATATCCCTTTTCAATTAAAGCTCTGACTACATTTGCTCCTACAAACCCGTTTGCACCAGTTACAAGACATTTTTTCATCTACTATGTATTTAAAAACGATAAAACTTTCTTGTAAAAAAGTAGGAAATTCCTTTGATTTTTACTCCTCTTTTGATGGTAATTTCTCTTCCTTTTTTGAACTTAACCTCTGCTTTATTTCAGGTAAGACCTTCTCTGCTATATCTGGGATAAGGTTTATGGCTTTTTCAAGGAGAGCGGATTGAGGTCTGGATGTAGAATGGAAAACTGCCTGCCCTTCATCTGTTATAACGAGCAATCCTATTGGCTCAACAGAAATAGCACCCCCTGATGCTCCTATTTCTTTTTCAGAGCGAGAACCAGCCATAAAACCTATCTTCAACTTAGAAAGAGGAATTATATGAGCTTTCCCAACCGTTATCGGCTCACCCACTATCGTCTCAGAACTTACAACATCTTTTATCCTCTCAAAAAGAGAATCAAGTATATTCTCAAGACTTGATTGCCTATTCTCCTTATTTTCCCTTTTATCTTTGTCTTCCATAATAAATAAAAGTTAAAACAAAAAATCTTTTTTTTCTTTTTCGTATTATCAAATCTCCAAAAAATCCTCAAGGATTTTATTAAAGATATCAGGTCTTTCCATAGCAGAAAGATGTCCGCAGCCCTCAATAACTTTGAATTCTTTATCGTTTCTACACATAGACCTAACAACCTCGGGAGGCGAAAGCGTATCCTTTTCAGAACCTATACATAAAAGCTTACCAGAAAAAGATTTCACATAATCAGTAGAATCATCTCTCGTAGCCATAGCATAAAGGGCTTTTCTTGCTCCCCCCGGTGAAGTGAGCTTTACCATATCCAAAATATCTTCTTTTAATTTTCCATTATCAGGAGCGAGCGCAGGCAGATATGCAGAAATAACAGGTTCAATACTTTTCTTTTTTTCTATCTCCTCTATAATCTTGAATCTCCTTTGTTTAGCTTCTTCACTATCAGCTTGCGACCTCGTATTAGCGAGGACGAGAAAATCCGGAACTACCAAACCTCTCCTTATGATATACATCGCAACATATCCACCCATAGAAAGTCCGACCAAACATAACTTATGACCTTTATCCCTTCGTACAATACTCTGAACTATTCTTTCAACATACGAAGCATACTCATTCATAGAGGGATTTTCTGATATAACATCATCAGGAGTTCCACCGAATCCTGGTAAATCAACTGCTATACATCTTGCTTTTGTAGAAAAGTATTTCATCTGCTCTCTCCACATATTAGAATTCAAAGGGAAAGCATGAATAAAACAAATTGACAACATAAGAACAAACTTATTACTACTCTAAAAAATCAGAAGTATCTCAAAAATTTCCAGAACCAAAATTCCCAGAAACAAAATCCTAAAAATAATGTTGAAAATTTCTAAAACAAAATTTTTTGGGAATATTTTTAATTTTTGCTTAAAAATTAAGTTAAAATTTTACGAAGCGAAGGAAGAAAAAATGAATTAAAGGAGGTGTATATAAAAATGAGGGAAAGAAAAAGAAGACCCAAAGAGGAAAGAAGACAAAGAATAATAGAGCTATCAAAAAGAGTATTTTCAAAGTACGGTGTAAGAAAAACCATAATGGAGGATATAGCAAAAGAAATAGGTTTCACAGCAGCAGCAATTTATTACTACTTTGATTCAAAAGATGATCTTTTCAAAGCATGCTTGCAAGATGAGATATCAAAGGTTGTAGCTATGATGGAAGAAGAGATAAAAAATGCTCAAACTCCACAAGAGAAGCTGAAAAAAATTGTCGAGGCAAAAGTTGAAGGAACAAAGAAAATAATAAAAAACTTTAATATAGGAGAGGAAATAGTAGGAGAATTAAGAGGAGAAATAGAGAGACTTGGACTAAAAGAACTTGCATCAAGAGAAATAAAACTTATAGAAGATACAATAAAAGAAGGCGTAGAAAAAGGAGCATTCAAAGAAAATATAGATACAAAGAGAGTAACCTTCATAATTCATACATTAGCGAAGGAACTTGCTTCAAAATCTGCAAGTCAAAAAGACATAAGCGATACGATAGATATCATTCTATCAGGAATTGAAAAAAAATAATAAGGAAATAATAAATAAAATAGAAAAATTTCTTTATCCAAACATAATTCGCTATCCAAACATAATTCGCTTAATCGGAAGATCCCGAAAAAACAACTTATTAGTATTTGCGTAATATTTACAAACCAAGACTAATTTTTATTTTCAGGTGAAGCTCGAGGCAAAAATAAAGGTCAAAAAGAGAAACATTAAAACAATAAGAAGAAGAAAAAAATTATTAAAGGTAGCTTACATAAGCATACTATTAATAGGAATATCAACCGGAACTTTAGGCTTTATATCTTATTTCAAACCAGAAATCATCGTAAGCTTTTTTGAAAAAATAAATAAAGATACCATAACCCGCGAAGAAGTTCTCTCAAAGTTTTATTCAATACCAGAACCAACTTTCTTTATTTCAAGAAACCAAAAGATAATAGGGACGATTTTTGAAAGATACAAAGAACTTGTAAAATATGAGGATATACCACCATATGTAATAAAGGCTTTTATAGCGGCAGAAGATGAAGCTTTCTTATCACACAAAGGAATAAACCCGAAAGCTATCATAAGAGCAGCAATAAATAATATTCGCGAAGGCAGAATTGTTCAAGGAGGTAGCACAATAACTCAGCAACTCGCAAAAAATCTTTTCCTCTCACATCAGAGAACCTTTGACCGCAAATTGAAGGAGATAGGATACGCAATAAAAATTGAGAGAGCTATGACAAAAGAAGAAATTATATCCTTATATCTTTCATCAATATACTTTGGAAACGGAGCTTGGGGCATAAAGGCAGCAGCAAGAAACTACTTTAAAAAAGACCTAAAAGACCTAACATTAGCAGAAGCAGCCTTACTCGCAGCACTACCCAGGTCGCCGGTTTATTATTCTCCAATTCGCTACCCAGATTTAGCAAGAAAAAGACAAATTTGGGTACTCGGAAGAATGAAAGAACTCGGTTTCATAACAGAATCTGAATACGAAAAAGCTAAAAATGAAAAAATCAAAGTATGGTCATGGGATGGAGGATTTACAAAATATTTCTGGTCATTAGAGCAAGTAAGAAGAGAATTTTTGAATCTCATAGGAGATGAAGAAGAAATAAAAAGAGGTTATAAAGTATTTACGACTCTGGATGAGGATTGCTACGAATATGCAGAAACAGCTTTAAGATGGGGAATAGAAAGGGTTGAAATTTTGAACGGGAAACCTCCTCTTACCAGCACAGAAAAAATAAAAATGTCTCCAAAATTAAAAAGCTTAATCTTTCCATCAGGTGAAGAAAGAGAATTTGAAGAAAAAGATAGATTATTTCTTGCAGAAGTAATCCAGATCAGCTCAACAGGGATAAAAGCTACAATATATGATATACAAAAAGAAAATCAAGGAAACAACGATAGAAAAGACAATAATAACCCCAGAACTGGATTTATAAGTCCTGAATTTGCTGAGGTTCTCAAAGCTGGTCAGAAGATAATTGTAAGGAAGTGTCCAGATGAAAATTTTTTCTGTCCCATTCCTGAAAAGGTTGAACTTGAAGGAGCAATCATTGCCATATCACCAAAAAACGGAGATATACTCTGTCTTGTTGGAGGATACGATTTCACAAGAACGCACTTTATAAGAGCAACACAGGCAAAAAGACAAGTTGGTTCCGCTATAAAACCCATAGTATATACCGCAGCAATAGAGAGCGGATTATTTACACCAGCAACACAAGTTGAAGATACACCAGTAATTTTTGAGTGGAAAGGAGAAGGTGCAAATGAAAGTGAGGTTCAAGAATGGGCACCTAAAAACTTTGAAGGCTTTGTAGGACATATAACACTTCAAGAAGCACTCGCAAAATCAATAAATGCTGCAACAGTAAGAGTTGCAAACAGGATAGGTCTTCAAACAATAATAGATACGATGAAGAAATTGGGTATTGATGTATCTGGTGCGAACTACGATTTAACAATAGCTTTGGGGTCAATATCTTTAAGCCCGCTTGAAATTGCAAGAGCATACACACCATTCGCTAACGGAGGAAAACTTGTGAAAACAAAAATAATAAACAAAGTAGAAAAAGCAGGAAACATAATTTTTGAAGAAGAAAACCAAGAACAAAAGGTACTATCAGATCAAACTGCATTTATTATGGCATGGATGATGAGAAACGTAGTTCTACACGGAACCGGTTGGAGAGCAAAAGTTCTCCGAGTTCCAGTAGCTGGAAAAACAGGAACATCAAACAAAGGAAGAGATACATGGTTTATAGGTTTCACACCTGAAATAGTAGTAGCGGTTTGGGTGGGAAAGGATGATTTTACTCCAATAGGTTCAAGAGCCTCCGCAGGTCCAACCGTTGCACTCCCTATATTTGTTGAATTTATGAAGAAATACCAGCAGAAACTAAAAGGAGAAGATTTTAAAGTTCCTTACGGCGTAGCATTTGCAAAAATAGACCCAAAAACAGGAGAAGTATCTAACTCAAATTACTATATCATGGCTCTACCTCAAATTTTCTTCCAAGACTCAACAACAAAAGAAGAAGAGGAAAAGGGGAAAATCGAAACTGAAAATGAGGAGAAAAACAGCAAAGAAGAAAATAAACAAATTCACGATTTTGAGATATTCTGAGATTTTCTTTAAAATATTCTGAGATTTTCCTACTCAAGTTTCAGAAGTTCTACACATTTTGCAACAAACAAAATAGTTGCTTCATCAAATGGTTTGCCTATGACTTGAAGTCCGACCGGCAATTTCTTCCCATCCTCCAAGACAAATCCAGCCGGACAAGATATAGCCGGAAGTCCAGCAATTGATGATGGTATAGTGAAAACATCTGAAAGGTACATCTTTATAGGGTCATCTGTTTTTTCTCCAAGCTTGAATGGAACTTCGGGAGAAGTTGGACAAGCTATAACATCAACCTTACTGAAAGCTTCTTGAAACTCTTTTATCACAACGGTAATTGCCTTTTGAGCTTTAAGATAATAAGCATCATAATACCCCGATGAAAGGACAAATGTCCCTATGAAAATTCTTCTTTTGACTTCATCTCCAAATCCGGCATTTCTCGTTTTATAATACATATCAAAAATATTTTCACCCTCAACTCTGGTTCCGTATTTTACTCCGTCATACCTTGCAAGATTTGAAGAAGCTTCCGCAGGAGCAATTATGTAATATATAGGTAAAGCATATTTTACCATCGGCAGAGAAATCTCAACAATTTCAAATCCAAATTCAGAACTTAATCTTTCTATTGCATATAAGACTTTTGATTTAACTTTAAGGTCAAGCCCATCAACATCAAAAAATTCACGAGGAACTCCCATTTTCAATTTAACCTTTTTATCTATCATTTCATTTATAACCTGAATGTAATCAGCTACTGGAACAGGCGGACAGGTCGAATCAAGAGGGTCATATCCTGCTATATGATAAAGTAAAGCTGCACAATCGTCCACAAAAGCAGAAAAAGGACCAATTCTATCAAGAGATGAGGCAAAAGCAACGAGTCCAAATCTTGAAACTCGTCCATAAGTTGGGCAAAGTCCGAAGACTCCGCAGAAACTTGCTGGCTGCCTGATGGAACCACCGGTATCTGACCCAAGAGCCAAAAGAATCTGACCACTTCCAACAGCTGCTGCTGAACCACCGGAAGAACCTCCTGGAACTCTTTCTAAATCAAATGGATTTCTCGTCGGGAAAAAGGCAGAGTTTTCCGTTGATGAACCCATAGCGAACTCATCAAGATTTGTCTTTCCTATTATTATCGCACCGGCTAATTTTAGTTTTTTTACAACTGTCGCATCGTATGGAGGTATCCAGTTTTCAAGGATTCTTGAAGCACAAGTTGTTCTTATATTCTGGGTTACGATGTTGTCTTTTACAGCAACAGGAACTCCAACTATTTTTGAATTTGAAAATTCACCTTTTATTATGCCTTCCTGAACTTTTTCCGCTTGCGCTATCGCTTCCTCCTCACATATAGTTATAAATGCTTTTATGTTATCATCTTTTTCTTTTATTGTCTTGAGAAAATATTCAACTACTTCTTTTACTTTCAGTTCTTTTGATTTTATAAGATGAGATATTTCTATTGCTTTTTTGCCATGGAGCATATAAGATCAATAAATTTCAAGTAGACGTTTTGCTATAACTTCCTCTTGAATTTCAGAAGTTCCTTCAAATATTCTGAAAAGTCTCCCATCTCTCCAATATCTTTCTATTTCATACTCTTTTGAGTAT
>Ga0079995_1061003_pt1 | contig 15105 bp, 10 predicted proteins | sample FaiFalFF_MnMetaG_2_FD_69198 | JGI IMG/M metagenome (GOLD analysis project Ga0079995, IMG submission 69198) | Freshwater microbial communities from Yellowstone National Park, Wyoming, USA - Fairy Falls C (FF_Mn_C) (SPADES assembly) (version 4) | ecosystem: Environmental > Aquatic > Freshwater >...
GAACGGGAAAGGGCACAGAATTGGGTTCTGTCGTTTTATTTGGAAGCCGCCAAATATGCCCCAAAGGGTGAGGGAGTTTAAGGGCACACAACCTTAATGCATTAGCGTGCTCCCTTCAACCTTAATTGCTTTTACCCTCGCAACCTTAATCGGTTTTCAGGCACACAACCTTAATTGCTTTAGATGCCCCAACCTTAATAGCCCAATTCAACCTTAATTGCATTTTAGGTCGTCGCACCCATAATGTGTTTAAGCCGTCACAACCTTAATGTGTCTCTACCTGCACCCTTATTGTGTTAAAGCGCACCCAACCCTTAATGTGTTAGCACCCTTAATTGCAAGCGCTCCTAATCCCGCTCCTTAAGCCCTTCAACTTGGAATAGGTGCTCGTAGCCCCCTAAGTAGCGGGACAGTGTGCTCATAGCGCTTACCAATTTCTCAAGGCGTTTGGACACCCATGCTTGGGTGTTTGTCTTCCAGCCCATAGCGTCTATTAAGCCTGTTAACTGGGTCAATTCGCTCGCAAATTCTTCGTCGTGGGCAGGCACTTTTGGGTGCGTGATTTCGTGGGCGATGGCCGCAAAGGTTTGGGCAGCCCAATGTTCGGCATCATCAGTAGGGTAATCCTTATGGGTTGGCTTTAAGGGCTGAAATCGGATGGCGGGTGGAGTGCGGCGGTCCCCTTAGCCCGCCTAAAAGGCTCTGAAAGGGGTCTGTTGGATTGGGGGCAGGTCTCTTTAATGGGGTCTGACCGAGAGGGGGGCTCTGAGCCAAAATGCAACGGGGGTTGCATAGCCCCTTTTTGAGCCCACGCCGTCTGCCAGAAGGGGGTAGGAAGGTGCGCTGGAAGGAATGGATGGAAAGGGCTGGCATCTCTTTGAAGAGGATGGCGGAGATGACGGGCTACGACAAAACAACCCTCTGGCACGCCATCAACGATGGGAAGTATCGAAAGCGGCTATCGCGGAAGTTCTGGGGGAAGATCGGGGCGACGATCAGGTGGAAGGTCAAACCCCTCGTCCTTCAGATGGCGGAGGAGGGCGTCATCCCCTTCCGCTGCCCTCACTGCAAAGCCCTCTTTCGGGTCAGAGTTAGGGCGAAGACGAGGGTCGTCGTGGAGCCGATGCTTTGGGGCGGAACGAAGGGAAGGGATAGCGTGTCTAAATAGTGGAAGTGAGCCAGCAATCCATTCGTAAGGCAAGCCATTCGTATGGTAAGTGAACCCAGAGGGGGAAAGGATTTAAATGGTCGTCATTGCCTTTGCCAGTTTAAAGGGCGGGGTCGGGAAAACGACTTTAACTTACAACTTGGCATCTCTTTGGGCTGATAGGGGTAAGAGGGTTTTGGCAATTGATTTTGACCCTCAGGGCAACCTGACCTTCGCTTTTTTGCCTCCCGAAATTCTCCCCGAGGATGCTCAAACCCGTTGTCTCTTTTCCCGGAAATCGCCTCAACCCTTTCAAGTCTCCGAGAACCTCTGGCTTTTGGGGGCTGACAGCAAACTCTCCAGTTGGGACATGAGGGGGACGAACCCCGACCTTCTTTTGCCTTCCCAAGTAATCCGCTCATTACCTTTTGACCTTATCCTTTTGGACACCCCGACGGGTTGGAGACCCTTAACGAGGGCAGCCATTCTCTCCTGCGACTACATTGTTGCCCCCGTTGACCCATCCCCCTTTGCCGTTGCAGGGATAGTTCAGTTGGTTGAGAATTTGGTTGAGTTTTCGAGTAAACAGAAAAGGACGGTGGAAGTTTTGGGCGTCGTTGTGAACTTAGCCGAGGAACACACGAGGATAACTCAAAGGGTTATCGAGTCAGTTAAGCAACTCATGGGAGAGGGGAAATTTTTAGGTGCGCTTTCCAAGTCCGTTAGGGTCAAAGAGACCGCACTGGAAAGGAAACCGCTGCACATTCTCGCCCCTGAAAGCAAGTGGGCACAGCAAATTGAGCAAATCGCTGAAGCCATCGAAAGGAGGGTGAAGAAGAAGTGAGAAAGAGAAAAGAGGATACCTTAGCGGAACTTGGAAGGAAAGGGATAAAGGTCATGGAGCAATTAGAGCCGAGAGGAACGAGAGCCGAGGCTGAGGCATCAGAGGGTCTTGAGCGGATGACAAAGGTGACAATTCGGCTACCTGTTGATTTGGTTAAGACCTTTAAGCACAAAGCCATCGATGAGGGGCGAACATTTCAGGAACTCGTCGCCGAGGCGATGCGAGAATATTTGAAGCGGCGATGAATGTAACCTAAAGACCCGCCAAAGCGAAGCGGGGGGCGGGGAGGCGGTCGGTTCGGGAACGCTGATGCCAATCTTTGTGCCTCTGCCCCACTTGCTTTAAGATAAGGGAAGGTGATGATAAGGTGAGAGTGAGATGTCCAAAATGCGAAAAACCCGTTAGGCTTGAAGCAAAGTTCTGTCCCTACTGTGGCGTCGCTCTGGCTGGCAACTGGACTGTAAGGAGCACGGTGGGATGGCTAAACTGGGGTTGTTCGGTTGCTGCCCTTTGTACTTGTCTCATCACCCTTCCTTGTATTCTTTATTGCTGTGTCAGTGGGGCACTTATGCAGGAAATTTACAAATTGCCGTCGTCCCCTGCAAGCAATGAAATGATAAAAACAAATAGAACTGAAGTCCCTTAAGGTTGGTTGGCTCGTGGCAGTGCTTAGCGCTTTAATTGTATGGTTGATAGGCAAAGTCTTGCTGCCCCCAGAAGTTCGCATGCCTACCCTTACTGAACCTGCATGGAAATCATGGTTAAGGGCTGGCATCGCTGCTGTTCTTGGAGCACCCTTCGTAACCTTAATTTTGTTGCCTTTCGCTTTTGCCATTAACCCGCAAGCGGAGCGCCGTAACTTGATTATCGTGTGGCTACTTTGGGTTATCTTAACGGCTGGCTACGGGTTGTGGTTGCTCTTCCGCACAGGTGGCAAGAGACCTTTAGTGACTTCGGAAAAATTTAAGATTTTGCTGTGCATCACAACGGCGATACTTTTGGGCTTGATCGCTTTAACATATAAAGGATAATTTAGCAGCATTAAGGTTTATAGATTCCGACCTGACCATGAGAGGACAATTAGATAGTCAGGTTCTGGGTTGCGGGTAAAGTTCGCATCGCTGCTTTGAAGATGAGGTGCAATTGCCGTGTTAGTTCCTTCGGAACTGAGTGAAGAGAGGCGGCAATCTGCCATGCAAATTGCGTGTGATTTCCTTGCATTTGCATGTAACTTGATAGGCAACGCATTGCAACCGCTATCGGCATTCATTGTGGGCGAGGATGATGACAACTGGGCTGTTTGCGAGGTTATGGGCGATTTGAACCCGCATTGAGTTGTTCGAGCTCACTTGACAGATTTTCGCTTGAGCGCTATCATGAAATCTTGGAAAGGGGTGCACAAGTAGGACTTCGCTTGAAGGAGTAAAGTGGCGTGAGGGTCATTAATTGGAGGGCATTGCAAGTTAACGAGCAGGACTTGATGGAGGCGCTGCGTAACGCCAGTGATGAACAGGGCCTACTGCGGCAGATTGTCATTGCCCTGTTCAAGCGGCAAGAAGAGTGGGAGAGTCGACCTGACAGCGTGGAACTGTATGATCCCTCACATCGCTATGAACAGGGACAAGTTGTTGCTTTACCTTATCGGGAGCGAGACGGAAATTTTGACCTTTGGAAAATCGTGACTGTCAAAGTGGTGCATGATGACGAAAATCCCGCTCAAGGGCGCTTCCAAGTCGTTGAGTTTGAAGGGGAGCGACAGAAACGAGTAGCAGGGGTTGATGGAGCAAAGGTGCCGTCGTTGCGATTGCCTGTGGAAGGAGAATTGGAGCAAGCTGCCGAAAAGGTTGTGGAGCAATACAGAGCAGATTTTGAAAGGCAACTTCCTTTTGTCTCAAAACGCTGTTGGGAAGCGCTGAGCGAACTCTTTCAGGACGCCAAAGCGTGCTCAACGGAAGAGGTAATGCAAGCCCTGCAAGAGAAAGGCTTTTTGGGCAATTGGTCTGAACCCACTCAAATGGCAGTGACAGAGTGGCTGCTAAAGTGCAGTGGCTATGTCCTTGTTAGCGAAAATGAATGGTTAAGCCCAGATGAGTCCAAATCTGTTGACCGACCTATCAGGCGACAACCGCCTGCTCCCCGTGTGCGTCGTGACAACGAATACTACGAAAGGGTCTCATTGCCACCTGAAGGGCAAAAACTTGCTGAAGAAATAGGCGAGGAAGAACTTGAGGAAGAGGAACTTTCTCTGGACGAATGGAGAAGACGAACCCGAACTGAACCGCTGAAATTACCACCGTTAACTTTTCAAACCATTGTGGAAGCCTATTTCCCACTTAATCGCCAACTTTCAGAATTCCTGCCACCAGGAAAGTTAAAGAAAGTGCGATTGCGCCTGCGCGCCATTAACGAAAGTGAACCGATGACTTTTTGGGTTAGCCGAGGGGATAAGGACAAAAGGGGTTTAAAAGCCGACGCAAGCGACAGAGAGAAGTTTCGGAAATGGCTCATTGGGGAGGGCATCCCAGCAGGGACGACTCTCTGGATTGAGCGCATCAGTGATTTTGAGTATCGGGTTTATGCTAAGCCATTGGAACCACCACGCATTGTTCGGCAAGTGAAATTCGCTTCTTTTGAAGGGGGCGAGTTGAGGTTTGACCTGGAGGATGTGGAACAGCGATGGGAAGGTGACCCACTTATCTTTAAGTCAGAATGGAGATTTGAGGACCCGGAAGCGTTGCGACAAGAAGCACAACGCATCCGCTTACCGATCGCCACAATTGTGCGACAGGTCTTTGAGAAACTTGACCCTGAAGGACAAGGGTTGCATTGGAGTGAGGTTTTCAATGCGACCTATCTTGTCCGCATGTGTTCTCCGCGAACAGTGATTGAAATCCTTTATGATCAACCTTGCTTTGAATCGCTTGGTGACGGGCGATTTCGGCTTAACCCTAAAGTGCCATTGCAACCTGATCAGCCAACTTCAACCGAGCCAGTTCTACAACCTGAACTACCAAAGCCATTGCGTTGGGCTTTGGATGTGGTGTATAATCAAGGCTTGACGGACATTGTGGATCGCTGGCTTATTAAGAGTCTGGGCGTTCAAGGCTTGGAAGCGATAAAACAACGATACAGGAGGGAAAGGACATGAGGCGCTTTTGGGATGTGGCAAGGGAGTTAGTCGCTGTCACCATCATCGCAACATTTTTGGTGGAAGAAAGAGGGCAAAACGATGCCACCCAGCAAATCGTGGAAGCGGTCAAAGCATTCAAGGAATTCGCTATCCAACAAGGGCACTACAACCCAAGCCGGTATTTAGACATCGCCTACAGCGATATCGTGTTGAACTGGCTGGTGCAACTTGCCAAGCGCTTAGGGCAGTGATCAATCCTGAGGTCAAGCACCATTTACTTCTGGGCTTTGGATGGTGTCTCTCAATGCGGAAGCCAAATGGTGAACAAATCTGGCTTCTTATAGCCGAACGGGATAAGCCGATGAGCACTTTGGAAATAGCAAAGGAACTAGGAATTGAGGAGCAAATAGTGCAGGATATTTTGAAACAAGAACCGTTTCGCTTTCAACCAACAAGTGACGAGAAATGGGGATTAACCGTTTGGCACATTGATCCTGCTCGTCCCTTTGTTACGAAAGCAGAACTTATCCTTTGGTTTGCACGATGTCCTATACCTACAAAACTCCTTTTACGACTTTTGCAGAAAGTGCATAATCAACTCCAAGATGAGGAGGGGATGTTACGGGTTTTAGAAACTAGGGTGGATAAATTCATCTGCGAAAATGATCATTGGCAATTAGCATATCCAGACACAAAAACGAGAGTAGAAAGATATGTGCAAGAAGTCATAAAAAGTAAACAAATAGAAATTTATAAATTGCTTGTAACGACGAAAGAACCAGTCAATCTATGTAACATAAGAGCATATATTGAATTGGAGCGCCAGTTAGAAAGTTTTGCCAGTGCTCGGAGACTCAATGAAACAGAAAGGGCTTTTATGGAGCAATTAGCTAATTCGCATTTACTACACACAATCAATGATATAGATGGTATTATCTGTTTGCCGAACGATCGTTGGATTGTTTTGTCTCAAAATCACTTACGGGTAATTACTGAGTACTTACGTAACAATGAAATTAGCCTAGCTGCTCGAGAAATTTTGAAATCAGTATTGGGAATAATTTGCGAGGAAGCAGACGAGACAATAATCCTATCAGAATTAGAGCATCGTCTAAGCGATTGTGAACAGTTAGAATGTATAGATGGTAAATGGATATGCAAAAAGCCTTTTGCTTCCCGTTTCATTTTCTACGACCCTGAGACTTTCGTCGTTGTTGTGGAGAAGGATGAACGGATTGATGTAGGCTCGGAGAAAGAAAGATGGTTGAAGGAGAAGGGCTTTTATATGACAGCAAGATTCGGGAGGTGAAATCTGTGTCGTTCCCGATTAATTCTCCTGTCGGGCAAGAGGTTAAGCGAATATTGAGAAACTATCCGAATGGATTAACCGTTGCAGAATTGAGGCGGGAACTTTTTAGGCGCGGTTTTCCTGGTGTGACAGAAGATGACCTTGAGAAGTTGACGAGGCACGACGATTTTTATCGTTTCCCTGACGGACGAATCACCCTGCGGGAGTTGATCACCGAACCGAAGCCATCAACTGATGAAGAACTCTCTGAAGAAGAGCCGAAAGCAAAGCCTTCCACTCTGCGTTCTCTGCCGCCATTGACCTCCTATGTCGTCTTTGATTTGGAGACGAACTCCCTTCAGCCCGAACAAGGGGATTTCTTTCAAATCAGCGCCATTAAGGTTATCAACGGAGAAGCAGTAGAAGTTTTTAACGAATTTGCCCGCGTGCCAACGGAACCTATCCCCATAGCGTTGAAGGAACGACTGCATTTCAAGGAATTGGATTTAGAGCGACGCATTCGGGGAGCAGGAACTCAAAAACAAGCGATAACGAAGTTCAAAGAGTTTATTGGGGAGTTGCCACTAATTGCTCATAACGCTTTCTTTGACATTCAGTTTTTGTGCAAGCACGATGAAAGTTTTTCCGAGCATCCGTTGGTGGACTCACTGGAATTGCTTTGCTTGGCTTTTCCCGAATTCTCATCCCACGCTATAGAGCGCCTTGCCCAGCATTTCGGATTTGTCCCAGAAGGAGAGCGATGGGACGAAGTGAAGAGATTGGATGAACGGTTGGGCATCTCCGCGCAAATGGGAGTTACCAATCTGACAGCGCTGTTTCACTCAGCACTTTTTGACTGCGTCATTTTGTATCTTTTACTCAAAGAGGCCCAGGCATCTTTAAAACAAGCCAAGCCTGCCTATAAAGTCTACCTTCGCCGTCTAAGCGGTAACTTAGGGGATTGGGTTGAAGCGCCCCTTGACTTTGATGGATATCCGAAGGATTTGAGTGACTTGATTGACTTGCCTAGCTCATTTACGACACCAACTGCTTCGCGTCAACCAAACACATCGGTTGCCTTTGATGAAGAGACGGTAATGAAATTTTACGAACGCATGCAGCAGATGTTCCAAATGGAGCGGAGAGAAGCCCAAGAACGAATGGTTCGGGAAGTGACAAGGCTTTTAGGGCGTGGCGAGTTTGGAATGATTGAGGCACCGACAGGAACGGGAAAGACTATCGCTTATGCTCTGCCTTCAGTGCTCTATGCCAAAGCAAGCGGTAAGCAAGTTTTGATGGCAACCTACACGAAGGTTTTGCAAGACCAGTTGAGAAGAGAGTTAGGCGAAAAAATCCGCAAGGTTATCCCTGACTTCACCGTTGCTATTTTGAAGGGGCGCACAAACTACCTTTGCCTGACCCGACTTTGGAATGCTTTTTGCGACGCTTTTTGGGGCGAGGAGACAGGGCAGGTGTCCTTTGAAGAGAAACTGAGTTTGCTAATGTTACTTCGCTTTGCCGAACGCTCCGAAGAGGGGGACTTGGAACAACTGAGTTATTGGTGGCAGCAGCGTTTCCCTATAGCCCGTCGTTTGCGAGAAAAAGTGCAATCTGAGAGTGAATGGTGCAACGAAAACGATTGTCGCTACTTTTATCACTGCTTTTATTCGAAAGCGTCGGCGCAAGCGAAGAACGCCGAAGTCGTCATCGTCAATCATGCCCTTTTGCTGTCAAAACCTGATTGGGGTGAAGGGCTAAATCTCGTCATAGATGAAGCCCACAATTTGGAGGAGGCAGCAACTAACGCATTGACGGAGGAAGTCTCAAGGGAGGCATTGGAGGCAGTTTTGGATGAATTGCTGACGATTCGTCATGACCGCGGTTTGTTGGTGCAAGCGATGGCGGAGTTGCAGGGTTACGAAGAAGGACAAAGTGCTGTAAGGGCAGCGATGGGTCGGGTGGGTTTGGTTCGGCGAATGGTGAGGGAATTTGGTGGACATCTTCGGGAATGTCTTCGGCGAGAGGGTGTTCAGATTGATTCCCGATATGGAGCAACTTTACGCTTAAAATCGTCGCCATACCGATGGCAATCTTGGTGCCAGTTGACAGAGGCTCACAAAGATTTGCTGGAAGAGTTAGGGCGTTTGAAAGCACACTTGGAAAAAGTTCAAGAATGTCTTCAGGTCAAAAATACAGAGGTAGCAAAGCGTTTGGTAAGGGAATTGCTAATCCTTGGGCGGCGGCTTTTTGACCCACAGGAGGGTTTGTGTGTTTTGCTGGACGCTATTTTGCGTGTAGATTTTGACCCACTTAAGGTTGTCCACTGGGTTGAATTATCCGATGCGGATGGTTCTCAATGGGCATTAAAGAGAGCGCCTGTCCATGTTGGCGAAGTTTTGGACGAACGAGTTTATCGGAAGTGTCGTTCTTTGGTTCTCACTTCGGCGACTTTAACCGTTGCCGAAAAGGGTTTTGGGTTTTTCCTTGACAGGTTAGGCTTGCACGGCTTCATCACTGACGATAATCTTATTCAACTTCCAAATCCTTTTGAGGAAACCTATCGGAAGCAAGTGATTTTTGCTTTGCCTAACTATCTGCGTTTTAGCGCTCATTACAGGGAGATAGAACAGTTCACTCAAGCCTTGCTTCAGGAGTTGACATGTCTTTTTTCATTTACGGAAGGACGAGGTTTGGTGCTTCACACTGCCAGAGACCGTATGGAAAAAGTGGCGACGGAGCTAGAGAAAGCACTCACAAACCTGCCTGTCTTTTGGCAACAGGAAGGAGTTGCACGATGGCAATTGAAAGAGGAATTTGCGCGGCGAGAAGAATCTGTCTTGCTGGGAGTTAAGTCTTTCTGGGAAGGGATTGATGTGCCTGGACCTTCTCTTAGTTACTTGGTCATTGAGAAGTTGCCGTTTCCGTCTCCTTCTGACCCTGTCGTGGAAGCGAGGCGGGAAGAAGTCTTCTCTAAGGGCAAGAGTGAATGGCGGGATTATCTGCTTCCCTTAGCCATCCTGCAACTCAAACAAGGATTTGGGAGACTCGTTCGCAAGAAAGATGATTGGGGTGTGGTGCTCTTCATGGACAAACGATTGCGGACGGCTTTGTATCGGCAGATGGTCTTTGATTCCTTGCCACCAGCCATTAGGGACGACAGAGTGAAGGAGGCGGAAGAAAATCGTCAGACCCTTTATGAGGTCATCGCCTGTCACATGAAGGAAAATCCGCACCTTAAACATTTTGATTGGGATCGTCGGTTGCTTTTCTTCCCTTGCATCCGAGAGGAAGCGATAACAGACATAGAACGATTGCTTCAAAAGTATCGCCTACCTGACTTTATCAGCGAGGGGGAATATGAGCGATGGAGAGAGAAGATTTTAGAGGCAACGAGAGAGATTTTTGGTTTTGAAGGGTTCCGCAGTCCAGAACAGGAGCAAGCTATTAAAGCAGTTTTGACGGGCAAAGATGTTTTGGTAGTCTTACCGACAGGTGCTGGCAAATCGTTCATCTTCCAAATCACAGGGCTTTTAAGGGATGGAGTTACCTTGATCTTCTCACCTCTCATTGCCCTTATGCGTGATCAAGTGGACAAGTTGAGAGCCAGAGGTCTGCATGTCGTTGACTACATTGTTAGCGGTCAAAGCGCAGCGGAACGAGAAGAAGTTTTGCGTCGGATGAGAATGGGACAAGTTCGGTTAGTTTACATCGCTCCTGAGCGCATCCGCGACCCTGCATTGATAGATGCTGTCCGACAAAGCAAAATATTGCAAATCGTAGTAGATGAAGCTCATTGCGTCCACATGTGGGGACATCATTTCCGTCCCGATTTCCTGAGCATTCCTAACATGTTTGGCGATGACCGTCCGCCCATCGTTGCTTTGACAGCGACGGCAACTGCCCAAACCCAGCAAGCCATCCGAGAAGCATTAGGTTTGGGCAAGTTCCGACCTTTTGAACTCATCACTCGCTCCGTTGACCGACCTGAATTGAGGTTCATCGTCATTAATGACCGCAGCAACCCAGACCGCATCAAAAGTCGCAATGATAAGCGCCGTGTCTTGTTGAAAATTCTGCGAGCAGTTCAACAACGAGGAGAATGTGCCATCGTTTACACGGCGACTGTTCGGGAAGCAGAGGACTTAACCCGCTGGCTCAAACTGCATCATTTCGATGTGCGTTGTTATCACGGTCAAATGGACCCGATAAGTCGAGCGGATGTGGAAGAAGCTTTCTTGGAAGGAACCATCCGAATCATCGTTGCGACAAAAGCCTTTGGCTTAGGAATCGACAAGCCTGACATCCGCTATATCATCCACTACGACATCCCTGGCGATGTGGAGTCTTATTTTCAAGAGGCAGGGCGGGCAGGACGAGACGGACAACCCGCATATTGCATTTTGTTGTATCATCACAGTGATCTAAGAATTCAGCGCTATTTCATTGAGCAGGCGTTTCCAAGCCAAGAAGAATTTGATGCTTTATTGGAGTCGTTGAGGAAACGCATGGATGATAAGAATCGCATTTTGGTCTCTCCAGAAGAACTTTGCGATGAGACAGGCATTGAAGAAGAGCGATTGGATGTGGCTCTTCACTTTCTGGAGAAGGCAGGATTTGTGAGGCGCGGATATAACTTCGCTTTGAAAGGCAGTGTGTTACTTAGCCGCACTTGGGAATGGTTAAGGGAAAATATCTCAAAAACGCAGCAAGCCATGTTGGATGGTTTAGTCTCTACCTTCGGTCTTTCTGACCGACGAGATGTTTTCCTTGACATTTTAGAGGCAGCAAAGAAATTGAAAGTCGACCCGGTAGAGTTGGATGCATTTTTGACGGAACTGGCAGGTAAGGGTTGGGCGATTTATCGGCGTTATGACCGAGGCTACTTTTTGGAGGCACTGGAAAAGTTGCAACAAAAACAACCTATCGATTTAGAGAGCGCTGATGTTCGCAGGATTCGTGCCGAGATGGAGCGGAACTTAGAGGTGATAAAGCAATATGCAGAAAGTCTTCGATCCGGCGATTGTCGCCGAAAATTTTTGCTGGAACATTTTGGTGAGCAACAAATAGAGCGTCGTTCACCCTGTTGCGATCTTTGCGATCCTAACATGGAACTTCCCTGGAGGGAAGTGAGCGTAGAAGAGATAAGGGAGATTGTTGATGTCCTTGACCCATCTTATCTTGCTTTGCGTGTCGTGGAGTGGAACGAGCGGTTAGATTATCCCTTTGGTTTGGAGGCTCTAAAGCGAATCCTTTTAGGTGAAGAATATGCCCTAATTCAACACACCTTCGACGGGCAAAGGCGAAGGGTCAGGCTGCGACGGGCACAAAGATGTCCCTGGTTTGGAGCGATGCGAGGTGCTAACAATGCTCACAATAAAGTCAACCAAGCCTTTGAAGCGCTTCACCGTCAGGGCTATATTTGCTTTGTGCAACGAGAATTACAAGGACAAAGATATGCTGTCCCACGATTGACACAAAAGGGATGGCAAGCTATTCAAGCGGGTAAGTATCTTTGGTTGGCAAGTTAAAAAGCACAGTAAGGAAAGGTGCTTGTCAAGCATACATATGAGCGGAATTGGCGGAATAAACCTTCTTTAGGAAAATATCAGAACTGCCACAAAATAACCTTCTCCAAGTTGTTCCTCTAAGGAGGCAAACTTTTTCTTCAGCAAAATACCAATCTCGGAACGCTCTTCTTAGTTTTACTTCCTTCACAATTTTCGCAACACCCTCCGGTGTCACCCATTCAAACCTAACCTTTAAGCCTTCAGGAACATCAAATGCCTCGGCGCGGGCAATCCAGCCTTCTGGTTCGCGTTTCAACTCCGCTTTAAAGTCACCTTCCGCGATTTTCACCCCCTCAGTTTCCTCTCCGGCAAACCCTGCCATTGTCAAAGCAATCGGTGTTGGGGTCGCAATGGCAAATACAAGTGACAAGGGGAGAGGTGCAGGGCAAAGCACGGCTTTTCCAGCTTCTTCAAACGCTATTCTATATAGCACGGCTTCTTCTTCAAGTCGTGGCTGTCGCGCTATAAGAAACCCCAATGTGGTCGCTATTGGCTGCAGAATCTTTTCAACAATGGGTGTGCACCTTCTGCCTCTGTCCTCCTCTAAATGGTAGTGGATATCTAACCTTTCGCTTTCCGTCAATCGGTTCCTCACAACATAGTCCCATAGTTGCCTTGACGAGGGATGCCAGACTTGCTTTGAAACTTTGCTAAAAGCACTGCGACAACGAGTGCAACTGCTAATGTGCTTCCGCTCTTCTTCAGTCCAGTCCCACTGCAAAGAGGCTTCATAAATCCGACCGATAGACAGGCACTCTACCGTAGGAGTGAGAGTTGCTGGCACTAAAGCCCCCAATTCCTTCTCCTTTTCTTCACCCCACCATGCAACCCAAAACCTAACTATTTCACCGTCCGCTCCTAAATCCCTAAAAGCCTCTGTCAGTCGCTCTACAGCCCTCTGTTCTATGAGGGCAATCAGAAATGGCTTGCATCCGATTGCATTAGCGATTTCTTCTTGGGTAAACCCGTCCACAAACCTGAGTTGCAAGATCTCCCTTTCATCATCAGGGAGAGTTTTGATGGACTCATCCATACGCACCTTTGCCTCTTGTGGAGGCTCTTTTGGCTCCACTGGTGAAAGCGTTTTAGGCGGTTGCCATTTCCATCCCTCAGGTTTGGCCGCGACTAAGATTTCTCGCCATCTCTCCAGTTTATCCTTTTTAGCCTACTGTCCACCATAATCCCCTTAAGACAATTGAAACCCCAGCGGCTCTTCACCGCTGGGGTCAGGGGATAATGTGAACTTGCAGTCAACCTCCCCATGTGGGAAGGTGCTGCTTCCAGGCAGACAGGCTCTGCCCTCCACCCACCTTTCGGCGGGCACGCTGCCCATGGGGAGCCTGCTCCCCATGAGCCGTCGTCATTGTAACACCCTCGGCTTCCCTGTCAATACCTTCCAACCTATCTCTCCCCTCATCCCCAACTTCCTCAATCCCCTCATGGCAATGTTATACGCCGCCACAAAGTCCGCATTGTGCTGAAAATGACACTTTGTGCAACAAAATCGGTTTCCCTGCCGTGCCTTCCCGTCCTTCTTTCTACAGCGAGGACAAATTTGCGATGTGTGGGTTGGGTTAACCTCAATCACCCTTATCCCTTCCCATTCCGCCTTGTATCTCAACATCTCCAGCAAAAGCCTGTATGCCCAACGCCTCTGTCTCCAGCGTGATTTTCTGTCCTGAAGGGTAGGGGATAGGTTCAAGTTTTTGATTTGCTCAATAGCAAGCCCGCTGTTCACATTACCCCTCTTAATGAAATTGATGAAGGTGTTGACCGCTTCGGCAATCATGTTCTTGGCGACTTCTCTCCTCATGCGCCTCTTTCGCTTCAACACCCTCCAAGCCATCCTCTTCTTCTTGAGAACCACCCTCCCTTCCTTGTCCTTCTTCCCTGTCCTCAACCGCTGCCATTTTCTCCATTCCGCCTCAACCCTTTCCACTGCCTGCCAGAACTCGCCTGAAGGAATCGCTATGTTGGGGAGTTTGGGGAGGTCGGGCTTAAGGGGAACGGCAACAGCAGCAAGAAGATACTTCCTTGCCCCTATGTCCACGCCATAAAGATAGTCAGGTTCCCCAAACTTAATCTCCCTCTCAATGACTATGTGGGCAATCCATCGCTTCCCATCCTGCCGAAGTTGCAGGTATTTTGGGGCAAAGTCTCTTAGCATCTGCTTCCTTCCCTCATCCTCTATCACCAGCCTGAGCCACACCTCTTGATAAGCGCCCCCTCCTACAACTCCCTCAGGGTCACGCAACCGCAATCTCAGATACAAATCCCCCTCCTCCCTCTCCTCAATTTGCAAAGCCTCTGCCCTGCTCCCCCCACTAACCCTTCCGTCGGCATTGAAGACAAGCCGTTGAAACTTGGGTTTGCGGGGTGGTCGGCGCAAAGGAGACACTTCAGCACGCCACTTAATCTTTAACTGCTCGTGGTCTTTCTGCCTTACGACAGCCCACGCTTCTTTCAGGTTCTTAAAGGCTTCTTGCGCCTCTCCATCCCATACTGGGGAGTTCCAAGGAATTTGATGGACTAAATTTAACAACTTATCAACATGTGTTTTCAAAGCAGCGACCGCTTGGGAGCCTTTTTCATTAGCCACCCTACAGACTTCTTCCCACCATCTCTTGAACTCCCTCAAATATCCTTCCCGCTTTTCTTTTAGCGCCTTCAAGATTCCTCCGACATCCCTCGTCAACAAATCAGGAAGCCTTGAATGGGGTGCCATAGGGAGATTAAGGGTGCGCAAAGTAGAGGCTGCCTTCTTAACTTTCCCTTGTTGGAGGGCATGGGCAAAAAGGGCTTCTCGTGCCTTCGTATACCATTCCGCTGCCTTCCTCACGATTTGCTCATCTTGAGGTTGTAGAAACTCCACTCCAGTAGTGATGGTTATGACCACTTTTTCCATTTGCCGTCGACCTCCCCCTTTATTCTGCCGTGATGGGCATCAAAAAACGGGACCTCTGAATTTTGCCGATTTTGGCAGGAATTTCAAGAATTGGTTGCGCCAAACCCCCTTAGGGGAGGGGGGTGACTGGAGGTTTGCTGCAAGGGGGTTGCGGAAATCGGGCGAATGGGTTAAAATTTTGCCCGAAATATCTGGGTCTTAAGGGGATAATGTGGACAGCAGGC
>Ga0079995_1050980_pt1 | contig 15066 bp, 13 predicted proteins | sample FaiFalFF_MnMetaG_2_FD_69198 | JGI IMG/M metagenome (GOLD analysis project Ga0079995, IMG submission 69198) | Freshwater microbial communities from Yellowstone National Park, Wyoming, USA - Fairy Falls C (FF_Mn_C) (SPADES assembly) (version 4) | ecosystem: Environmental > Aquatic > Freshwater >...
GGCCGCCACCTCCAGGACTCCCGAGGGGTGGCCCAAGCGCAGGCGCCCTTCCTCCCGCATACCCCGGAGGGCCTCGTGCACCACCGTGCCCTCCACCTGGGCCGCCACCGCGGTACACGCGGCCCCGCTGAGGGCGTAGGCCCGGTGCAGCTTCCCCATGGACAGAATCCGGCCCACCAGGTCCACGTCTGCGGCAGCCACCAGGGCCCCGCGGATGGACCGGTACGCCGTGGGCGGCCCCACCCAGGCCAGCTTGGGGATCCCGGGGCTGCGGCGGGTGGCTTCCTCCGGGCTGGGGACAATCCCCATCCGCACCGCGGCGTGCGCCCGCACCAGCTCCAGCCGCCGCAAAAGGTCCGGGTTCCCGTCCACCTCCTCGGGTCCCTCCGTGCCCTGCAGCCCGAATTCCTCAGGCCGCACGAACACCACGGGGTTCACCGCGTCCACCAAGGACACCGTGACCCGCCCCACCCCGGGGACGTCCAGCACCTCCGAAGCCTGGCCCGTAGGCAACAGCCGGCCCGTGACCGAACCCGCGGGGTCGAGGAAGTCCAAGGCGATGCGGGCTCCCGTGCCGGGTACCCCGTCGATGGCGTAGTCCCCCTCCACCTCCGGGAGCGCGTGGCGGGTGGGCACGTGGGCGTGGATGCGCTTGCGGGTGTTGGTCTGCCAGATCCGGACCGTGGTCACGGGGTCGGTGCCCCGCACCAGGCCTTCCTCCATGGCGAAGGGCCCCACCGCCGCGGTGAGGTTGCCGCAGGTCCCTCCGTAGTCTACCAGGGGCTCGGTCACGCTCACCTGTCCGAAGGTGTAGTCCACGTCCGCGTCTGGCACCGAGGGCGGGCCCACGATCACCACCTTGCTGGTGGTGGAGGTGGCCCCGCCCAGGCCGTCCACCTGTCGGCCGTAGGGGTCTCCCCCTCCGAAGACCGCGAGGATCACGCGGTCCCGCAGCGCCGGCTCCACGGGCAAGTCCGGCTGCAGGAAGAACACCCCGCGGCTGGTGCCGCCCCGCATGACCACCGCCCGGATCCTCCGTTGGTTGCCCACAGGCTCCTCCTCCCCGCCTGAGGTTCCACGGCCGCCGCCTGGATCCTCCGCAGGGCACGCTCGGCTAACGCATACCACTGGACAGAAACGTTGTCAATTTGTGTCCTTACGTATACAATCGTGCCGATGCAGACGCGACCCTCCGGGTCTCCCGGGAGGAGGCTCACCACCACCTCCCACGCGGTGTACGAGTGGCTGGTCGCCGCCATCCGCAGCGGCCGCCTGCGGCCCGGACAGCCCCTGCGGGAGGAGGTCCTGGCGCGGCAGCTGCGGTGTAGCAGGACCCCGGTCCGCGAAGCCCTCCAGCGGCTCCGGGTGGAGGGCTACCTGCAGAGAGGCCGCCGCCGGGGCCTGACCGTGGCCGAGCCCACGCAGGAGGAACTCCTGGACCTGTGCGTGGTACGGGAGACTCTGGAGGGGCTGGCAGCCCGCCTGGCTGCCCGCGGCATCACCACCAGCGAGGTGTACTTCCTGGAGGAGTTGTGCCGGGACATGGAGCAGGCCCTGCAGCGGGAGGACCTCCAGGAGCTGGCGCGCCTGAACGCGGAGTTCCACGCGGTCATCTGGCGGGCGGCCCGCAACCGCTACCTGGCCCGGGAGCTGCAGAGGATCTGGCTCCTCATCACCCGTCAGCCCGTGACCACCCTCAGTTACCCGGGCCGCGCCCGGGAAGCCCTGGACGAGCACCGGGCGCTGTTGGAGGCCATCCGGCAGGGGGATGCGGACCGCGCGGAACAGCTGGCCCGCCGGCATATGGCCAGGGCGCAGATGATCCGCATGCGCCTGGCGGCCACCCGGACGGTGACCGCCGCGGGCGTCCCCGTCCCCTCGGTGGGCGCCCCGGAGCCGTAGCCGTGGCGCGCCTCCGTGTCGCTAACTTGCGCCGGTGGGTGGCGCACTTCTTCCAGGCCGTGGGGCTTTCGCCGGAGGAGTCCGAGCTGCTGGCGGAGGTTCTGGTCCGTGCGGACTGCTGCGGGGTGCACTCCCACGGCGTCATGCGGGTGGGGGCCTACGCGGAACTGGTCCGCGCCGGCGCGTGGCGTTCGGGAGCCCGCCCCCGGGTTGTCCGGGAGGGGCCTGCCTTCCTCTTGCTGGACGCAGAGGGGTGCGTGGGGCCTGTGGCCGCCACGGAGGGCATGCGCCGGTGCCTGGACAAAGCCAGGCGGGTCGGCTTGGGCGGCGTGTGGGTACGCCACGCGGGCCACTTCGGGCGGGCAGGCTACTACGCGGAGCTGGCAGCCCGGGAGGGCATGGTGGGTGTGGCCCTGGCCAACGCAGCCCCAAGCCTCGCACCGTGGGGCGGACGGGAGCGGGTCCTGGGGAACAACCCCGTCGCCGTGGCGGTCCCGAGGCGTACCGGTGCGCCCGTGGTCCTGGACATGGCCTTGTCCGTGGGGGCCCAGGGGTGGGTCCGGCTGGCGGCGGAGCGTGGGGACCGGCTCCCGCCCGGCTGGGCCCTGGACCCTGAAGGCAACCCGACCCAGGACCCCCACCAGGCGCTGGCGGGGAGCCTCTTGCCCGTGGGAGGCTACAAGGGCTACGGCCTGGCCTTCATGGTGGACGTGCTCACGGGCGTGGCCAGCGGCGGGGCCTTCGGGAAGCTGGTCTCGGGTCGGCGGGGCGGTCCTTTTGCGGCCACTCACGCGTTCTTCGCGGTGGACGTGGGGCAGCTCCGGGACCTCGCGGGCTTTTGGGGTGACCTGGAGCGGCTGGTGGAGATGGTGAAGAACAGCGCCCTGGCCCCGGGGTTCCGGGAGGTCCTGCTGCCGGGGGAGCGGGAGGCCCGACGGGCGGAGGAGCAGCAGGAGGTGGTGGAGCTGCCGCAGGAGGTCTTGACGCACCTCCAGCGGGCCGCGGCAGAGTTCGGCTTTCCCGAACCTCTGCCGGGCCTGTCCGGAGGAGCACCGCAGTGACCCGGTACCGCATCGGCGTCCTGCACGGGGACGGGATCGGGCCCGAGGTGGTACCCGTGGCGGTGGTGGCGGCGGAGGCCGCGGCACGGGCCGCCGGACTCCGGGTGGACTGGGTGGAGTTGCCCGTGGGCCTGGCTGCCTACCGCGAAGTGGGCAGCACCTTGCCTTTGCAGACCCTCCAGGCCCTGGAAGCCTGCCACGGTTGGGTGCTGGGACCTGTGGAGCACCACCGATACGAAGTGCGGCGCCCGGAGATGCCAAACCCCAGTGCAGTCCTCCGCAAGCGCTTCGACCTGTACGCGAACGTGCGCCCCGCCCGGACCTTTCCCGGCGTCCCAACCCGGTACGAGCACGTGGACCTGGTGGTGGTACGCGAGAACACCGAGGGCTTCTACCCCGACCGCAACGTCCTGGAAGGCGACGCGGAGCTGCGGGTCACACAGGACGTGGTGGTCAGCCTCCGGGTCGTCACCCGGCAGGCGTGTCTGCGCATCGCGGAATACGCCTTCCAGGTTGCCCACCGCCGCGCGGCCCTCCGCGGCACCCCGGGCCGGGTCACCGCCGTGCACAAGGCCAACGTCCTGCGCCGCGGGGATGGCATGTTCCTGGCGTGCTGCCGCGAGGTGGCCGCGCAGTTCCCCGACGTCGCCTTCGACGAGGTCCACGTGGACGCCGCCAGCTACTTCCTCGTGCGCGACCCCGCCCGGTTCGACGTCCTGGTCACCACCAACCTGTTCGGGGACATCCTCAGCGACCTGGCCGCGGGGCTGGTGGGCAGTCTGGGGCTGGCCCCCTCCCTGAACGCGGGCGACCGGTACGCCATGGCCCAAGCGGTGCACGGCTCCGCGCCGGACATCGCGGGCCGGGGGATCGCCAACCCCACGGGGGAGATCCTGTCTGTAGCCATGCTGTTCGAGTGGCTGGGCCACCGGCACGGGGACCCCGTGGCCACGGAGGCCGCCTCCCTCCTGGAGGCCGCGGTCCGCTCCGCCCTGGCAAGCGGGGTCCACACCCCCGACCTGGGAGGGACCGCCACCACCGCGCAGTTCGGGGAAGCGGTGCGTCAACGCCTCCAGGAGGCTACCATGGACCCAGGAAGGGGGGACCCCCGTGGCGACGCGGACTGAACGGGCCACTCTCGCGGGTGGCTGCTTCTGGTGTACGGAGGCCGTGTTCGACGAGCTGGAGGGCGTGTTGGACGTGGTGCCCGGCTACGCGGGCGGTCACGTCCCCCATCCCACCTACGAGCAGGTGTGCACCGGCACCACGGGACACGCGGAGGCCGTGCAGGTCACCTTCGACCCGGACCGCATCTCCTTCCGCGAGCTCCTGGAGGTCTTCTTCGCCGTCCACGACCCCACCACCCCGAACCGCCAGGGGCCGGACGTGGGTCACCAGTACCGGTCCGCCATCTTCTGCCACAGCCCCGAGCAGGAGCGGGTTGCCCGGGAGCTCATCGCGGAGATGGAGCGGGAGAAGGTGTGGCCGGACCCCATCGTCACCGAGGTGGTCCCCTTCACCAACTTCTACCCCGCGGAGGACTACCACCGGGACTACTACCGCCGACACCCCGACCAGGCGTACTGCGCCGCGGTGATCGCTCCCAAGCTGGAGAAGTTCCGCAAGCGCTACCGGGACCGGCTGAAGGGCTCCGCCGGCGCGGGCGGGTAGCCGGGATCCTGCGGCCCCTGGAGCCCATCTTTTCTCCGTGCAACGTGCCGCGCCCCGCACAGCCGGGTCGGGACCTGGGGCTGCGCCGGTCACCTGGGGGCGTTCCCGCGTCGCCCCGGTCCCTATTCTTTCACCGCCACGAACACCGCTTTGTGCAGGCAGAACCGCAGAGGCGGTTCCTGAACCCGGAACAGCTCCCTCAGCCTGCGGGGCGCCTGGGTCAGCATGGCCACCAGCACGGCCTGCAGTTCGGGCGGGGTCGCAGACCGCTCCACCCAGGACTGGAACTCGATCTCCAGCGGCATCTCCTCGTAGTTCTCCAGCGTGAGCCCGGAGGCGGAGAACGCCTCCTGCCACTCGGCCACGCTCCAGTCCCGCACGTGGGTGGAATCCCGCAGGGTCTCCACCGCGTTGATGAACCGGTCTGCCGCCTCGTCCGCGGGGGAGACGGTGTCCGAGACCACGAGGCGCCCTCCCCCCCGCAGGACCCGCGCCATCTCCCTCACGGGGGTCTCAAGCTCCGGGTAGTGGTGCGCCGCGGTACGGCAGGTGACGATGTCGAACGAGGCGTCGGGGAACGGGAGCGCCCGCACGTCCGCCTCCCGGAACTCCACGTTTTTCGCCCCGCGTTGTGCCGCCAGCCTGCGGGCGACGTCCAACATCTCGGGTGTCAGGTCCGTGGCCACCACCCGCGCCACGTGGGGCGCCAACGCCAGGGCCGTGTGCCCCGCGCCCGTGGACACGTCCAGGACCACGTCCTCGGGCTCCGGGCGCGCGAACCGCACCACCACCTCCAGGTCTGCCCCGCGGGCGTGCACGGGGCTGGTGGCGTACAGCTCCGCGCTGCGGGCGAACTGCTTGCGGACGTCCCAGTTGCTCACACCACACCTCCGCGTGGATTCCAACGAGGCGGTGGGCCGCCCCAAAACCGCTGCGCGCTTTCGGGGACCCCGGTCCTCCTGTCCGGGGCGGGCTCCTGACGCCTGGAGCACCCACCGGAAACCGCCCATGGCGGCTCGGCACCCAGCTCCAGCTGGCCCTCTAGACCTCCGTCCGCCTACGGCAGCGCGGGCGGCCGGGGCAAAGCCGGCGCTTGGGCCGGCGGTGCGAAGGGACCCCCGGACGTCAAGTCCAGCCGTCCTTCCACCCGCTCCGGACCGCTCCCCACGGGCAGGGTCAGGACGGCGGGCCAAGCGGACGTGCGCTTTTCGAACACCAGCAGCCCCTCTGTCCGACTCCGGGCCGGCACCTCCGCGGCCAGGGTGGACCGCAAGAACCGTACGGGCAGCTCCCCGTCCGGCCCGTGCAGGGCTGCCTCCGTCACCCCCAACAGGACGGGGCGTTCTCCGGGGTTCTCCACCGCCACAGACAGCGACCACGCATCCCGGAGCTCCGCGAGCCGCTGGGGCCGCACCACCACGGGGCCCACCTGCTGCGCGGCCCGGAAGTGGCGCACCCGCAGGGGCAGGTTACGGGCCGGGAACTCCTGGTACGCAGCCTGGACGGCCCGCACCCGGTCCGCAAACCCTGGATGCGTGCCCGCCCAGTGGGTGTTCTCCTGCCGACGGCCTGTGACCTCGTTGAACCACCCCAGGGTCCGCCACGCAGCTTGCGGGTCGAACCCGGCTTCCACCAGCATCCGTAACGCCTCCCGGTCCGCCTCCACCTCCAGCTCCCGGGAAAAGCCCAAGGTCGAGACCCGCAGCAACACCTGCACCAAGTCCCCCGCGGTGGGGCTTCCCGTGAGGATGGCCACCAACACGCTGGCGATCTGGCCCACCTGGTACCGGGCGACCTGCTGGGCCACGTGCCGGCGCGCGGTGTGCGCGATCTCGTGCGCCAGCACGAAGGCCCAGGCGTCCACGTCCGGGTTCAGCCGGATGAGTCCCGTGGTCACGAAGATCCAGCCCGGCGTGCTCACCGCGTTGGGCTCCCCGTGGTCCAGGATGCCCACCCGGTAAGGCACGGAGGTCCGGCCGGAAAACGGGAGGAGGCGGTCCCGGAGGCTCGCGAGGAAGGCGAGCCACTCCGGGTCCGAGACGAACCCGAACTGGGCCACAAGACGCGCGGCCACCGCCCGGCCCACCGCCAGTTCCTGGTCCTCCGCGATGACGACCTGGGCGCCCGCAGGAGCAGCCAGGACCACCAGGGCCAGGGCGACGGCCACGGCCCGGAAGGTTCGGTGGACGCACGCCCACACACGCACGCCCTCCCCTCCGCGTGCACCTCCGCTACCGGTCCTGGCAGGGCGGCAGGGAGATGCGGATGTCCGCGTTGAAGTCGGTGTAGTCCATGGTGGTCTGCACCTTGCCCGCCTGGTCCAAGACCTGCAGGCGCCGGGGCAGCCCCGTCCGCACCGACACGTACAGGTGCATCACCGCGTCCGGCTTCGAACCGAACCAGTACCGGTAGGTGCGCACCTCCTCCCCTCCCACCTTCCTGTTTGGAGCGCGCTGGACCGTCACCCGGGTTTCCCCCTCCGGCGGACCGCCGGAAGGCGGCTGCGGAGCAGGGAACATCATCCTGCACTGCCACGGCCCTCCTGCCATCCGAACCCGCTGCTCCTGTCCGACCCGCACCACCTCGACCTGCCCGCCACCCATCACCGTCCGCATCCGGTCGGGGTTCACGAACTCGACCACCATGGTCTGTCCCTGCCCCATGTCAGACCGCACCCTGTAGCTGCGCAGCGCCGCCAGCTTCGCCATGGCCTCCCCCACCTCGCGCCACGCCCGCGCATCACCGTTCACCGTGAGAGCAGGGGCTGCGCCCGCCGCAGCCGCCACCCACACCGCCAGTGCCACTGCCCAGACCCCTTTCCGCACGCCGCACCTCCTCCTCTGGACTACGGGTCCCCGCGGGAAGCCCTCGACCCGGCGGAGGAGGCCGTGGCGTCGGCCTTCCTGAGCCAGTAGGTGACCTGCCGGGAGGCCCTTCCTCTCTTTACCACCGGCTCCCGGGACGGCACAAGGAAGCTCCAGGGCGGTGGCCGGCCCCGCGGGAACCGCGTCCTGCGACGCCGAACTCTCCCTCCGGTGAGAGCCGCTGTCCTCTACAGGCCCGGGCGCCCCCTGCGCCTGGAGCACCGGCCTCGGCCACGGGCCCGGGGCCAGCAGGTCTTGGTCCGGGTCCTGGGCTGCGGGGTCTGCCACAGCGACGTCTCCCTGGCGGAGGGGCTGTTCGAGGCGACGCTCCCCCTGGTGCCCGGCCACGAGATTGCCGGTCACGCCGACGGTGTCGGAAACGTCCTGGTGTACGCCAGTTGGGGCTGCGGACGGTGCGTGTTCTGCCGGCAGGGGGACGAGCAGCTGTGCCCGGACGCCGAACAGGCGGGCTGGAGCTGCCAGGGCGGCTACGCGGAGTGGGTGCGCGTGCCCTCCCGCCGGTACCTGGTCCCCCTCGGGGACCTGGACCCCGTGCACGCCGCACCCCTGGCGGACGCGGGCCTCACACCGTACCGGGCCGTGCGGCGCGCCTTGCCCTGGCTCCAGCAGGGCTGCACGGCTTTGGTGGTGGGCGCGGGCGGGCTGGGCCAGTTCGCGGTGCAGTACCTCAAGTTGCTCTCGCCCGCCGCTGTAGTGGCGGTGGAGCGCAGCCGCCGCAAGTTTTCGTGGGTCCGGGAGCTGGGCGCGGACGAAGTGCTCCACCCCAGCCAGAAAATCCCGGCCGCCCGCGCGGCCTTCGACTTCGTGGGCTCCACGGCGAGCCTGCGCCTTTGCCTTCAAGCCCTGGAGCCGGGAGGCATCCTCGTGCACGTCGGGGCTGCAGGGGGCCAGGTGCCCTTCGGGTTCGACCGCGTGCCCCCCGAAGCCCACCTCACCAACTCCGTGTGGGGCTCCCTCCGAGAGCTGCGGGAAGTCGTGGAGCTGGCCCGCACGGGCCGGCTCCGCTGGCACGTGGAGCCCGTTCCTCTGGAACGGGTCAACGAGGCCCTGGACCGTGTCCGCCGCGGCCGGGTCCTGGGCCGCCTCGTCCTGCTGCCCTGACCCCGATCGGCGCCCCCGGGAGCACTCCCCGCCGCCTCGGATCGCGGGGAACCCCCGCCTGTTCCCTGCCCGCGCTGGCGGAGCGCCCCGAGCCCACGGCCAAACCGACGTCAAACACCGTTGTCACCGGAAGGAGGCCCGGGTTCGTGGAACTGCTCGATGCGGAAGTTCCTGCCCAGGCCCAGTTCCTCCAGCGCCGCCTCCAACTCTGCTACCACCTGCCCGGGTTCGGGGCCCTCCACCTCGCAGGTGAACTCCGCCCGGGCCTCCAGGCCCTTGAGGCCGCGCAGCTTCGGGATCAGCCTCGTACCGACCCGGTTCCAGCTCTCGGGAGGTATCAGGCCGCGGATCCGGACCACGACCCGGCCCTGGGGAAGCCCTATGGGCGGCTGCGGCCCGGGCGGAGGCGGCTGCGGCCCGGGCCCAGGCCTCGGTGGACCCGCCGGAACCGCCGCCGGTGCCTTCAGCACCCTCGCGCGCTCCTTCCGGAGCAGGTAGACGTCGTGGTCGAAGGTGACGTCCTCAGGCTGGACGGTCTCTTCGTACCACACCTGCTGGAAGGTGCCGTCCGGCCGCAGCCCCGCTGCGAGCCCGAACACCCCCTTCTCCACCCACTCCGGGATCCTGGCCCTCAGGACCCCCTCCGCGTCCAACAGCCGTATGAGGGACCCGTCCAGGAAGCCTTGCCGCAGCGAAGCCAGCGGCCAGGCACCGGTCTCCTGCAAAGCGGGGGGCCAGTGACGCTCGAGGTAGGAGGCCCCCACCGACTCGCTCAACAGTCCTTCGGTCTTCAACGCCGCCAGAATCCGGCCGCAGAGGCTCTGGCCGCTACTGGCGTGTCCGGCTCCCAGGTCGACGATCTTGACCCCGTCCGGCTCCCGAGAGTCCGCCACCGCGACCACGGTGTAAGTAGCCCACACCTCGTCGCGCGCGTCGTCCAGCGCCTCCCGCACCTTGGTCTGAATCTCCGCCATCTCGGTGCGGTCGTAGTCTTCGCCCAGTACCCCCGAGCGCACGTCCGAGGCGACCCGTTCCCAGGCGAGCCAGGTCTCCACCGCATCCTTGAGACTCCGCCCCGGACGCTTGAAGCACAAGAGGAGCGCACCCGGATGCTGCCTCGGCTGCTCACCCCGGCTCCGCATCCACTCGCGGACCTGAGCCCGTACCGACTCGGACCACTCCACCTCCGGGGGCATGACCACCAGCCTCAGCCTGGGGGCGTCGGAAATCGCCTCGCTGTTCTCGGGGAAGTGTTCCACCGTGAGGGTCGCTCCCCGCCGGAACTCCTCCACAACGAGCTGGCGCAGCCGTGGCCGCACCTCCGTCTCGTCGTCCAGTGCCGCGCGCCGGTCGTTCACCACCTTCTTCAGAGTGGCCTTATGGCTGATCTGGTATCCGTCGGAGCCTACCTTGCGGATAAAGAACGCTCTGGCCTCCAGGGCGGCGGCGGCGTTGTCAACGGACGTGGTTTCCACCTCGGGCTCGCCCAGAGCAAAACGCAACTCGGGCAGGTAGGCCACCTTGTGGACCTGACCGCCGGACGACTCGAACAGGATGGCCGTCCCGACCCTTCGGTGGATGTCCCGCAAGGGTCCTTTGGTGTCGGCGTCGAGGGCCCGGGCGTGACTCATGGCGCCCGCGATGTCGGCCTCGATGGCCGCCGCGAGCTTCGGTTCCCCCAACTGCCCCAGTACCACCCCGCGGAACTCGGGGGAGCCGAGCGGCGCCGAGCCCAGTGTGATGAGCGGCTCCCGCCGCGCCGTCTGAAAGCCCTCCCGGTACGCCAGAGAAACCCACTGGGCCAGCATGGCGAGCGTACCCCGGGTCTGCTGGTATTGGGGCAGCGGCTGCCACTTGCGCTGGAACACCGACAGCGTGGCAGGGTGGAAAGGGTAACACGCCTCGAAGCGCGCCCGCAGGAAGTCCCGTGCCTTCGCCTCCGTGGTGGCGGTGTCCACCGCCGTCCACTCCGGCGGAAGCTGCGCCCGGCGCTCGAAGCACCAGTCCGCGTACGCTCGCGCGACACGCTTGCGAGTAGCCTCCGGTCCCAGGTCCTCGAACAAACGCCGGCGCACCACCTCGGCGATCTCGGCCTCGTCGTTCGCGATGAGGTCCTTGGCCACGCGGCGGACCACCTTGGTGATCCGCTCCTGCCACTGGACATCCCAGTCGGTCATCTCCACCTGGCTGCGGGGCAGGCTGATCACGGCGGCGCTGCGGGTGGTCCCCGTCATGGCTATGGTCACGTTCTGAAGAAAGGCGTAGAAGGGCTCGGCCAGGGCCCTGTGGCGGTTGAGGAAGTTCAGGACTTCGTCGAAGAGCAGGAGCACCCGGCCCCCTGCCGCTTCGAACAGACGCTCCAAAGCCGCGGTCCCCGGTGGGACCTCCCGTGCGGTGGACCCGAGGGCCGCCACCCCTGCGTCCCCAGCCACCTGCCGGGCCAGGTCCAGCCACGGCGTCTCCGCCCCCGGCTGGGGGTCCCACGCGTTGCCCACAAACACCCCCACGCGGCCTGACGGCACTTCACCGAGCCCCGCCGCCTCCAGCAGTCCCGCCACGCCCGGGAGGCTCCGGGCACGTGCCGCGTTAGTGACCAAGTGGTACAGCACGGTCAGGGTGTGGGTCTTGCCGCCCCCGAACTGGGTGATGAGGGTCAGGACCGGTGCCGTGCCCTCGGTGCGTCCCGCGAGCCGCCGCAGCACCATCCCCGCGTGTTCCGTAAGCGCCCGGGTAAAGACGTTGCGGCTGAAGAACTTCTCGGGGTCGCGGTAGTCGTCGGGGGCCCGGCCGGAGACCACCTGGTCCAGGTGGATCGCGAACTCGTCGGGATTGAAGGACCGACCCTCCCGGACCTCCTTCCGTGGCGTAACGACCTTGTACCAAGGCTCAATATATAGCCCCCTATCCCTGGAACAGTTCCTGCATCGGGAGGACGGACTGAGCCCTGGCTCGAACCTGCCTCGCGGTCTCCACAGCTCGAGTAGCTTCCTCACGCCCCGGGTCCGGGGACAGGCCCGGGTACCGCACGTCCACCGCATAGGGATTTAGCTCGGCAAGCTCGTCTACCCCTCTATCGACGCCCACCCCAGGAGGCAGCAACGGGAGGATTTCCGTCAGGTCGTGGGTACGTGGGGGATCCACACCGTGGTAAGCGAGGAGAGCCTCCAGATACTTCTCCGCGCACTGCTGCGCGTGAAAACAGACCATGTCCGACGGACACTCTTCCCCAAGCGCCAACGCGTGTTCGGCGATGCGGAGGTCATCCTCCCCCTTAGTAATCCACCCTCGCACGACCTCTCGGACCTCAGCGGGGACCGGCATACAGCACCCGATCTTCCCTCCACGCCGTCCGCACCAGCGTTCCGGGAACATCCTTCAGCCGGTGGGAGTCGCCGGCGTTGACCACGACGATGTCCTTGGGAATACCCACGCCGGCCAGCAGACGGTACAGGCGGACAGCTACAGCCCGCGTGTTGCCCGCGTCCGCTACGACGACGAGCAAGTCGACGTCGCTGTCCGCTCGCGGCCGCCCGGTGGCGCGGGAGCCGAACAGGATGACCCGCTCAGGGCGCGCCGCTTCCACGATCCGGCGGACCATCTCCTCGATCTTCTCCCCTGCGACATCCTCAGACAGGGCAGGTCGGCTCATCTCGGCACTGCCAGGAGCATGACCTCCACCAGGCGCCTCTCCTTAACCTGTCAGGATAGATGAAAGCCAGCTCGTTGGCGAGACCTCTCATTTCCTCTTACTCCACCGTCTGGAACTCCACCCGCTGAGCCTCCGTTACCCGTCTCGATGCGTCGAGGATCTCCAGCGAGACCAGATTCCCTTGATCGTCGTAGTCGAGGATGACCCCGGGCTTGTCCTCGTCGCTCTCTGCTACGGAGGCTCCCTCGCGGAGGATCACGCTGAGCGTGTCCGTCCTCGGATCGTAAATCACCTTCATCCTGCTTCCCTCCAGTACTTCGAAATCTTTGTGGTGCGGTAGACTGTCACAACCTCTGCCGGGCTGCGTTCAACGTCTACGACGACTCGAACGAGGTATGTCCGCCCTCCCATCTCCACGCGAGATTGACGGACTGCGCGGCCGGGGCGGAGATCAAACTGCTGTTCAGGCGCCGTCATGACCCGGTGGACGATTGCCTCATCAATGCCTCGACGCTGCATCTGGAACCTGGCGTGCGGCGTCAGGACATACCCGGGTTCGTCTTCCAGCACCGCCTACCTCGGCACCGCCAGGAGCATCGCCTCCACCAGTCGCCGCTCCTCGCTGCCCTTAGGGTACAGGGCCGCCAGGGCGTTGGCGAGGCGGAGGAAGTCCGGCCCGCGCTCGACCTCCGACCGGAGCAGCGCCCGCAGGGCGTTGGCCCGGCCGGCTGCCTGCAGCAGCATTGCGGCGTGCACTCGATCCAGGGTGGTCGCCCCCCGCGGGATCCCGTGCTCTCCCTCCGGGAGCCGGTCAGAGCCAGAACCGCGGCTGCCCCTCGTCCCCCGCCTCCGCGCGGGGCCATACTCCGCACCCGCCTCAGCCACCCGGTCTGCCAGGAGGAGTTCCAACTGGACCGGTCCGCGCGGGGCACGCTCGATCCGCCGGGCCACGAGGTCGGCCCCCTCCCGGCCGAACAGCACCCTCGCTCGCTCGCGGATCGTCAGCAGCCGCACGACCCCCTTCTTCGTCTCGATCACCCGGCCTTCCCAGTCCGGCAGGCGGATGCCGAGCGGCTGGGCGAACCGGCGCACCACGTCGTAGACGAGCGCGTAGCCGCCGGGGGCCTTGCGAGGCCGCTCCTCTTCTTCCTCCTCATCCTCGGCCACCTCCGCTTCGTCCTCCTCCTCGGCGGCCTCCGCCTGCGCCGCGTTGCCGTTGGTGCTCTGGAGCGTCCACAGGAACAGGGCCACCAAGCGCGCGTCCTCCTCGAGGGCCCCGGCGCCGTCTGCGGCCCCAAGAACCTGCCGGAGCGCCGCCCGGCCCACCACCTCCCACACCTTCTCCAGGAACTCCGCCAGCGTCACCTCGCGCCCCTCGGCGGTCTCCACCCGCGAGTAACGGCTGAAGATCTCCAGCGCCGGGCCGATGCAGGCGAAGACCAGGTCGGCCCCGCGGATGCCTTCCGCCTGGAGCCGGTCCATCCATTCCTCGACGCGGCCCGGGAGTTCGCGCAGCACCTCGTCCCAGTCGCCCACTCCCGCCTCCTCCGGCCGAGGGCGAAGGACAAGGTGGACACTCGCTGCCAGCGCCGCCGACTCCCGGGCTCGCAGCCGCGAGCCCATTTCGGTAGTGATGGGCCAGGACGCCGTAACCGTCCAGCCCGCCCGGATCAGGCCCGAAAGGAGCGCCTCCCACCCTTCCGTGGTCTTGTGAGCGAAAACTACGGCGCCGATGCCGTCGTCCTGGAGCACCCTCCGGCCCTCGCGGAAAGCCCTGGCCATGCCGCTCTCGAAGAACGCGCGGTCCTTCACCTGGCCGTTCACCTGCACGGCCTCGTTCTGCACGATCTCGGCCGCCTTCGGGGTCAGGGGGTTCCCCGGGTCGAACGGGTCCCGCAGCAGCGGGTGGCCCGGCAGCGCCCGCTTGAGCCAGACGAAGAAGAAGTCAGAAAGGTCGGCGTAGGGAACTGCGTCGTAGTACGGCTGGACTTACCCCGCTTTAGTAGACAGGGTAACACTGACAGATTCAGGGTTCGCTGACCACCTCCTCTCGAACTCCTCCGGGGACAGGTACCCCAGAGCAGAATGCCGTCGCCTCCAGTTGTAGAACCCCTCCAGGTAGGCGAACAGCACAGAGCGAGCCTCCTCGCGGGTCCGGAAGCGACAACGACGGAGCACCTCCCGGTTCAGGGTGGCGAAGAACGCCTCGCACAGGGCGTTGTCGTAGGCATCTCCCTTGCGGCCCATGGAGGGCAGGATCCTCGCTGCCCGGAGCCGGGCTCCAAACCGCAGGCTGCTGTACTGCGAGCCCCGGTCGGAGTGGTGCACTAGGCCGGGGGCAGGCCGGCGCCTCCACAACGCCATCTCCAGAGCGTCCACCACCAGCTCCGCCCGGGCATCCTGGCGCATCGCCCATCCCACGACCCTCCGGCTCCACACGTCCAGGACCACGCTGAGGTACAGCACGCCTTCCTGCGTGGGCACGTAGACCAGATCCGCCACCCACAGCCGGTTGGGGCCTTCCGCCCGGAACTGCCGCCCCACCAGGTCCGGAGCTGCGGCTGCCCGTGGGTCCTGCACCGTGGTCTTCCTCCGCCGCCTCTGAGGGTAGGCCCCCACCAGCCCCGCCTCCCGCATCAGCCGCGCCACCCGCTTGCGGCTGCACCGCACCCCACCGGCCCGCAGCTCCGCCCACACCCGGGGTGCCCCATACGTCCGGCCGCTCCCCTCCCAGATCCTCCGAACCCGTTCCAGCAGCGCCGCATCCTCCCGCCGCCTGCGACTCAGCCCGCGCTTG
>Ga0079995_1053898_pt1 | contig 15035 bp, 11 predicted proteins | sample FaiFalFF_MnMetaG_2_FD_69198 | JGI IMG/M metagenome (GOLD analysis project Ga0079995, IMG submission 69198) | Freshwater microbial communities from Yellowstone National Park, Wyoming, USA - Fairy Falls C (FF_Mn_C) (SPADES assembly) (version 4) | ecosystem: Environmental > Aquatic > Freshwater >...
CATCCAGACGGCTACCTCGACCACAGACGCATACAGGCCGCCGTCTACCTTGAGGACCCTGTTGAGGCGGCTGACAGAGCTGTCGAGCTTGCGCGGAAACGTAGGAACAGAGAGATACACACACGAAATATTACGTAGACATCCTTTAAAGAAAGACCTGTAACTTTATCCCTTAACGTTAAATGTATATGGTCGTAAGGGCATACCCCATCCTATATCGAGAAGTGTTGGCATTTACCACAAAAACTCCACTAATTCACAAGTTAAGCAGATATATTACTTATGGGATAGGGTAGTTTCTCATTCTTTTTTAGAAAAAGACTCTAAACTACCGTTGTACAAATTTAAACTAACTTTAATCTTCTTTTCCTCTCCATTGAATTTAGGTAGATAAAGCTTTCTCCCAGATTAAGCCTCATACCTGAACCCATAACATTATAGCTAATGGCATCATTGTCGTCTTTTATATGAACTGTTATAAGACCCTCTCTCTGGTATCTGAAGCTCGTTTATAACACGTTTAGGGCATTTAAGGTGTATAGATCTACCACCACCTTCCCTAATAGCACATGCGGCTACACCAATTTGTTTTCCTATGAAGTCGCCCAAACTCATGCCGTTGTTAAGGCCATAACACCATAACTCCCTTTCTAACGTATTCGGAATTATTTTTCTCTATATACTTGAAGTCATGTAAAGCTTCTTCTGAGGCGTTACCGACAAAACAAGTCATAGTCCTCTAGCAATCCTAATTCCTACCCTTCAAAGATTGGTGGTCTTTATATGGTAGCTGATTATGGAGAAGGTCGAAGAAGACCCCAAGGATCTTTGATCAGATGCCCCAAAAATTGGAGATTTAAATGGTGGCAGACCGCACCAGTAACACTCCCTATAAGGCTGTCAAACATACTTCACTTTTGGGTCATGACAGCCTCAATTCAATTATGTAATCAAGCAAAACATCCTCATCACGAGAAGGAGGACAAAACAATCAAAAAGTTAAACAGTAAGCATGAAAAAAGGGTAGGAAAAGGGGAGAGGGGGTTTGGCTGGGCCACACCAAGCAACATCTAGGAAACCCAAAAGGAGGCCGGCTGTCGTATCTCTCGTCGCAACACCCTACAAAGGGGTGCGCGTCACACATATAGTCATACCGGCCTCCGGGTTTTATCCCTGCGCCGGTATGGCCAGCCTCCTCTGGGTTTCTTGCCTGTATTTTTTCCATATTTTGTAGAGGGTTTGTTTCTCCATCCTTGCTGTCAGCTGAGGAGATGGTATGTTGTTTGCTGATGATGTTAGTCTCTGCATCGCCTTCCTAAGATGTCCGCTGTATATCTTCTTACTTCCTCTGACTGGTTTGAATAATCCCAGCAGATTGCAGAGCTTTACAAAACCTAAAGGATATTCAAGGTATGGTATTAGTTCTGCCAGTGCCTCCATGGCTGTAGTGTTACCAGCTATACCAAGTTCTTTTACGAGCTTGTTATAGGCAGGGTATCTTCTACCGGCCTCATCGGCTATCTGTTTAGCCATTTCATCCATCTGATTCTCTAGGGCCTTGATGGCCGGCTTCAGCGTATGCTTCTCGGCTTCCGACAATGCCTTACATTTATTCTCCAGTTGCTGACGCGACCTCAGTAGAGACCTGTAAGCAGAAATCATCCTACGCATTATCAGGAAGTCTTCTGAGAGTTTACGGAACCAGCGTTCCTCTATCGACATCAATGCCTTAATATCTCCCCTTGTAGTCTTTGGCAGCTTAAGTTCTTCACGCCTCTTCTTGATCAACGTTAGCCGTCGTAGGTAGTAGAGTTCCACACCACATCTTAGAAGCTCTACCGCACCATCCGTATGTTGGAGTGGTAATATGTCTATGTATAACTTGTCACCGGATTTTGCGGGAATGTCTTCGAAGCTGTCCACATGCCTGAATGTAACACCGTCTGTTGTGAATGTTATCCTGTATCCCTCACCGTTCCTTGCTTTCCTATGCACGTCGCAGAAGAACCTTCTAACCCCCTCCCCCTCGGGTGCCTGGGCCTTGTCGGAGGATGCAAGGCACCCAAACCCATCCCCCGCCCCCTTAGCCAAACCAGCGGTGTTTAGGCTCCCGGGAGCAGGAGCCGCCACGACCATTTCAGACATGGCTTTCCCGGAAGGCCCAAGACCCATAACACATAATCCCCGACAGGAGGATATAACACCTCCCGCCGGAGATGGACGGGAGGGCCTCCTATCGGGTTTTTGGGAGGGTTTTTATCGTCGTCTAGAACTGCCGTTCCCGGGTTTGGTCCGGCAACCGTTATACATGCGGAGCTAGCTCCAGCCAATGTATAGCGGCTGTGGACCTCCCACGGGTATCCGCCCTGTTGAGGCCCGCCTCTGTCCCCCCACATGGGTGGCCGGAGATAGCTCCAGCGCCACGGAGGTGTCCCCGGAGATAGCTCCAGCCGGACACCTGGACGGTTCCATGTGGGGCAGAGACGCCACGGGGCCGGAAATAGCTCCGACACCCCGCTGGTCGTGACAGCACGCCAAGCCCCATGCGCCAAACCCCTCTCCCCAACCGTCCCATAAATAAATGTGGGACGGGAGCCGGTGAAAGCTCACGGGAGAGGGTTTTTGTCTCTCCCCCTCGGTTCCCCTCTCTATTTTCCGCTAATCATGCCGTGGTCTTTGGTGGCCTATGCGTTCCCACCCCGACGCCGGCCTTCATCGGGCTTTTGAAGCCCTACGGCGGGCCCTCACCCCCTCATTGGGGGTTCATCGTACCTACTCGGGATGGTGGTAGCCTAACGCTACCCTATGCTTAACAAACTACACACGTATATATAAAAGATTAAGCATTACAACTTATGGCGTTATGTTTCTTCGGTCTGTCTATTTAAGTAGCAGTAAAAGAATTGTGGATAAAGCAGCCCCTAAATGGATTGGATAGTGAGCTAGCTTGGGGTGGCCGACGACAGCCACTATATAAACTCCCATAAATACCGAATAGCCCATCCAACTATTGAGGGCGGTAATACTGGCCGACTTTGGCCAGTAATACTCCAGCCCTCTACCTATACCTAAACAGATACTTATAAAGCCTAATCGTGGTCCATGGATAGCTGGGTTTGAAGGACTACTATGAAGTGCTCGGGGCTCCCAGGGATGCGTCGAAGGAGGAGATCAAGGCGGCTTACAGGCATCTGGTTCTGAAATACCATCTGGACAGGAACAGGTCGTCTGATGCGGGGCAAGGCCACTATACTAGAACACAACTACGCTGTCTTCCTACATAAAGGTATCTGGAGGCAGGTTAAGACCTCATCTATAGAGGTCTCAGAGGAGTACTCATAGATCAAAGCCGTCAAGACGCATACCTTCTTCTAAGACGATACGACGGCATCATATCACTTAACCTTTAAACTACTACGAGTTTTAAGCTCATTAGCTTTTATGTGTGAGAAGCGTGTGGAGGATAACAGCAAGGATCCAATCTCCACACAGGGAAATGGACATGCAGGGTATGGTTGGCAAAAGGTAAAGAGGAGGAGCCCCTCAAGAACAAATCGCGGAGGTTGAAAACCCGAATGGGGTGCGACGAAATTGCGGGAGTATAAAGGAACCGGAAGGATCATAACTGAATCTGGGGTTTGGACAACTTGTCAATTTGTTCTTTTTGTATCTTCGACGGGTGAACATTTGCTCAAATGTGTCTGTTTCGATGAATGTTCTCTTTTCCAGTTCTTGAATGAAATAACCCGGCCGAAACCAATCAGGTGTAGTTTTTCGGGCTCGCTTACGGACTCCGACAGCCATTTGACGGTTGACACAATTTTACTAAACAGGTCCGTCCTAAGCCAGAACAAGGAACTTAGGGCAGAGTTAGAGTTCTATCCTTTAACCCCAGTCCTTATTGAATACCAACAGATAACCAACGATCAAAATGTTGAATATCGCTTCGGACTGGTAAACCTCCTCTTTACAGGTAAAAGGATTCACTTGAATATTGATGGTTACCATATTTCCTTGCACTTGCTTGCACCATTAGAGTCTCTAAGCAAAAGATTATCTAAAGATGGAGGGACCACGATAACAGCAAATCTAAACGCTATTGCCACACCAGCTGAAGAGAATAAAGTAAGAAAGGTTTGCGAGAATTTGTGTGTTCTCCTGTCTTTCGCTACCGGAAATTGGATAACATGGGTCTACGAAGACTGTTTTCAAGGCGGTAAATTGGTTAGGTCGAGACTACCGGCATCTAAAACATTCGCATACCACCACGCAGACACCGTTATTGACACAGGCAGCACAAAAGAGCTTGGAGCATATCTCGAAACGGTATATCCTAATTACATAGAGGCAAAGAGCAGTCTGGGACTTGATATAGTAATAGAATATTATGTTCATTCAAAATTAACCAAGATTATCGAACTGAGGTATCTCTTAGCTACTATAGGTATGGAGTGTCTAAAAAGTTATCTCAGTAGTTATTTTCAATCAAAGAACAAATCAGCAGATCTAGGATCGTTTCGTAAGGCACTTAAGGCTCTTTTCGAGGACATTTCAATGCCGTATGAACAAGACGAACTGGAATTTATCGATTTACGGAATTATATAGTCCATACGGGAAGATTTCCATCTAATGTCAATAGTGTCGAAAAGTGGCTGGAGCTTATCAACCTTTATGACAGAGTTGTCCTAACCATCCTTGGATACAGAGGAAAACCTTATCTCAATATTGCAAAAGGATACGCAAAAGAGTTGCTTCCCTAAAAGACCATAGGTAAAGACACAACATAAGGAATGTTTTGGTATATTCCAGCCAAAGGACCTTTACCACCAAGTTTGGTGTTATATTTGGACCTGAGAGTGTCATACTTTGGATGTTACATCCGGAATTTTGGAGCAGGATGGCAAAATTTCTATTAGCCCTATCAGGGATGGTTATGTATAAGACATGAACCATAACATCTCTACCTTAAGGCATGGCTATTTTGGCGGCTGGGGGCTCCGAGAACTCGTCAAAATCAGGCACTTGGGCTTGTGGTCGGACATCAACCTCTCTATCTACTTTTTCTAAGGGTTGTATGCGAGCGCCCTCCTAGGGACGACTACCAGAGCTTTCCCTCCAAAGCAATCCTGGTTTTGCCCACCCCCTAGGCGCCTCAATCAAAAGACTCCTCTCACCGTCAATGAAGAACCGCTTGAGTAGCCCGTCTAGGTTCTCTTTCTGCTCGGGCCTGAGGCCGCCAGCTGTTCCGCTTTCTACACCCAACCTGCGCATCCTATTATTATATCAATGGATAAAAGCCGTTTTAAAGCCATCTATGATGTAGCCGGTACTAGTCAGGTAACCCTTAATTGTTTTTATAGTAGCTCGTCGGAACATCAATTAGTTACTCTGACTCTCCTATAATAATTTTTTACATGTGCTATCAGCGTGAATCTTTCTAATTTCATTCAATCTTCCTTATCTTTACGTATTTAGTGGTAGTTCAGTAAGGTCAGGTCGGCTTAGAAACATGTACGCGATTACTTCTAGGTCTTGTGGTTTGAGTGCTTGTGGTCTTCTTTTTTCTCTGGTCTCTATTTTGTATTTTTGGAAAAGTTGTTCTATCGATGTTAGTAGGGTATCAATATTTTGGTGTCTGCGGTATTCTTCAAGGAATTCTGCGAAGTCGTCATCCCATGCTATGAGGTTTTCGTTGTTGAGTATTCGATATATATTTAGGGCTCTTTCTTTGGTGACTTTCCCACTGTTGAATGCCGTTAGTATTTCTTGGGCTAGTTCTCTTTGATGTTTGGGTTTTATTTTTTGGGCGAGTCTGGCGTCTAGTGGGGCGTTTACTGCCGTTAGTATTTCTTGTCTTGCTTTGTTGTCTATTAGGTTAAATTGTCTGAAGCCTTCGTATCCTTTAAGTGGAAGCACGAGCTGTTCGTCTTCTTTACACTCAATTTTGCGGAAAAGCCAGGTTATGTCGTTGTAGTGGTCAAATCTCGCTGTCTTGAAGTCGTAGTATATTAGGTGCATGTTTTCTGGTCTATTTTTCTCGCGGTAGAATATTACGAGGCCGTTTTGGTCTGAGTGTTTTCCACTTCTTCTTCCCAGCGGTATTGCTTCTAAGCTTTTTCTCCCTACCTTTTTTAAGTAGGCTAGAATTGACTGGAAGGGTGTTTCGATTGGTAGCAGCTCAGTGCTTCTTTCAAGTTCATCCATGAGGCTTTGGTCTTCCTTTGCTATCCGGGCTACTGCGTTGAAGTTTTTGGGGTTTTCTCTTTCGCCTAGAATGGTGGTTTCGATGCCTATTGTGTCCGCTATTTTCTGGATTTTTGTCTCCAGTTTTTCAAGAAGACCTAAGAGATCTTCAAGTTCTTTTTCGGGAATGAAGATTGCTGATGTTACTGTGTCGTGTCTGCTGCCTAATCTGTCTACTCTGCCTGCTCTTTGGACGATTTTCATGGGGTTCCATGGAAGGTCGTAGTTGATAATGTAACTTGCGTCTTGGAGGTTTTGTCCTTCGCTTAAGATGTCCGTGCTGACTAGGACGTCTATTTCTTTTTCAACGTAGGGCTCTTTGTTAGCTATTGGGGCAAATTCCCGTATAAGGCGTTCTCTTGTCTCAGGTTTTGTTTCCCCGGTTAGTAGCTCTACTCTCTTGTCTTTTAAATACTCTTTAAGGTCGTTGTAGATGTATTTGGCTGTGTCCACAAACTGGGTAAATATCACAACTTTTTTACCGCCTGTTTCGAATACTTGGTCTTTGACGAGTTGTTCTTTTAAGGCGGTTAGTTTTCTGTCCGCGTATGGCTTTATGCGGGATAGGCTTGTTATAAGAGGCTCAAGAAGGTCCTCTTCAATGTCTTTTTTCATTTCGCGTTTTTTGTATTCATCGGTGAGAGGGGATAGATCTGCTTTTTCCAAGGCCGCGAAAAACTCTTCATCGTTTTCCTCCCCCTCCACTCTCATCTCCATAAGGATTTTGTGGAAAGTTTTGCTGTCCAACACCTTGTTTTGGTCTATGGCTTTGGCGAAATACCTGTAGAATTTTTCGAGTCTTTCTATGCTTTTTCGGATGGCTTCTACGCTACTTTCGAATCTTTTTAGCAGCCCTATCTTTTGCAGTGTAGCCCGATGTTCTATTTCGAATCTTTGTCTTTCGTCCACTGTAATGAGGTATGAGTCAGCCCTGTATGGGACTAGGTTTAGCTTGTCGATGGTTTCCAGAACTTGTTTATATATGCCTCCTCCGAACAGCTGGGTGAGGCTAAACTTTTCTCAGGGTTCTTTTTGGAAATCTAACCGGTTCGCCGTTGAGCAGGGCGTCTGTATAGTTCTCGATTATGAATTGCCTAGTTCTGCGTATCATTATTTCGTCTAGTAGTCGGATTATGTCTTCTATTCCTGATGCGAGCTGTTTTCTGTCAGCTGCGATAAAATATCTTTTCAGGTCTGTTATTCCTAGGTCTGCGAAGTGCGTGTCGTCTCCAGCCGTTATGAGGCTAAGCTGGTGGTATAGGTCCATCAGTGAATTGTGTATTGGCGTGGCTGTTAGAAGTATTACTTGTTTTTTCTTTCCCGCTGATAATAGTTTCATGAGGTTTGCGTGTCGTTTTGTTGACGGATTTCTGTAGTTGTGGCTTTCGTCTATGAGGACAACGTCGTAGTCTAGGTAGTCTTCAGGGTGAAAGGATTCTGTCCCAGTGCTTTCGAGTGTGACGTTTTTTGTTTTGATACTTTCATCTAGGAGTTTTGGCTCCCATACTGTGTTGAGAACTTGTGACGGTGCTATAAGCAGGGCCTTTCTCCTTCTCACTGAGACGAATTCCCTTAACAGTTCCAGTCCTATGTGGGTTTTGCCCAGACCTGTTGAGTCAGCGATCAGTACGCCGTTGTATTTGCTGATTATCCTTATTGCTGTGTGGACGGCGTCTTCTTGGAAGGTTGTGAGTTCTACAACACGTCCTCTTTCCCTTTCAAGTTCTTCTATTCGTGGCTTGTAGTACTCATAGAGAAATTTCATGTACATCTTGTAGGGTTCTAGCGGTTGTCCGAATTTGCTGTTTTCTAGCTGGTCGATCAGCTCTTGTTTAGCGTCTTCGGCTTCCCTCCACCTTCTTTCGAACCATTCTTGAACCTTCTGCTGTGCTGACGGTTGGTAGAGTATAGCATTTAGCTCTATGTTTGTAGATAATCCTGCTCCTGTGAAGTTGCTTGAGCCTACCGCGACAGCTTCGTCGAATATGTAACATTTTGCGTGATTGAAGCGCCTTGAGTTTTTGCGGATTTGGACCGATGGCTGTTTGAGGAAAGCTATTAGATTGTCGATGAGTTTAGCGGTCTCCTCAGTAATGTCTAACTTGGCTAATTCTTCATTTAGTGTGGCATCTACGTCTACGCAGTCGGCTATGTCTGGATTTTCCGAAATGTGTGTTTCTTTCCCGAAGAGTAGTCGCATGTTGAAGTTTGGCTGTTTTACTGCCTGCCAGAGTTCGTCTTTGATTTTCGCAAAGCCTGACACGTTGAAGAACCCTGTGGCTATGTCTACCCTCCTAGTTCGCTGGAGAGCTTCCCGAATAAAATCCGCCATCGTATAGCTGTCTGTTTCGCTATCAACTATCTCTTTCTTCATATTGCTATCCCCTCGCTTTGCTCGGAACTTAACTCATCAAAATATGATAAAACACGTTTACGAACTTCACCATTAAATTTTCGGATTAAACTGTCATTCCACCTGATTTCTTTCATCTTAACTAGATCTTCATCCTCTTCAAATCCATCAAAGGACTCTAAAATGATTTTAAGTTGTTGTCTATTTAATCCATAATGCATTGCTACCAAAGCATTTAGCTTTGAAGTTAATTCTACTATAGAATGCATGTCTAATGTTTGAATCTTAATTCCAATAGCCTCTGCAAGTTGATAAAAACTTGGATCTTGCGCGCTAAGCATCGCAGAAATTTCACAAATACGACTGGCAATAGGTCCTTTAAAATCATGAGGGACGGGTGTCGCTAGAACATAGAAATAATTGAGGCTAACGCTAACCCTAGTTCGTATGAGAAAATCGAAAACGAATGAATTAAAAATTCCAGCGAGGTACGTTATTAGTCGGTAATAATCCTTGTCGTCAGGATCCAGTTTGTTGTTCTTTAATGGAAATACTAGCGTTGCGCTGTTGGGACAGAAAGATTTAGGTGGTAGGATACACGCAACCATAGTGCGAACATTAGTGCTACTTGCGATAAGGCGATATGCCAATCTTGGAACATCGTGAATTCTCCTGTTTAGACCCTTGTAGATTCTTCTTGCTTCGGTTCTACGCAACCCTTCTTCGGGTATTACGCTGTACTCAGGTTTTTCATAATAAGGTATGAATTGATGAAAGTTCTTGCCTTCAATTAGTGGCCATCCTTTTCCGTCTGTTCTAAAAAGCTTACTGTCCCGAGTTCGGTTAAGCTCCTCCTGTAAAAGGGCAATTTTCCATCCCTTAGAATCGTCGCTAAGGAGTGGGTGGGTCTTATATATCCATGTAAAAACTTCAAGCTGTTGTTTGTTTCTCACCTCAGGTATTGACAGGCTCTCAGGAGCTGAAATTCTGACGAGTTCTACAGGAATCTCCACGAATTTTTCCTGTTCAGTCTCTTTTTTTAAGGCTTCTATTTTATGCAAGTAAAAAGCTGCAGGAAACAAATCAGTAGGCGTTGTTTTTTCTACTATGAGCAGCACAAATTTAAATCTTCTGTCAACATCAGGAAAAACACCATACTTGTTTTCAAACTCAAACATTCCCCTAATTCTCCATTTAAATAATTCTTCCCTAATCTGTTTGGCACCATAATCTGTTACAACACTGGAAGGTATGACCACCGCAATTGTATTGCAATCTCCACCGGTGAGTTGAAATGCGCGTTCCATAAATAGTTTCCATAAGTTAGCATGTTCTCTTCCACGTTTGGCATACAGTCCCGAATGAAGGTAGAAATTATTTCGATACTCAACCGACCTACGGTAATCTTCGTAAGCCTGTTTAATTTCTACTTGTTCAAGAAGCGAATTTATAATTTTTTTCTTTTCTATTTTGTTCCTTATTCTCCTTATTTTAGGGTAGTACAAAGCAAAAAAATCATCATCTTCTGGTATTATTACATCCCAAGGAGGGTTCATAACAATTAGATCAAAACCGCGCCTTTCCTTCGTAAAAGCGTCAGGAAACTCCAGCTCAAAATGGAAAAACCTATACTTTTCAGCGAGTTCCAGTGCTTTCTCCACATCAGCCCACCATTTAGGCTTGACACGCTTTCTACAAGTCTCCTCAATAACCCTTAAGTCATTGGGATGCTTCACACCTAAATTGGGGTCAATAATGCCCGCGCATAGGATATCCAATAGTATCCGCATGGGCTCGGTTTTCTTTCTAGCGGCCTCGTACATTTCACGACTCTGAGCCACCTGCTCCACGGTCAAGTCGGGAGGCATCACGACCTCCTCAACCAAAGTTGTTCTAGCATCAGAAAATGTGTCCAGCCACCGATCCAACGCCGTATCGGCGGATATATTCTTAATCCATAACCCGATAAGGCTGTCTCCACAGCGAATATGGTGATCTAAAAACGTTAAAGGCGTCCCAATAGTGAAGGAGTCAAGCCATAGAGAAACTTTCGCCAACTCAACAGCCAAGGGATTAATGTCCACTCCGTAAACACAACGCTTCATCACCATACGCTTCAAAATCACATCATCAGTCAATAAATCCTCATCAAGCCTGATTCCACGCTTATGCTGCTCCTCAATAATGCTTCGTCTTAGCTCATCAATCTCCCTCATTAACGGCGCCTCAGGATACTGACGCAACAAGTCGATGACCCACTGGGTGATCTCGTTAACAACAGCCACCAAAAAATGACCACTACCCATGGCGGGGTCAAGAACCTTAAGACCCAACAAATCCTCATTACACTTCTTCTCCAGCTCCAAGTCTCGCGGCTTAGTGGAGGGTGGAAGCCGAGCTAAATCAGCCTTAAACTGCTCTTACCTTCTCTTGAAGTGAGGTTCAAGTCCTTTCTTCACTAAAAAATTAACAATGGCCTCAGGTGTGTAGTAGCTACCAGTCCCCTTTCGGGCTAAACCTTTAACCGAGAGATAAAGCTCTCCCTCATCGATAAAGCCAATAGGCTTCTGCTTCAAGTCCTCGGCATATTTCGCGTCTAAGATCTCCTCCCTATACATAACTAGAGGCCGAGTAGCCTGCCTAACGGAATACTCCAATAAAGCTTCATACAAAGAACCGAGATGACGTACACCGAGGTTCTGGTAATCGATTCCACGCCCATCAGACTCCATAAGATCCCTTAGTGCAGGAACCAGAAACTTGTTCTTAACAGCAATCCCATCCAATTCAGTGTCTTCCTCAAATAAAGCGCCATCATACTGGGGCAAATTTGCGTCGACATCGCCCTTACTAATCATCCTAAAAAGTGTCTTAACAATGTTCCACACATCGCGTCCGTCAGGCTCTTTCTCAAAGGCGTTTAGCCTAGGACGCAGGAACTCTAGAGAAAACTCTTTATATTTTGCATTATTTACAGGCAAGAGACCGCGCGACTCTGCATAGAGTATGAACAAAAACCTGTAGAGCAGTTTTAAGGCTAAATTCTTAGCTCGATCAAGTTTCTCCTGAGAATATCTTTTGGCGGGTGAAAAATCCAATATCCCCTTAACTAGGTTTAGGAAAAGGCCCCCATCAAAAACTTTCCGCCTAAGATCATCCTCAACTCCCCTAGCATGTCTAATACTTTCATCAAAAACCAAATCGACATCAGTGATGTCTTCTCGGGCAACGAAAGCAGACGCCGAAAATAAAGAAACAAAATATTTCAACCGCTCATCAGTTTCAGAAAAAACGCCTTCCATATCGATCTCGAAATAATTGGTGCTGGAAGAGGAAACTCTGTTAGAATACAACCGCCAGAACCGGCCATTGGTAAGAATAACCCAACTACAACTTCTTAAGGCGGCAACAGCCTGATAACTTGGAGCAGCCCTGTCTCCTACCATAATATCCAACGACATAGTGTCAGCCACAACACAACGTACATCCAAAATCCGCCCATGGTAACGCAGCAAATACTCTCGAAAACCTCGCTTAGACACATCCTCAACACTATATCCCAAAGCCTCCAAGACGTTAACAGCCTTTTCTGGAAGAGACGGAAACTCCCCGCCAAACTTAGACAACAAAGCTACACATTCCTTCACCACGTTACGCCCACGCTTAGATAGAGACTCTGATAACCGCTCCTTGAGAAAATAAGTAGAAAACAAACCACGATTGGTAAAATGTTTTTCAGCCCCGGTCCTCAACAAATCAACTAAACTAAAAAGTGACGAATGCGCCGTCAACTCATCTGAAACAAAATCAAGCCGTCTAACAACACTTGCAACACGCTCAAAGTCTTCCTCTTTCCTCAAAATAACAAGGAAAGGCGCGTCATCATCTCTCTTTGCACGCCGTAGAACTAAAACAACTTGGTTGCTTAGAACAGCAAGTAAAATAAAATTTTCCCTACCGATACCTAAAGCTAGGGACCGAATCTGCGTAACCGTGCCGCCAGGAGCTAAAACATAATAGAACGCAAGAGGCAGATCAAAAGTATAAGCCCGCCAGCTAGATGGGACAGGCCTAGAAGAAAAAGCGAAGGAACATGCACGCCTGCCATCATCTCTAACCCTAAAGGCTTCGAGAACTTTTTCAGTTCCAGCCTCTAACACCATTACAACCCCTCTAAAACAAAAGTATGACCACGTATAAGTATTATTACGCCGTCAACGAATAAAGTCTTATCACTTGTTCAAGGGTTTACAATCCTCTGCTCATCCTTTACAATCTATTCAACCTCATTAAAAGCCAACATACCACTGCCTTTACCGGCACAGCTAAATACACTGCTACACTCAAACCTTTCAGCAGGGCTAATTTCGTACCCAATGTCGTCTGTGCAGGGTTACGCCTACAACGCTGCCAATAAGCAAAGTGGGCCTCTACAAGCACCACCATGCCGACACTCAAATTACATCTAAAAACCCAGCCCAAAGTATTAGAGTTTTAAGCCATAGGGTGTAGCCGGCAGACCCCGCAACAGCTAAGCGTTAAGACCATTCCATCCGCCGGAAACACATCTACAATCTACAAAGTTAGCGGGCAAAAATACCGGACATATATACTTAAGACAGAAAAAATAACTATAGCTATTACTACTTGGACAGAAATATTAGGTTTTAGCCGTACTCCTTGTAAGGCCATTGAGATTGGGAATGAGCTATCCTACGTACATACGCAGAATCCAAAGTAGCTGTATAGTAGAAGAAATTTCGATCAAATATTAAAACATTAAATATAAGCATGTACAATATATATCGAGCGATATGGCTATCAAAATAGGGGAGTACACATTCGAGGGGCCTTTCACTTCGGAAGAACAACTTGAGAACCGCTCCGGGATATACGCAATTCTTTGCTTGCGAGATTCTAAGTATTCTGTAATCGATGTTGGTGAGTCAGCCGCAGTAAAATCGAGAGTGGAAAGCCATGACAGGAAGGACTGTTGGCGACGGCATTGTGCGGGCACATTGATGTTCGCTGTTTACTATACGCCGAATCTGCAACAGACAGGTAGGATGGACATTGAACAAAAAATTAGGAAACAGTGTGGTCCGCCTTGTGCTAAGGAATAATAATAAATTGTTAACTGTAGGTCCCAGAGAGAAAGTATACGTGCCGTTGGGCAGGAACACAGCTATTCTGACTATGTCAGTACTGCATATCAGGTGATAGTGTTTTGGACCTACTTTATCGGTAACTTCATAGCCATGTTCCTCTCGCTGTTATGCATCTATAGAAAGATACCCTCTGTTTTTGACGGGCCCTTATACTATGTTTTCAAGCTGACGAGGTGGAATAGCTCCTCATCTATGTCGGCATTTTCAACCTTCTCTCGGAGTAGCTTTCCCAGCTCCATTTTCTCCGCGGAGTATTGCTTCGTCGGTTTTGGCAGCGGCCATCCATAGGACTCCTCTACCCTATAGGACGTAACCTGTGTAGCGAAGTCCTGAGTGCCTATATGTTTAACATCAGATCATCCAAAGAACCTTCTTGTTGCTACGTTTTGAAGTCTTCCAGTACATCACTATGCCGGTGCCAGGCCCCTCATCCAAGCATATTGTCCTCTTGGCTGTATTCGTTTAGGTATTATGCCTGGCGTGTACTGTATGCGGCGCCTTCTATATCTACAAAGCTGCGAACATTGAGAGACTGGGAAGTCTCACGACCTACCAGCCTCCAGACAGACTCCACCTACATCCCACGCCAAGGCTAGGAGCATTATTGATAGTTACTCGGGTGAGGGCGGCCGGTATCTATAAACCTGAATAAGGCTTTAAAAGGACAAAGGCATCATAGAGATAAATAGTAGTAGGAGGTTAACGGCCTAAATGCCCTAAACGCATTATAAACACGCCTGGAATACCAGAGAAGGGGTATCTAACGGTGCATATAAAGGGCTATCACAGGGAGAGGGTTAGATACGGGGTTACAGGCTCAAGTTTGAGAATTAATTTAGGTGCTGGGTTTAACGACTTTTAAGCTGTATGAAAACGGTTTATTGGAGCTATTCTATAAGGAAGACGAAATCTCCCGCTACTGTTTACGTAAGAAATCAGCTAAATATGTTGAGGGATATGGTTATTGTAGTAGATGCCAAGCCTTCTACCCTGCCGAGGAGAATAATTATAGATGCCCCTACGACCACATACCCTTAAGAACCTCAATAAGGAAAAAAGAGAAATAACGGAAACAGTTGTTGTTAGGTGTAATGGTTGCTGGATTTTGTGAAGTTGACTTTTTCAGCTACTGCTGCTGGGGCGTGTGTGGGGACCTCGACCTCCCACCATTTGATCCAGTGGGCTTCGCCGCCGAGTTCGCGGAGGCCTTTGAAGATGTTGAGGATGTTGTCGCTTAGCCGTAGGCCTTTGAGGGGTTTTTCTACGCCTC
>Ga0079995_1069228_pt1 | contig 15015 bp, 8 predicted proteins | sample FaiFalFF_MnMetaG_2_FD_69198 | JGI IMG/M metagenome (GOLD analysis project Ga0079995, IMG submission 69198) | Freshwater microbial communities from Yellowstone National Park, Wyoming, USA - Fairy Falls C (FF_Mn_C) (SPADES assembly) (version 4) | ecosystem: Environmental > Aquatic > Freshwater >...
ATCTTGAGCACCTCAGCAACTGCCTTGCCCCCGTCGCAACACGTGCTGCCGGCCAGCAGAAAGCCGCCGTCCGGGGTCGGAACCAGATCAAAGGCGCGCCCCCCTTCAGGGGGAAGACCACTGCCGTCTTTTTGCAGGACGTTGTAGGTGCGGCTCCACTGCATATTCCCGGCGGCGTCTGTTTTCATCACAAAGAAGTCTGAACTGAAAGAGGGATTCCCGACGATCCCGGCGAGGATAAACCCGCCGTCGGCGGTGGGTGCCGCCTCCAACGGCCCGGGACTCCAGGGTGGGATGGTATAGACCCGCTGGAAGCGGGTTCCGGCCGCGACAGCGCTCGCCGCGACCTGAGAGACGGCCGCCAGCCCGCCGGAGACTCCCGTGAGGGGAAGCCCCCACCCTCCGCCCATAGCGGCCGCCTCAAACCCCGCATGGCCGACCAAGGCCGATCCCGAACTCCCACTTCCAAAGAAAAAGCATCGGTCTACCAAGCATCCGTCCCACGCCCCGTTGCCGTTGGCGTCCAGGTACCATCCCAGACCCCAGCCCCAGTCGTGCACGACCCCGGCATCCGTCTTCCCGTCCCCGTTCCAGTCCCCCGCTACCGGCTTACTCCCCGCACCTCCAAAGAAGAAGCACCGGTCTACCCCGCATCCGTCCCAGGCGCCGTTGCCGTTGGCGTCCAGGTACCATCCCAGACCCCAGCCCCAGTCGTATACAACCCCGGCGTCCGTCTTCCCATCTCCATTCCAGTCCCCCGCTACCGGCTTGCTCCCCGCACCTCCGAAGAAGAAGCACCGGTCTACCCCGCATCCGTCCCAGGCGCCGTTGCCGTTGGCGTCCAGGTACCATCCCAGACCCCAGCCCCAGTCGTACACGACTCCGGCATCCGTCTTCACGTCCCCGTTCCAGTCCCCCGCCACGGGCTTGCTCCCGACCCCAGTGCAAATCAATGTGGATGATGCCGTCGAAACGCCTACGGTCGCCGGTACCGCCGGCTCCATCGCATCAGTCGTAAACCCGACAACCGATGTGCTTCCGGGTATCACGGTGGTCGAGCCCACCGAGGCCGTGGAATCCCGAACGAGGCTGGTCGAGCACCCCCGCACGGTCCCGTCGGCCTCCAACTTCAAGACCCAGACATCCGAGGCGCCGGCCCCGAAGGACGCGGTGCCCCCCACCACGACATAGCCCCCGTCGGACGTCGGAGCAACGGCCGAGGCTCCATCAACGCCTGTCCCCCCATAGGTCTTCTGCCACACCACGTTCCCCTGCCCGTCCAACTTCAAAACCCAGACATTACTCCCGCCAGCGCCAAAGGACGAAGTCTCTCCCGCCACGACATAGCCCCCGTCGGATGTCGGAGCAATGGCATGGGCCCAGTCAATGCCTGTCCCCCCATAGGTCTTCTGCCACACCACGTTCCCCTGCCCGTCCAACTTCAAGACCCAGACATCAGCCAAGCCGGCCCCGAAGGACTCAGTCCCCCCCGCCACGACGTAGCCCCCGTCCGGCGTAGGAGCAATGGCACGGGCATCATCCCAGTGTGACCCCCCATAGGTCTTCTGCCACTGCACATTCCCCGAACCGTCCAACTTCAAAACCCAGACATCAGCCAAGCCGGCCCCGAAAGAACGAGTCCATCCTGCCACGACGTAGCCCCCGTCCGACGTCGGAGCAATGGCAAAGGCCTCATCCCAGTTTGTCCCCCCATAGGTCTTCTGCCACTGCACGTTCCCCCAACCGTCCAACTTCAAGACCCAGAAATCCCCGTTGCCAGCACCGAAGGACCAAGTCCGCCCCGCCACGACATAGCCCCCGTCCGGCGTCGGAGCCACGGCATTGGCCCAGTCACTGTTTGTCCCCCCGTAGGTCTTCTGCCACACCACGTTCCCCGCACCGTCCAACTTCAAAACCCAGACATCATACGAGCCAACAATGAAGAACGAATTCCTCCCCGCCACGACGTAGCCCCCGTCGGATGTCGGAGCAATGGCATGGGCCTCATCCCAGCCTGTCTCCCCATAGGTCTTCTGCCACTGCACATTCCCCGAACCGTCCAACTTCAAAACCCAGACATCAGCCAAGCCGGCCCCGAAGGACCAAGTCCGCCCCGCCACGACGTAGCCCCCGTCGGACGTCGGAGCCATGGCATGGGCCCAATCACCGCCTGTCCCCCCATAGGTCCGGCTCCAGGAAGCCACCTGCGCCCCTGCCGACGCCGCACCCAGGAGCCAAAGGCACAGATGAAAAGTGACGAAGTGACGGGGTGACCAAGTGACGAAGTAATGAATGAAGTGACGGAGTGACGAAGTGATGGAGTGACGAAGTGACCAAGTGACGAGACGAAGGGAGGAAAGGGTCATGGCTCACCTCCTGCAGGATATAGGATGCAAGATGCAGGATGCAGGATATAAACCGGATGGCCGGTCCCGTTCGGCCCTACGGCGATGATGATGCGAGCCCATAGCCTCGCGGATCTCAGGTTCGGACATGAAGGGAAAGCCGACCTCAAGGCGAACTTTCCGAGCATCGTAGACGGTCGTCAGGGCGATTTGGGCTTTCTTCCGAATCATCGTCTGTCCCTTGTTCCGGGTACCTGGGACCCGGGACCGGATCCGCACCGAGGACCGAAGACCGGCCCGGCCACCGGGTCTGCATCCATTTCTGGGTAAACCATCATCCCAGGGATGGGGGCCCAGCGCTCAGCCGTTGAGCTATCACAAACCAAGCCCGATGAAGGATCGTAAAGGGTCGGTCCGGCGTGAAGTACTCGTCCACGGCCCGGCATACATCGGGGTAGGCCTCGACGTAGTCGTCCACGAACACGAATCCCCCGGGGAGGACCTTGGGTGCGTAATCCTCCAGGTCTTTCCAGACATCCGGATAGTGATGGGAACCGTCCACGACCAAGAGGCCGATGCGGTCCGGTACGACCGGGGCCGCCTGTTGCGAGAAGGCCACCAGGGGGAGACATACGTCGGCCACCTCATGGCTCAGGATGGTGTTCAAGTAGGCGGAATAGACACCTTGCGGGTTCAAGGGATCGGGCTGAAACCGCTCGAAGGGGTCGATGCTCAAGACCGGGACTCGGTGACCCAGATGCCGGAGGACTTTGGCCATGAAGGCGGCGGTCTGGCCGATATACGTCCCGATCTCCACGACAATCCCTTGCCGGTCCCAGGGGGCCAGGGCCAGCGCCGCCGCCAAGTATGTCAATTCCCCGGCGTCCATCATCGGAGACGCGTACTGAAGCGCCAGGGAAGCGATTTCATCGGGCAGGTGGACGACCTGCCGGGTCTGGTTCAGCACGACCTGCATGGAGTTTCTCCTGCCAGGCAGGGGTCATCGTCAGGGCCTCCAGGAGGCGGTCGATCCGTTCTGACCAACTGTGAGCCCGAACGAAGGCATCGAGTTCGACTTCCGGGACCCGCAGGCCCCGAGCCCGTTCGATATTGGCGATGAAGGTCGCCGCATCGGGCGACCGGAGGACCCCGGGGATGTCGGCCAGGGTGGGGAGGTCGGGAGCCACCACGGGCTTGCCCATCGCCACATATTCGTATACCTTCAGGGGACTCGTCGCCCGGGTGATGGCGTTGACCTTCCAGGGAATGATCGTTACATCGGCGTAAGCCAGATAGGCCGGTAAATCCCGCTGGGGCTTGAGGCCCAGAAAGTGGAGATTGCAAGGGGGGGCCGGGCATTGTCCCCGATAGTCTCCGATCAGGACGACTGCCGCCCGGGGGTAAGTCAGGGCGACGGCCCGCACCAACTCCCAGTCCAACCACTCGCCCCACAGGGCCCCCACATAAAGGATGACCCATTCCGCCTTGGGCAAATCTTCGGGACGTCGGTAGGTCCGTCGCCGGTCAAAGAGATAGGTGTTCACGGCATTGGGGAGAAGGAGGACGGGACGTCCCGCCTTGCGGCGCAAACGCTCCTGCAATACGGGGGCCGTCGCCACCAATACGTCGGACCGGTCGATGACCTGACGTTCGACGCTCGGGTCATACCACGCGGCCCCCAGCGAAGTCTCCCAGTCGTCCAGCAGATCATACACGACGGCCCCGCCGGCGGTTTTGACCTCCTCGAGGAGGGGAACGAACTCGGCCACGGGAAACTCAACGACCGCCGCCAGGGGCTTTTCGCGTGCGGCCGGACCCAAGACTTCCCGACACCGCCGGGGGGAGAAGGCCTGAAAGGGGTAGACCTCCAAATAAGGATGCCGAATCTTCAGGTTCAATTCCACACTTTCGTATTTGGGGAACCGGTGGACGAAGATGACCCGAAAGCCCCGTCGGAGGAGTTCCAGCGTCATCTGCGTGCATCGAGCCCCGCCCCCGGTGTCGTCAATCGGGACTCCGGAAAGCATCAGCACGGTGCCCCGGACCGACTGCAGGCGCCGCTGTTGCACGACCGACCGACGGCGGAAACCCTTCCAGAACCCCAGGACCCGAGCGACCTCGGCACCCCCCTCCCACAGTACACCGGTCAGCGACCCCGCACGTCGCCGGACCCAGTCCCCCAGGGCCAGAATACCGACCCCGCCAGCCCCGACCAACCCCTTCCCCCAGAGGGTCGGCCACGCCAGGATGCCCGCCGCCCCAAGGGCCAGCGCCGTGACCGCCATCATCCCACCGGCCAAGACCCGAAGACAGGACCGTCCGTACGTATGGGCCAGGACGCCCGATTCTCCGTCTCCGATGGACCATTGGTAAATCTTCTTCCAGAACTCCACGAGACGGTCCGGCGCATACCATTCGACGACCGCCTCCGGAACAAAGGCCCACCGGGGACAGCACCGCTTCAATTCCAGGGCAAAATAGGTGTCTTCCCCCGTCCGGGTCAGCCATTCGGGATAGCGTCCCGCCGCTTCCCACGCTTCCTTGGTGAAGGCCAGGGAGCGGGACGAAGGGATAAAGGCGCTCGGCACGACTTCCGACAATTGAGGCCAGCGCCGTCGCCGGAGGGGACGGCCCCGCCGGTCCACGGCCTCATACCAGCCGGCGACGACCTGGGTCTCCGGGTCTTGCTCAAAAGGCCTCACCAGACGTTCCAACCAGTCCGGTCGGGGACGGCACCCCAAGTCGGTCACGGCGATCACGGGCCCCCGAGCCGCCGCAATGGCTACGTTCCGACCCCGGGCGATATTCGCCCCGGGTTCCGTCAGGACGTGCATCGGGACGGGAGACCTCCGGGCTACCTCTTGTAAGAGTTCCAGGGTCCCGTCCGTCGAACCGCCGTCCACGACGACGATCTCATCGGGCCGACGCCGCTGTCGGAATACGGCCTCCGCCCAGGCCCGCACACTGTCCCGCTCGTTCCGGACCGTAGCCACCAGGGAGACGGGGACCGGCTTCGGACGCCCCCGCATCCTCCCGGAGCGGCGGGGCCGGTAAGACGGAAAGAGACGAGGATGGTCCGTATACAGGACGACTCGACTGTTGTCCTCAATGGTGTAGGCATCCCGGAAGACCCACCCGAACGACTCCCGCCATGGGCCCCAGAGCCTGCGGAGTCGGACCCCGCCTCGACGGGCCACCTGAAGGACCCGGCGGAGGTAGCGTTCCCGTCGACTCCCCCGGGGGGCCAGCCAGAGGCGAACCCTCCGAAGCCCTTCCAGGAGTTTCCATCCCATACTCATGTTAATCGATTCAATATGCCCCTGAAGCTTCTGGACCTCCGCCCTCAGGGCGGCAATGTACCCCTCCTTGTCCTCCCGGTAGAGCCGAAAGGCCGTCTCGACCTGGGCCAACCGATCCCGATAGTACTCCGCCCGTCGGCGTTCCCGGTCGGACCCCCCGGAGTCGAAGGCCTCCCCGGCCCCCAAGCGCCGCAGATAGTCCCCCGAAGCATAGACGACCAGCAATTGGTCCCCGGCCGTCGGGTGGGACCCGACTTGAGCCCCCATGCGGGTGAAGTCCCCCAAACGGGACGGAAAGGATTCGCACCGGAATTGAGCCCGCCGGGGGGCCTCCAGGGGGTACTCGTTATGCGGAACCACGATGACGTAGAGGCCCCGGCAGTGCCGGAGGTGCGCCTCCACTTTCCGAAGTGGGTAGGGCCAATAGGCCAAGGCACCGACCGCTATGATGACGTCCACCGCCCCAGGGATTTCCGAACGATACCGCCCCCCATCCTCCGGCCGCACCCTTATACCGGCGACCCACGCATCCGGCAGAGACCGTCGAAGGGCCTCGACGTCTCGGGCCTCCACGTCCCCCCACAGGAGAATCCGTAAGCCCGGCGTCCGAAGGTACTGAACTTCGGATGCCGATAGGTGAGATACCACCCACTGCCCCCACGGAGGTCGGGGCCTGCCTTTCGCCATCGCCCTAAAAACACCCTAAACCCTGGGAGTAGGCCAACAAAACCGTCCAAGCCCCCGCACCCCAGTAGAACCCACCCCTCGAATCCGAGTCCCTTCATCGGCCGGTCCAGTCCCCCACCACGGGTCGGTCCCCTGAACTCCCAAAAAAGACTCGCCAATCGACTCCATACTTCCAGACCCCGTCGCCATTCATGTCCAGGTACCATACGAAGTAATGAAAAGTGACGGAGTGACGGAGTGACCAAGTGACGGGACGAAGGGAGGAGCGGCGTCGGCAGGGGCGAAGGGTCATGGCTTACCTCCTGAAAGGAATACAGGATGCAGGATGCAAGATGCAGGATGCAGGATATAAAAATGACGGTGACGGGTGACGACTGCCGGATGGCCGATACGCCGGAATGGCCGGAACCCCGCCAAAACGGCCGTAGGGCCATCGGGCCATACGGCAGGCTCGGCGCCCGGGATTCGGCCTCCGGCATCGGACCGCCTCAGGTACCATCCGACAAGCCGTAAGCGCCACACCCACGCCATGGCTCATGCGGAGCACGGGCTCTTCCTTCCGGGGGGCATTACGGCTTCCCGAAGAAGAAGCAACGGTCCACCGAACAGCCCTCCCAGACCCCGTTGCCGTTGCCGTCCAGGTACCATCCCCATCCCCAGCCCCAGTTGTGGATGAACCCCACGTCCGTCCGTCCATCCCCGTTCCAGTCCCCTACCACCGCCCGGTCCCACGGACTCCCAAAGAAGAAGCAACGGTCCACCGAACAGCCCTCCCAGACCCCGTTGCCGTTGCCGTCCAGGTACCATCCCGCCCACGGCGGATAGTAGGCCCCAAAGTCCTCCGGACCGGCCCCGTTCCAGTCCCCCACCACCGGCCGATACGCCGCATTCGCAAAGAAGAAGCACCGGTCCACCCCACAGCCGTCCCAGGCGCCGTTGCCGTTGGCGTCCAGGTACCAGCCCAGGCCCCAGCCCCAGTCGTACACGACTCCGGCATCCGTCTTCCCGTCTCCATTCCAGTCTCCTACCACCGGCTTACTCCCCGCACCTCCGAAGAAGAAGCACCGGTCCACCCCGCATCCGTCCCAGGCATCGTTGCCGTTGGCGTCCAGGTACCAGCCCAGGCCCCAGCCCCAGTCGTACACGACTCCGGCATCCGTCTTCCCGTCTCCATTCCAGTCCCCCGCCACCGGCTTGCTCCCCGCACCTCCGAAGAAGAAGCACCGGTCTACGCCGCATCCGTCCCAGGCGCCGTTGCCGTTGGCATCCAGGTACCATCCCAGACCCCAGCCAAAGTCATGCACGACCCCGACATCCGTCTTCCCGTCCCCGTTCCAGTCCCCCGCCACGGGCTCGTCCCCAAGACCACTACAAACCCCTGCGGGCGACGCACTCGAAGTCCCCACGACCGCCGACGACGAGGCCACCGACGCAGAAGTCGTCTGCCCGACGACCGATGTGCTGAAGGAACTCATGGTGATCGAACCCACCGAGGCCGTGGAATCCCGAACGAGGCCGGACGAACACCCCCGCACGGTCCCGTCGGCCTCCAACTTCAGGACCCAGACATCATGCGCGCCAGTACGGAAGGACCAAGTCCACCCTGCCACAACGTAGCCCCCGTCGGATGTCGGAGCAATGGCACGGGCCCCATCATCGTTTGACCCTCCGTAGGTCTTCTGCCACTGCACGTTCCCCTGCCCGTCCAACTTCAAAACCCAGACATCATCTCCGCCGGCCCCGAAGGACCCAGTCCACCCTGCCACGACGTAGCCCCCGTCCGAGGTCGGGACGATGCCAGTGGCCCCATCATCGTTTGACCCTCCGTAGGTCTTCTGCCACTGCACGTTCCCCTGCCCGTCCAACTTCAAAACCCAGGCATCTTGGAGGCCAGCACCGAAGGAATAAGTCCCTGCCGCCACGACGTAGCCCCCATCCGACGTCGGAATAATGGCATTAGCCCAGTCAACGTTTGTCCCCCCATAGGTCTTCTGCCACTGCACGTTCCCCTCTCCGTCCAACTTCAAAACCCAGACATCATGGGAGCCGGCCCCGAAGGACCCAGTCCACCCTGCCACGACGTAGCCCCCGTCGGATGTCGGAGCAATGGCATGGGCCGCATCCTCGTTTGTCCCCCCATAGGTCTTCTGCCACACCACGTTCCCCGAACCGTCCAACTTCAAAACCCAGACATCATAGTCGCCAGCACCGAAGGACCGAGTCCGCCCCGCCACGACATAGCCCCCGTCCGAGGTCGGAGCAATGGCACGGGCCCCATCATCGTTCGTCCCCCCATAGGTCTTCTGCCACTGCACGTTCCCCGAGCCGTCTAACTTCAAGACCCAGAGACACACCCAGCAACCTCCGAAGGACGAAGTCTGCCCCGCCATGACGTAGCCCCCGTCCGATGTCGGAGCAATGGCGTAGGACCACTCACTATTTGTCCCCCCGTAGGTCTTCTGCCACTGCACGTTCCCTTGCCCGTCCAACTTCAAAACCCAGACGTCTTGGAAGCCAGCCCCGAAGGACCCAGTCCACCCTGCCACGACGTAGCCCCCGTCGGATGTCGGAGCAATGGCATGGGCCCAATCACCGCCTGTCCCCCCATAGGTGCGGCTCCAGGAAGCCACCTGCGCCCCCGCCGATGCCACACCCAGAAGCCAAAGGTACAAATGAAAAGTGACGAAGTGACGGAGTGACCAAGTGACGAAACGAAGGGAGGAAAGGGTCATGGCTTACCTCCTGCAGGATGCAGGATATAAAAATGACGGTGACGGGTGACGACTGCCGGATGGCCGATACGCCGGAATGGCCGGAACCCAGCCAAAACGGCCGTAGGGCCATCGGGCCGCACGGCAGGCTCGATGCCCGGGATTCGGCCTCCGGCATCGGACCGCCTCAGGTACCATCCGGCAAGCCGTAAACGCTATCAGAAACCCCAGACCCACGCCATGGCTCATGCGGGGCACGGGCTCTTCCTTCCGGGGGGCATTACGGCTTCCCGAAGAAGAAGCAACGGTCCACCGAACAGCCCTCCCAGACCCCGTTGCCGTTGCCGTCCAGGTACCATCCCCATCCCCAGCCCCAGTTGTGGATGAACCCCACGTCCGTCCGTCCATCCCCGTTCCAGTCCCCTACCACCGCCCGGTCCCACGGACTCCCAAAGAAGAAGCAACGGTCCACCGAACAGCCCTCCCAGACCCCGTTGCCGTTGCCGTCCAGGTACCAGCCCGCCCACGGCGGATAGTAGGCCCCAAAGTCCTCCGGACCGGCCCCGTTCCAGTCCCCCACCACCGGCCGATACGCCGCATTCGCAAAGAAGAAGCATCGGTCTACCCCGCATCCGTCCCACGCCCCGTTGCCGTTGGCGTCCAGGTACCAGCCCAGGCCCCAGCCCCAGTCGTACACGACCCCGGCGTCCGTCTTCCCGTCTCCGTTCCAGTCCCCCGCCACCGGCTTGCTCCCCGCACCCCCGAAGAAGAAGCACCGGTCTACGCCGCATCCGTCCCAGGCGCCGTTGCCGTTGGCGTCCAGGTACCATCCCAGGCCCCAGCCCCAGTCGTATACGACTCCGGCATCCGTCTTCCCGTCTCCATTCCAGTCCCCCGCTACCGGCTTGCTCCCCGCACCTCCGAAGAAGAAGCATCGGTCTACGCCGCATCCGTCCCACGCCCCGTTGCCGTTGGCGTCCAGGTACCAGCCCAGGCCCCAGCCCCAGTCGTGCACGACCCCGGCGTCCGTCTTCCCGTCCCCGTTCCAGTCCCCCGCCACGGGCTCGTCCCCAAAACCACTACAAACCACTGCGGACGACGCACTCGAAGTCCCCACGACCGCCGACGACGAGGCCACCGACGCAGAAGTCGTCTGCCCGACGACCGATGTGCTTCCGGGACTCACGGAAGTCGAACCCACCGAGGCCGTGGAATCCTGAACGAAGCCGGACGGACACCCCCGCACGGTCCCGTCAGCTTCCAACTTCAAAACCCAGACATCATTCCCGCCAATACCGAACCCACCATACCCTGCCACGACGTAGCCCCCGTCGGACGTCGGAGCTATGGCATGGGGTACACCCCCGTTTGTCCCCCCGTAGATTTTCTGCCACTGCACATTCCCCGAACCGTCCAACTTCAAGACCCAGGGATTAGTCGGGCCAGTACCGAAGGACCAAGTCCACGCCGCCACGACGTAGCCCCCGTCGGACGTCGGAGCTATGGCAAAGGCCATATCAATATCTGTCCCCCCGTAGGTCTTCTGCCACACCACGTTCCCTTGCCCGTCCAACTTCAAAACCCAGACATCATCCAAGCCAGCCCCGAAGGACGAAGTCCCCCCCGCCACGACATAACCCCCGTCCGACGTCGGAGCAAGGGCATGGGCCTCCTCATAGTTCCCTCCTCCGTAAGCCTTCTGCCACACCACGTTCCCCTGCCCGTCCAACTTCAAAACCCAGAAATCACCCCCGCTCCGCCCCGCCATGACGTAGCCCCCGTCCGACGTCGGGACAATGGCATTGGCCAGATCAGCACCTGTCCCCCCATAGGTCTTCTGCCACACCACGTTCCCCGAACTGTTCAACTTCAAAACCCAGACACTACTCCCGCCGAAGGACGAAGTCCCCCCCGCCACGACGTAGCCCCCGTCCGACGTCGGAGCAATGGCAAAGGCCTCATCCCATTGTGTCCCCCCGTAGGTCTTCTGCCACTGCACGTTTCCCGAACTATCCAACTTCAAGACCCAGACGTCATAGTAGCCAGCCCCAAAGGACCGAGTCATCCCCGCCACGACATAGCCCCCGTCGGACGTCGGGACAATGGCATTGGCCCAGTCATCGTTTGTCCCCCCGTAGGTCTTCTGCCACTGCACATTCCCCGCACTGTCCAACTTCAAGACCCAGGCATCCCAGCCGCCGGCCCCGAAGGACCCAGTCCACCCCGCTACGACGTAGCCCCCGTCCGGCGTCGGAGCCATGGCATGGGCCCAATCACTGCTTGGCCCCCCGTAGGCTCGGCTCCAGGAAGTCTGGGCTCCCGCCGATGCCACACCCAGGAACCAAAGGCACAAATGAAAAGTAACGAAGTGACGGAGTGACGAAGTGATGGAGTGACGGAGTGACCGAGTGACGGGACGAAGGGAGGAAAGGGTCATGGCTTACCTCCTGCAGGATACAGGATATAAAAATGACGGTGACGGGTGACGACTGCCGGATGGCCGATACGCCGGAATGGCCGGAACCCCGCCAAAACGGCCGTAGGGCCATCGGGCCATACGGCAGGCTCAGTGCCCGGGATTCGGCCTCCGGCATCGGACCGCCTCAGGTACCATCCGACAAGCCGGAAGCGCCACACCCACGCCATGGCTCATGCGGGGCACGGGCTCTTCCTTCCGGGGGGCATTACGGCTTCCCGAAGAAGAAGCAACGGTCCACCGAACAGCCCTCCCAGACCCCGTTGCCGTTGCCGTCCAGGTACCATCCCCATCCCCAGCCCCAGTTGTGGATGAACCCCACGTCCGTCCGTCCATCCCCGTTCCAGTCCCCTACCACCGCCCGGTCCCACGGACTCCCAAAGAAGAAGCAACGGTCCACCGAACAGCCCTCCCAGACCCCGTTGCCGTTGCCGTCCAGGTACCATCCCGCCCACGGCGGATAGTAGGCCCCAAAGTCCTCCGGACCGGCCCCGTTCCAGTCCCCCACCACCGGCCGATACGCCGCATTCGCAAAGAAGAAGCACCGGTCTACCCCACAGCCGTCCCACGCCCCGTTGCCGTTGGCGTCCAGGTACCATCCCAGGCCCCAGCCCCAGTCGTACACGACTCCGGCGTCCGTCTTCCCGTCTCCATTCCAGTCTCCCGCTACCGGCTTGCTCCCCGCACCTCCGAAGAAGAAGCACCGGTCCACGCCGCATCCGTCCCAGGCGCCGTTGCCGTTGGCGTCCAGGTACCATCCCAGGCCCCAGCCCCAGTCGTACACGACTCCGGCGTCCGTCTTCCCGTCTCCATTCCAGTCTCCCGCTACCGGCTTGCTCCCCGCACCTCCAAAGAAGAAGCACCGGTCCACGCCGCATCCGTCCCACGCTCCGTTGCCGTTGGCGTCTAAGTACCATCCCAGGCCCCAGCCCCAGTCGTGCACCACCCCGGCATCCGTCTTCCCGTCCCCGTTCCAGTCCCCCGCCACGGGCTCGTCCCCAAGACCACTACAAACCCCTGCGGACGACGCACTCGAAGTCCCCACGACCGCCGACGACGCCACCGCCGACGCAGAAGTCGTCTGCCCGACGGCCGAAGAGTTGCCGGGACTCACAGAGGTCGGACCCACCGAGGCCGCGGAATCCCGAACGAGGCCGGACGGACAGCCTCGGACAGTCCCGTCGGCCTCCAACTTCAAAACCCAGACATCCTCTCCGCCGGCCCCGAAGGACTCGGTGTACCCCGCCACGACGTAGCCCCCGTCCGATGTCGGGACAATGGCAAAGGCCCTATCCCATTGTGTCCCCCCGTAGGTCTTCTGCCACACCACGTTCCCCTGTCCGTCCAACCTCAAAACCCAGGCATCACTCAAGCCGGCCCCGAAGGAATTGGTGTACCCCGCCACAACATAGCCCCCGTCCGACGTCGGGACAATGGCAAGGGCCCTATCCCATTGTGTCCCCCCGTAGGTTTTCTGCCACACCACGTTCCCCGAACCGTCCAACCTCAAAACCCAGGCATCAAAACTACCGGCCCCGAAGGAATTGGTGTCCCCCGCCACAACATAGCCCCCGTCCGACGTCGGGACAATGACCCCCACCTCACTATTTGTCCCCCCGTAGGTTTTCTGCCACACCACGTTCCCCTGCCCGTCCAACTTCAAAACCCAGACATCCCCGTTGTCGGCCCCAAAGGACCAAGTGGCTCCCGCCACGATGTAGCCCCCGTCCGGTGTCGGAGCAATGGCAAAGGCATAGTCATAGCCTGCTCCCCCGTAGGTTTTTTGCCACATTACGTTCCCCGAACCGTCCAACCTCAAAACCCAGAAATCGCAGGCGCCGGCCGTCCCGAAAGAACAAGTGGCTCCCGCCACGATGTAGCCCCCGTCCGACGTCGGGACAACGGCATTGGCCCAGTCATCGTCTGTCCCCCCATAGGTCTTCTGCCACTGCACATTCCCCGAACCGTCCAACTTCAAAACCCAGACATCAGAGTAGCCGGCCCCGAAGGACTCGGTATACCCCGCCACGACGTAGCCCCCGTCCGATGTCGGAATAATGGCATAGGCCCAGTCACCGCCTGTCCCCCCATAGGTCTTCTGCCACACCACGTTTCCCGAACCGTCCAGCTTCAAAACCCAGACATCCCGGTAGCCAGCCCCGAAGGACAAAGTCCCCCCCGCCACGATGTAGCCCCCGTCCGGCGTCGGAGCAATAGCATGGGCTTCATCCCGGCTTGTCCCCCCGTAGGTGCGGCTCCAGGAAGCCACCTGCGCCCCCGCCGACGCCGCACCCAGAAGCCAAAGGCACAAATGAAAAGTGACGAAGTGACGGAGTGACCAAGTGACGGAGTGACGAAGCGACCAAGTGACGAGACGAAGGGAGGAAAGGGTCATGGCTTACCTCCTGTAGGATACAGGATGCAAGATGCAGGATATAAAAATGAGAGTGACGAGTAACGAGTGACGGGTGACGACTGCCGGATGGCCGCATCGGCGGTAGATACGCCGGAATGGCCGGAACCCTGCCAAAACGGCTGTAGGGCCATCGGGCCGCACGGCAGGCTCGGCGCCCGGGATTCGGCCTCCGGCATCGGACGGCTCGCGGAGTTGCGAGTGGCGAGTAGCGAGTAGTGGGTCGGCCACCTGCCGATAGAAGGTAGGGGACCCCACAGGATTTCCGATTCATGCCTTGAAAAACCCGGCCGCAGGGTCTGCATCTGTGGCTGAACCCGGCAGGAGGCCTCTACCCCCGGGACGATGGGAACTCCCAAGGGGAACAGGCTCTCCGGAACGGAAGGGGAAAGAGCAGACCCGCTCCGATGAGTAGGACCGGGATGCGGTAGGCCATCCTCTGGACAGGACTTACGCCCTCGGCCGGGCCCTTTTACAGCAGTACGGCCATAATGCAAGTACCCGGCCCCCGCATGGCTTGGACCCCCCTCCGTCCCATGCGGGACTCCTATCCGAATGGGGAGGAAGGGAAGATTACAGAATGGGAGAGGCGGTGTAGGCTTGCGCCACCCAGACGGGGGCACGCAATGGCCGAGGCCGTCGGCCGGTGACCCAAGGCCCCTCACCGGAAGGAACGGAAGGCCGTCCGGCTTCTCCTCCCATGCGCCGGGTCCCATCGGACCGACTCCGGCCAGGCCTCTGCCTCACCCGGCCGGCCACCTCCCTAATGTTATAATGATGCCCCACCACGCCCCGGATGTCAAGCAAACCCGGTGGCTCGGTCCTCGGTATCCGGCCCCCGGCGTCGATTCGGGACCGGGTATCGGGTTCCAGGTGCCGGGAACGGAAGGCCCGGCCCCCGGCCGAACATCCAGACCCCCTCTCCTCACTCCGTCCCTATAACCGGTAACCGCGCACGGGCGTAGAGGTCGGGGACTCAGCGGGGCCAGTTAAACCCCTGGATCTTGCCGAAGCGGGGGTCTTGCAGGATCTGCCAGAGGCCGGCTTCTCCATAGCCACCCCCATAGTAGACCCGAAAGTCCAG
>Ga0079995_1056161_pt1 | contig 15009 bp, 11 predicted proteins | sample FaiFalFF_MnMetaG_2_FD_69198 | JGI IMG/M metagenome (GOLD analysis project Ga0079995, IMG submission 69198) | Freshwater microbial communities from Yellowstone National Park, Wyoming, USA - Fairy Falls C (FF_Mn_C) (SPADES assembly) (version 4) | ecosystem: Environmental > Aquatic > Freshwater >...
GGGAAGAGTTCGATCGCCTGCTGGAACGCTTTTTCGGCCGTGTGCCGGTGCCGGCAGAAGAAGAGGAATTTTTCCGCTGGGGTGGCCTCGATTTCAACGAGACCGACAAGGAATACGTAGTGCGTATGGACGCCCCTGGATTTGAGCCGAACGAGTTCGACGTCCAGCTCAGCGGCAACCGGCTGATCGTTCGTGCCGAGAAAAAGGTCGAGCGGAAAAAGGAAGCCGGTGGCCGAACTATCGAAGAAGCCGGATATCGCAGCTTCTACCGCACGGTGACCTTGCCGAACGCCGTAGATCCCAACCGCGTGGAAGGGAAATATCACAACGGCGTGCTGGAGATTCACGTCGGCAAATCACCCGAGGCAAAAGGGCGCAAGGTGCCGATCAAAGCCGGATAACTTCCCAACATGGCTGGTCCCAAGCTTGGCAATTGCGACCACCAGAGACGCATGCGGCATAACCGCAAAACCCGCTCATTGCCGATGAGCATTTAGCCATCGCAAAGAAGCCCGCACGTGGCAGGGACGTTCAGCATGGAAGCGGACCTCGGTACGGAAACCCGGCACGGAAGCCTTTTTGCCGGGCTTTTCTTTTTGGACTTGGGGAAGGAGATAGCGGGTTCTGTCTCAGGAGGGCGACCCATGAGTCTGCTGGCGAACCCTGCCGAACCGCACGCTGCTCCACCGATGTCCGCTTCGCCGTCGCAAGAGCAATCCCGTGCTTGGTGGCAATTTCTCGTCGAATGCGCACGGGGATTATTCTGGGCGATGGTGGGCGTGGGCGGGCACCTGGTGATTCTCCTGGTTGCACTTGTTTTGGCGGTGTTGGTGCTTATCAGTCCGATTCTGGTTCTGGGAGGAATTGTCGAACTGCTGAGCCGGCTATTTGGCTAACGACGATTTCCCTGATCATTCCAGGCTTCCACCGATCCGTATTGCGAACCCCAGAGTGAGGGAACTCAAGATGGCATTGCACCAGCTGCCACTTTACGAGGGAGTGATTACGCGCCGATTGCTCAAGCAACTGGGCGAAGTGCACCGTCCCGGTGAGCTACTGCTGAGCGTGTACCTGGATATGGACCCGTCGCGATGGGGAGACGCCGAAGGCATTCGCATCGCTGCCAAAAACAGTCTCCGCCAGCTTCACGAAAAAATTGGTCAGTTGCCCATCAGCAACGGTGAACGTCAGCGATTATTGCGTGAAACAGAACTGATCCAGGAACTGGCGACGCTCAGTGCCGGTCGAAGGGGCTTACGCGGGCTGGCCTGCTTTCTGGCGTCTCCCGTGAACCTGGCCTATGCGTTACCGCTTCCCTGGCCGGTGCATTCCCGCTACTTCCTCGAAGACCGTTTCGTGCTCTGGCCCCTGCACCAGGTGCTCGATCAGTCGGACCTGTTTGGTATGGTGCTGGTGGACAAGGACGAAGCGCGGTTGTACCTGGGGTATCTGGGTCAGGTAGAGGAAATGAGCTACATTTTCGACGAGATTCCTCCGAAAATCCGCATTCCCGATGCTTTTGGCGAATTGCAGTTTCGTCGTAAGCACGTGGAATATTTCCATCACCATTTTGATCGGGTTGCGTACAACGCCTTGCGTTTGTGGGAGCAGGAGCCGTTTCGGTATCTCATTGTCGGAGGATTGTGGGAGATTCTGCCGCAATTCGAGAGCCATCTGCACCGCTATCTCAGGGAGCGGATCATCGCACGCTGGGAAATTTCCGTGCATGCCGCGAAAACAGAGTTGCAGAAACGGCTCGAACAGGAGGAGAGTCAATTGCTCCAGCGCCAGGCTGAACAGGTCTGGCGAGAGCTCAACGAGGCACCACCGGAACGCCAGGCAAAAGGTCCGGAGCGCGTTTTCCGTGCCCTGTGGGAACAGCGAGTCGGCCATCTGCTGGTGCAACCGAACACGCGCTACCACGGCCACGTGTGCACTCAGTGCCAGCGGTTGCACCTCAGCGGCGGGCCTTGCATTGAGTGTGGCGGCAGCGTCAATCATGTCCCCGACATCTACGAAGAAGCCGTGCGCGTCGCTCTCAGCCAGTCCGCACACGTCCGTTACTGGAACAGTCCCGCCCTGGAAGAATGCGACGGAATTGCTGCACTGCTGCGCTACTGAAGCGGATAGGCTTACCCGCCTCGTGACCCAGGCACCATACTTTTCCTTTAGACCCACCATCAGGAGGGAACGCCATGAGACGATTACTGGTAGCTGGACAGATCAACGGACAGCTGGGAAAGATTGATTTGCTCAAGAAGGCGGCTCACGATCTGAAAGCCGACCTGGTAGTGTTCACCGGCGGAGTCGTGGACGCCGAGCAGCGAGACCGTAGCAGCGAAGGGGAGCTGTTGCGGTTATGGGAACAGTTTTTCGATGCCATTGGCAGTATTGCGGAGAGCGGGGTACTGACCGCTGTCTTGCCTGGCCCGGCCGATGCCCCGCTTCGCCATTTCCTTCGCCTTGGCATGTATGAAGAGGGTGAACATCCCAAACTGCACCTCATTCATGCCACCCTGCTGGAAGACGCCGACATGGCCATCTGCGGCGTAGGGGGCGAGATCACCGAACACGAAGAGCTTTCCGAAAACCGCGTTCGTACCTCCCGCTCTCTCGCCGAATATTACCTGCGCAAACTGTGGGAATCGGATCAGTCGCGGAAAGTACTCGTGCTCAGCCAACCGCCGTCCGGTCAACTGGGTGGACAACATGGCAATCGGATAATTGGCGAATTTCTGGATAGCTATCATCCGAGTCTGTGCCTGGTCGGTGGCCCGACCGAACACCGTGGCTGGCAACGTGTCGCACACACCCTGGTGATCAACCCCGGCCGACTGGTGGACAATTCGGTCGCCTGGTACGATGCCTCCAAACATGCCGACCAGCAAGTGGATTTGCTCTACCTGTGAGCCTGCTGGGTCAGAGAGAGCTTAGCCACCGCATAGGCGCAGGCGGCTTGCGAAACCGATGGGCCTAAAAGCTGGCCGAGGGAAATCGTTTGGCCCTGATAACCGCTGTTGCGAAGCAGGTACCTGCCCCACCATTCCCCTTCGCCACTCAGCATAACCACGCCAGGGGGCCTGCCGAAACGCTGTAACCAAAGCTGCCACACTCGATGCCATTCTCGTTCCCAGCTGGCAACAGCGGCGTGAGCCACCTGGCGCAGGTCGGCTTCGCCAAGCTCGTCCGGTTCTGCACAGAGCATACGAGCCAGTCGCACTCGTGCCCAGCTTCGCGTAGCCGGTCGGCCATCAGCTGTCTGCCGCAGATCGGGCTGCTCCGGTACCATATCCAGCACCAAAAAAGCATCGTAAATGTCAGCAAACCATTCGGCGGCCGGTCGAAACTCCTTTTCGGCGAGCGACACCGCAGCCAATAAGGCGCACAAAGGTGTGCGACGCACTCCCAGGTAAATCAGTTCGCCCTGCTCCAGGCGTTGCAGGTCAGTTTTGCCTTGCGGAATCGGTTTTCCGTCCATGATGGGCACGATGTCCGTGGTAGTCGAACCGAGGTCGAGCAGCATCTGCCAGTCGTGGCGAAGCTGCGAGGGTGGCGGAACTCCACTACTGCTGGAAAACGTTTCCATCGGCGGCACGTTGGCGAGCGAAAGTGTACCGCGCTGGTGCTGGTACAATAGCTCGGCAGCCAGATAAGCAAGTGCCAGCCAGTTGGCCGAGGCGGCCGGCTTCGGTTGATGCCAGAGCGTTTCGAGAGAAACGAAGCGAGCGTCGCTTGTCCAGACCGTCACAGTCGCGCGACCGGCGACTTGTTGCACCGCGCTGAGAATGTGCCGAACACCACTCGCCTTGTCCGGAAAGCAATCGCATAGCTCTCCCGTCATGGTAACCGCCAGGACCTGCGGCTCAGGAAATTGTTGCACCAGTTCTTTCAATTGCTGGGCCAGCCTTTCTGGTTGGCGCCATAAGGCGAAAGGAATTGTCCTGGCCCAGCCGCTGGCTGTCGCCGCCTTCAGATTGGCGCCGCCGATGTCCAGTCCGAGAACATTTTCCGGTGCGGTCATAGCGTTTTCAGGAGCTGAGCAGTCTTTGTGTGGAGCGGCAAAGTATTGCCTGCGCCGCCCAGGAGCGTACACTTCTTTTGGCAGCTATCTTTCGCTGGTAGGTCGGATGCGTGTCCTTTTTCTACAAGCTACGGGGAAGGCCATGACTGAACCAGAGGCCCAACGCGTCCAGGCAACCTCGTTATCGCAAGCATCCAGTCCGGGTGGCACTGACAACGAATTGACAGCGCAAACAGTCCCGGCCGGTCGAGAACGCTTGACGGTGCCTCCTGTAGAGCAGGATGAATACCGCCCCATAAGCGGTTGGGCTATTGCCGCCCTCGTTCTGTCGCTTTTCAGCTTTCTGTGCTGGATGGACTCGCCGCCACTATTACCTGCGCGGGCTTACTGGTTGCCCGGATTCGTACTGAGTATCTGGGCCTGGTGGTTGATTCGCCGTGCTGAAAACACTCTGGCCGGCGCCAGCCTGGCACGCATCGGAGCTGCCTTGAGTTTGATTAACGGCGTCGGGGCCATCACCTCCCAGGAAGTTACCTATTGGGTTGTTCGAGCCGAGGCACATCGCTTTGCCAACGAGGTGCTTGACTACATCCATCAACGCAAGGAACGGGAACTCTTCCTGGCCACACTCTCTCCCGACCAGCGTCGGCATAAGGAACCCCCCGCGGATCGTGAACGGCTGATTCGCTATTTCGAGGCACAATCGAAAATGGGAAACCCTGTCATCGCCTTTGAAAACAGCATTCTCGGCCGGGTCATGCTCAAGGAAGCTCCCAATCGCCAGAACTGGGAATATCGCGGCATCACAGGTTACCAGGTATTTACGGATGTTTCCAATCCCGGCTACCAGTTTCGTTTTCTGTACCGCGTCCGCAGCGATCTGGAACCAGAACAGGGAGGGCCACCGCTGGTGTACGATGTCGAACTGGTTTTGACCTGTTTGCGCGTCCGCAACACCCATTCCCGCTGGCGTGCTCAGCGAGAATGGTTCGTGCACCCAGCCGAGTCCAGTGTCCGTCTCGCTCGCCAGGATTGACCAAACTGTCAATTTGACGTCACTGGTCGAACCGACCTTCGCTCGGTTGCCTGTGGCCGCGTTGGCTTAACCCGATGTAAGCAAGGTGCGAAGATCGTTAACCGGCAGTTTGAACCGGTCAGCGTGTGTACGGAATCGCTACGAGCAATACGCATACTGCCGCTGCAAAGCAATACCCTGCGGCGCTCAGGGAAAACATGGAAAAATCACCACCTGTCCGCCGATTTTGTGTTTGCCTCAAAAAGGACGGGACAGTGAAGCTGGTCAAAAGTTGCTGGCGGGCGTTTCACTCTGGGAAGAGTTCTGCTATTGACACAAGACTGGCAATCTGACATAGTAGCCGGCACGGACGCCTTAGCAAATTATGTGCCGGATTGGTGAAACTACGGCAGGTGGTAGCTTCCTACGCAAAATACTGACATTGCCCTGTCAACACTTGGCCAGGTAATTGACACAGAATGTGCAGCGCAACCGTGATCGTGAATGACAGCGTGGTGTCAATGGCGGGATAAATTGCACCATTCAGGTAGGAAATTTATTTGCCACCATGATACTCTCAATTGTAACCATCGCCGAAACTGGGACTTGCGAATAAGAACTTGAGCAGGCGCTATTGACAGCCTGGGCAAGCTGGTTATAATGCCGGATGAGCAGGAAAGAATTCCTGCCAGGCAAAACGAGGGGCAGAGGCAACCATGCCGACCATGCACCGTTGCGAACGCAACTCTCCGTAAAACGGTTTTACCTGGTATAACATCAGGGTATTCCCTGAAAGGCTATCCGGCTGGATGCCGTAACCGGAGCAGCGGGCGAGGCAAGGGATCAGGGATGACACGGTCTCGCCAACCTCTCGGAGAGGTTGCGTCGGGGTCGGTCTAACGGCTGCACCATCAGCCAGAGGTGAGGTTCTATGAAGCAAGTCTTTACCACCGGAGAAGCTGCAAAAATCTGCAAGGTCAGCCAGCAAACCATCATCCGTTGCTTTGACAACGGACAGCTCAAGGGATTCCGGGTGCCCGGCTCACGCTTCCGCCGTATTCCCCGGGATGCCCTGTACAAATTCATGAAGGAACACGGCATTCCGACAGATGCCCTGGAAAGCGGCAAACGGAAAATCCTGGTCGTGGATGATGATCCCGACCTAGTGGACATGATCAGCCGCGTTCTCGAAAAAGACGGTCGCTTTGAAGTCAAGGTAGCCCGCAACGGCTTCGACGCCGGCATGCTGGTCAAGGAATATCAGCCCGACCTGATCGTCCTCGATGTCATGCTCCCGGACATCAACGGGCGGGAAGTCTGCCAGCGCATCCGTTCCGACTCGAATCTGGCCGACGTCAAAATCATCTGCATCAGCGGCATGGTCGAGCAGGACAAGGTACAGGAACTCAAGAAAGCGGGTGCCAACGACTTCCTCCAGAAGCCCTTTGAGATGGAGCAACTCATCGAGCGGATTTGCAAGCACCTGGAAATCGAGGCGTCGTCGGTAACCGCCAAACGCTAACCACACAGGCACAGCGTGGCGAACACGGAGGTGACGCCGAAGGCCTGTCGCTTTGGGCCGGCACGCGAGAGTGCGCAAGCAGTTATTGCTGCCGCACTCGGTGAGACTTGTTTGTCAGCGACGGATTGGCTTTCGCTATGTCGGAGCGATCCGGCCGTTTTGCTGGCCTGGCTCGGGCATGATGAAGTTGGCGAAGCACTGCCCATCCTGCCGCGTGACTCGAACGGCGACAGCAACAAACGCCGCCACAGCAAGCTTGACGAAAGCAGTTCCCGAAACGCCTGGCACATTCTGGCACGCTGGGCCGATTGGCAGCCGACCTGGTTTCCCGATTGGTCGCAGCCACGCCTGTCCGGATTTCGCCAGGCCATTCACCTGGCCGGAATGCTGGCCCGACAGGTGGCACCGCGACTCGCTCTGCAACCAGACCTGGCCGAAGCAGCGGCTCGGATTGCGGGCATCGGTCAGTTTCTTATCGCGGCGAAGAAGGTCGGCAGGCGGACTCCAGACGGAGGTTGGACTCGGCTGGCCGCTCACTGGTCTTTACCCCCATCGCTGCGGCAAATCTGGAGCCGACTTGATGCTCCCCTGGCCTCCTTTACCCGCCAGGACAGTGAAGAGAAATTGTTACGCCTGGTGCAGGTCGTCTGGCAGCTGGCTCAGGGGCGGTTTCGCCTGAAATCAGCGTGGTCAGGCCCACCGCTGAGCGATTTGCTTGCCACACTCGAACTGGATGCCGGCGACTTTCCATGTGACCAGGTGCCGGAGTTGCCACCGCTTTCGCCGATTGGCTCCGATTGGTTGTGGGCGGAACTGGGCCGACTCCTGAAGGAAACGGCGTCTGCTCGCCAGCAGCTTCAGTTCGTGGAACGCGAGTGCCAGCGCTGGCAGCGACAGGCGATCCAGCTGGCCCAGCAACAGCAGGAATTGCTCCAGCAACACAAACTGCGTTCGCTAGCCGCTTTCGCTGCCGGAGCCGGACACGAACTCGGCAGTCCCCTCGCAGTCATTTCCGGTTATGCCGAGCAATTGCTGCGTCAGGAAAAGCAACTCGAACGCATTCAGGCTCTGGAACGTATCCTGGCGCAGACCCGCCGGATTCATGCGCTCGTTTTAGACCTGATGTTTTTCGCTCGTCCGCCGGAACCGAAAAAGCGTCGCTTGCGGCTGGACCGACTGCTTCGCCAGGTCGTTGGCCGGTTCGTCTGCGAAGCGGAGCAAAAGCAAATCACGCTGAGCTGCACCTGCCCAGACCAGGCGATTTCGATGGTTGCGGACGGCTCGCTTTTGCAGACCGCCATCGAATGCCTGCTTCGCAACGCTCTCGAAGCAGCGCCGCAAGGTGGTCGAGTTAGCTGTAGCGTTGTGCTGCTCGATTCCGACCAGGTCCAGGTGATCGTCGAAGACAATGGCCCCGGACCAGACCCGGCCTGGCAGGAACATCTCTTCGATCCGTTCTTTTCGGGTCGGCAGGCGGGTCGCGGTCGCGGCCTGGGTTTGTCCAAGGTGTGGCGAATTGCCGAACTCCACGCCGGCCGCATTACCTGGCATCGCACTCCCCACCGCACCACCCAGTTTGTTCTGCAATTGCCCCGTTCCTGATCGGCCCGGCTGTATCGTCGCCGTGGCGCAAAACGGTTTCGCTCCGGGCTGCCGTCGAACCATCGCAAGCAAAATCCGGCTCCGGAAAATGCTGCTGGGTGAGTTTTTCGGACTGCCGTCGAACCATCGCAAGCAAAAATCGCGTCCGCCCGATTGCCTCGTGGTGGCTGAACCTGGCCGACGATGATGCGGTTCCGTGTCGGGTCAGAACCCACGGTCGCCATGATTGCTTCCCGATATTCGGAAATGGCCGACGATGGCGACGAATGCCATCGCAAGTGTTGGCGACACCGGCAAACAAGCTGATTCTGGTCGGCCCACAATGCCAGCTGATGCCATCGCAAGCAGCAAGCCTCTCTGGCGGATTGTACGGGGTGTGGGTGGTTGGTTACAATGACGGCAAAGGTGTCGGCACCGTCGTGAGGGCCCACTTATGTCGCTCATGAACGCTCTTCTGGCAACGGCATTGCGTTCCTTGGGGAGCCAAGTTTCGACCACGCTGCTGGGACACCTGCGTGATCCGGCGTCGCGGTTAGGCAAGGCCCTGCAACAGGCCCATGAACAAACCTGGCTGGTGGTGGAGACAGCTCTGGCCGGGCCCAGTTTGTGGCAACGGTTGCTCGCTTCTGGTGAGGAACGGGCTCTGGTGGAACGGTTGCAGTCGGCCTTGCTGGTAGCGGTACCGAGGTTGTCCGCGGAGAAGTCCGGCCAGGAGTTTTGCCAGCGGTGTCGGGTCGAATTGCAGGATGCCAAACGCCGCGGATTGCTTGACCCGCAAGCCGACTGGGAAACGGTAGTCGCCGAGGTTGGCCAGCTCTGCCAGTATCGGCAACCGAACGAAGTTTTGCAGGCCGAGAATCGGTTGCTCGATCGCACCAGCGAGCGGTTGCGCGAGGAAGGTTACGAAGCCCTGGCCTGGCTGGTGAGTTTGCCGCTGGATACATCTGCGGAAGTGCGTTTGCTGCCGGTGCTGGTTCGCTACTTTTTCCGGCGTGCCCTGGAACGGGATGACGAGTTGTACCGCCAGGTGAGTTTCGATTTGCTCGACAATTTATCGCAGCAGATGGAATCGGCCCTGGGCGAGGTGCATCAGGGGCTGGCGGTTCTGGGAGAGCGGTTGCTGGCACCGTTGCAGGCGCTGCGGGCGGAAGTGGTTCAGTCTCGCCAGGATATCCTGCAGGCCATCGAGCAAGTGCGGCAAGGCCAGCAGCAAGTGATGCAAACGCTCAGCCAGCTGCAACGCCTGCTGCAACTGCACGGCAACCTGCATCAGCGAGAACTTCGCCCCAGCGATACCTGCTCTGTGCAAAACGAAGCGGAGCGGCAACTGATACGCGAGCTGATGGAGCAGGTGCGGCAGTTACCGGAATCGGTCCGGCAGCGGGCGCCGGAATTGCTCGCCCAGCTGGGCAAAGCCGCTGTTCTGTGTGGCGACCTCGATGCCGCCGTGCAGTATTTCCTGCAAGCTGCCCAGGTGTACCAGCAACGCCGCGACCGCGAACAACAGGCCGAGGCTTATTACAACGCCTACCGTACTTTCCTGGAAAAAAGCGAATGGAACCAGGCACTGAGGGCACTGAACGAAGCCGTTAGGTTAGCACCGGATCGGTTTTCTCCTTTCCCGGTGTACGAACTGGCGGCCCTGCGAATTCTTGGTGCCGGTGCATTTGGCGTCACTTTCCTGTGCCAGTATCGCCACACAAAAGCGAAGGTGGCGGTCAAGGTGTTCAATACCGCGATGCTGCCCGACCCGCAGCGGGTCTTTGAAGAAGCGGCGGCGATGGAGCAGGTGCAGCATCCCGCCATCATTCGCATACGCCACTACGGCTATGTGGACCCGCGGCGAAAACTGGGGCCCTATCTGATTATGGAATGGTTCGACGGCCAGAATTTGAGCGAATACGTGCGGCAAAACGGGCCGATTCCCCTGTCCGAAGCATTGCCGTTGTTGCGGCAAATTGCCGAGGGACTGCGGGCAGCGCATGCGAGAAATATCCTGCATCGTGATGTCAAGCCGAGCAACATCCTGGTTCGCAGGGACGGCGAGCAGTGGCAGGGGCGGTTGATTGATTTCGGCCTGGCCTGCACAGTGCAGCAAATCCAGGCCACCATGCAGCAAGCCCAGATACGAGGAAAGACCACCATAGGCCGAACGATACTGGGTACCTGGGATTATTCCGCTCCCGAACAACTCGGCAAGCTCGGTGGAGTGCAGCCGGGGTTCTATTCGGACATCTATGCCTTTGGCCGCACCTGCTGCTACGCTTTGTTCGGCACGCCCAACCCGACCCCGATGCAGTGGCGACGATTACCGGACTGGCTGGCGGAATTGCTGGACAGGTGCCTGCGGGAGTCGCCGAAGGACCGTTTTGCCAGCTTCGACGAGTTCCTGCAAGCCTGGGACACCGCTCAGCAAGCGAGGATAGCTGTCCGGCCCGACGCTGCACCTGCTCCAGTAACCACCTTTCCCGCTGGTCAAACTGCACAACATCTGGGTAACCGCGAAGTGCTGCGGCTGACCGGACACGAAGGACCGGTCTGCAGCGTCGCGGTGACGCCCGATGGCCGATACGTCGTTTCGGGAAGCGATGACAACACGGTGCGGGTGTGGTACATCGGCGATTTGCGTGAACCGGCTCGGTGAAGGGCCGATCCCCCGCACTCGCAGCGTAAATGAGCAAGAGAGCGATCATCGGCTATGTTGTCGGATTGCCGGTCATGCGTGTGCTCGCCGCACGGATCAGCAAGACAGCGATCCCCTGGCGCACACGTGGCCCGGATGGCCGGCGTGGTCAGTTACGGTTGGTAGCTGGTACGGCCGGCGATAGTGAATGCAGTCCGCCAGCGAGCTGCTCTCATGGTGTTACGGATGCACAGTGTTACAGTCGGGATGGCGGCGATAGTGAATCCAGTCCGCCGGGATGACCTGCGTGGTCAGTACGGTTGGCCAAACAGCCACACGGGAGAGGTGGGCTTCTCCACCACGGGTGCAAGGCCCCTGACAGCCGGTCAGTACGGTTGGCCAAACAGCAGCACGCGACAGCACGACACGAAGCCGTTATGGAAGTTGGTGCGAGGCACGATTAGTACGGTTCACCAGCAGCCACACGCGACAGACTGTGAACAGGCGGCTCCCGACGAACAACGGATTTGGCGGTGGCCTGCAACGATTGGTTGCCACCACGTTGCCGGAACCGGAAGGAAGTGTTGCGTGGTGCGAACGCCCCGGTTCATAGTCGCTTGCCACCCCGTTACCGGGAGCTGGAAAGAAGGGTTGTGTGGAACGATGGGAGCGTTCGGTGCGCGAGGCCGAAAAGGACTTTTCGTCAGCCACTGTCCGGCAAGGTTTGCAAGGCAGCCCGTACGAAACTGGGGATAACTCAGTTTGACAACCGCTTGCCTCACCGCTACACTATATCACTCGAACGGAATCCGGATCGAACCATGGAGGGACAAATCATGTCGCAGACCCTGAACGAAACCAAACCCCAGGTTTGGCGAGCTCTGGTTGTCTTCACCGACGGTTCGGAAATGCTCCTGTATTTGGGGCGTTCGTCGGCCCAGGTACGTGCGAACTACCAGTCCGCCTTTGAAGAGTTGCTCGATGAGGAAGAACGGAGCCGAGTGCAAACGATTCAGATGCAGCGCTGGCATGGTACACCCGATGCCGGGCACTGGCTCACTCAGGCGACGCTGAGCATTCCCGCTGCCAAACTGGTCAAGACCGCTGGCTAGGACTGACGCATCGGTGCGTCCCCGCCCGCATGTCATCTGGTGAAGAAGCCGGTTTGCCAATGCAAACGCGGCTGTACCCGTCAGGTCTCCGGTGATTGCCACGCAGCGGTATTCTTCCCGCGGCAAGCCAGCCGTATGCGCAAGGCATGATTTCCAGTCCTCGGCATGGTGGCGACGGGGAATAGTGGTGCTCTTGGTGGGGCTGGCCGGTTGCCTCACGCCAAAAGCGCCCGTCCTGCCAGAGCTGCCTTTGCCACCACGGCGAGTCGAATTGCGCGTCGGCGACCGTTATGTGTTCCATTCCGATGTGATGCTGCAGGCGGAGCATCCGGTATTGCAGGAGGTGGCACGGTTGCCGCAACGTGTTCGCCACGAATTACACCTGCCGCCGAGCCAGACGCTTGTGCAGGTGTATTTGTTTGCCGACCGCGGAGCTTACGAACGATACTTGCATGCCCACTTTCGCCACTTGCCGCCGCGACGGGCGATTTTTATGGCTCGACCAGGTCCTGCCGGAGAAGAGCTTCTCGTCTTCGCCTTTTGGGGCGACCGCATCCTCGAAGACCTCCGCCACGAATTTACGCACGCGGAATTGCACAGCGTCTGCCCGAATATTCCCATGTGGCTCGATGAAGGCCTGGCGGAATTTTTTGAAGTGCCGCAGGAACAAGACGGAGTCCATTACCGCCACCTGGCCGCGCTCAGAGCAGAACTGGCCACGCCCTGGTCGCCCAGCCTGGAACGGCTGGAGAAGCTTGCCTGGATGCGCGACCTGACGCCCCAAGATTATCGGGAAGCCTGGGCCTGGGCACATTTCTTTCTGCGAGGCCCGGATAGCGCCCGGCGAATACTGCTCGAATATCTGCAAGACCTGCACAAGATGTGTACGGCAACATCCAGCTCGGCCCCTTCCAGACCACAGGATAATCCCTCGCCATTACCCCTATCCGCACGGTTGCGGCAGGTAATTCCCGAACCTGAAAAGGCATTATCGCAACATCTAGCTGCCCTCGAGCGAAGGTTCACTCGCTTGGATGCGGATGAACCCGAGACCCGTTAGCCCCGGCAATGCCCGATAACCTCAAGGCCCTAATTCTCGTTGCAAGGTGCCAACTGCTTTGTCAGTGTGGGTCTCGAACAAAGTATTCCAGGACAATGCGAGCCCGCTCGGTTTCGTGGCAAGGGTTGAAGAGCTGGGCACTTTCGTCTATAGGTAAAATCAGGGTGGTCGGCTCTGGCACTGTCCAATGCTCGGTGGTGCTGGGACATCTTAACCAGGCGGGGAAGACTTAGCGCCGGACAATTCTTCGCTCGTTGTGGCTCGGGAGAATGCTATGCGGACAAATCTTCGCAAGTTGGGCGGGATAGCGAAGGCGATGGGTTTCGGGCTGGCTTTGCTGCCTTTGGTGTGCAGCCTGAGTTTGGCACAGCAGCAAGAAACCAAACCCACGCCCAAACTCCCATTGAGCCGCGAGACGACCTATTTCTCCGGCCCGCTCGACAAAGATGGCTACGTAGATTACGCGTCCGCACTCAACGCCTATTTCGGCCAAGGGATCAAACCCGAAGACAATGCCTACGTGGCTCTTATCACCGCTGTGGGCCCGTCTCCACAAAGTGGTCCGCCTCTGCCCGAGTCCTTTTTCCAGGCATTAGGGATCGATCCCTTGCCGGTGGATGGTGATTATTTCCTGTCCGTGACCGGCTATCTGGCGAATAAATTCCAACTCCCCATAGAAGCACTCGTGCAAGCCGATGATCAGCTTCGCAAGGCCTGGCGCTATCCGTGGCAGGCAGATGACTACCCGCTGGTGATGGTCTGGCTCAGGGACTACGAAAACTTGCTCAATCGCCTCAGCCTGGAATTGCAGCGTCCTCGCTATTTCCGACCGTTGATCCCAAACCTCACTCTCTTTGAACAACCTCTCCCCGACGTTCAGGCCTTTCGTGTACTGGCCTACGCGTATTTAGCCCGTGCCATGCTGCGAACACGCCACGGTTTGTATCGGCTGGCCTGGGATGATTTGCTGACCGTTAAACGTGTGGGTCGAATGATGCGGCAGGGTCCGACCATCATAGAAGTTTTGGCAGGCTCGGCTTTGGAAAGCTTAGCTGGGTCGGCTCTGAACGTTTATATCGGCACGGCTTCGCTGGACGGCGATACCTGGATGCGTTACCAGCAGCAATGGCGAAACGTTGCATCACTTTCAACCTGGCGCACGAGCCTGGCCTTCAAATCGCGAGCAGAGGTTTTAGACTTGGTGCAGCTCGTTCACCGCGGACGGTTTCTCGATCAGACTTCCTCGCTGGCCGCACTTGGCTTTCCGGCTCCTACCACCGAGTTCGAACACCGGCTTCTGCTGAACGGACTGGATTGGGAGGAACTGCTGCGTACTGTCAACCGCTGGTTCGACCGCTGTGAGGAGTGTCTGAAAGAGCCCGACCTTGCAGCATTCAAAAAGCGCCTCGATCAATTGGAAACGGAGCTTGGTCAGGCTGCTAAACGGGTCAATGTGCTGGGGCAGCAACTGCGCTGGCCACTCATCATGGCCTACCTTCTCGCTGGCAAGAAGCGCACAGCTGCCCGGTGTTGGGCAGTAAACTTAGCTCACCGAACGTCGCAACTGTGGCAGCGAATTTCCACAAGTCTGAGCCGCACTGAAGAAATGGATCGCCTGCTTGATGTAGCCTTTGCTCTGGCCAGGTATCATGATCAGACCGGCAAATATCCGGATCGGCTGGAGCAACTCGTACCTGGCTTCTTGCCACGCATCGAGCCGGACTTGTTCTCTGGTAAGCCACCCATCTACCGTCGTACCGGGACGGGATACGTGCTCTACAGCGTTGGCCCGAACGGCGTGGATGACAACGGACGCAGCTTTGAGGATGAGCCACGCGGTGACGATATCGTTCTCCGCATGCCCCCTGCTCCACCGCGATGATGACTTCTGCGCACACTGGATCGGTTGCATCCGGGCACAATTGAACATCGGCTTCCTCTGAGAGGGCAACTCCAACGCACACTTAAACTCGGCCTCCAAGCTGTTGACCAACTTCCTGCTCCACCGAGATGGTAACTTCCACCTACGCCCCGTGCCGGGAGCGTGATTGATT
>Ga0079995_1064630_pt2 | contig 14961 bp, 8 predicted proteins | sample FaiFalFF_MnMetaG_2_FD_69198 | JGI IMG/M metagenome (GOLD analysis project Ga0079995, IMG submission 69198) | Freshwater microbial communities from Yellowstone National Park, Wyoming, USA - Fairy Falls C (FF_Mn_C) (SPADES assembly) (version 4) | ecosystem: Environmental > Aquatic > Freshwater >...
AGCCGCCGTTCCAAAGCGCTGCCGGTCAAGATTTGTTTCCTTCTCAACTCCAACTTCAAAGCGTTGTGGCGGAACTTGCCTTTTTGACCCTGCAAGATTGTTTCGGCTTCCAACTTATGGATCAGACCTGTTCTGGCGTCCACCCACAGAGTTTCGTTTCTCTCGCTCAATTGATTTGCCCAATCGCCTCCGTGAATGGGAACTGGTTTTGTCAAGGAGCGACGAACAACCCAGCACCTAACGCCTCCAACTTGCTCTTGCCTCAAAATCTGGTTCTTCATCTCAACTTCAACCCAGGGAATGGAATTGCCACCAATTGCGACATACAAATAGACTGGCAAGCGTTCTTTTGTCAGCCAAGATGAACCTGACTTCAAGCGTTGGGTCGGGATAAAGTAGGAGGGCAAGGCGCTGATGAAGTGGAGGGAAAACAAACTGGAAGTAACTTCCGCTGCAAGTTGCTTCTCATCTGGCAAACTCTCCTTGCCATCAGGTTGAACGGAAACGAAGCGAAGGGAAGCATCGGGACCGTAAACGGGGTGGCGAAAAACTCTTAGGCTAACGACCGTCGCTTTGCCTTCTGGGGCGACTTCCTTAACGAATTCGTGGACTTTCACTGTTCCCTTTATTTCCTCGCCACTTACCATCACCAATGCTTCGCCCTCGTAGGTCAACTCCATGCCCTTTCTCAGAGGGATTTGAGTTGCCGGTCGTGATGCTTGAGATGATTTGACCATAGTTTGTTTTGGTGGTTGAGCCACCAAACGCCAAGGGACAATCCCAAAGAGCGCAAGCGCGCTCAAGGAAACGACCCAAACGAACAATTTTTTGCGAGGGATTGGCTTGATGAACTGCATTGCTATCACCCTCCTTTTTAGCGCTTTGAATGACTCAGCCATACTTGCAACCACCAGACCCTCTTGCATGGCTTGCCGACACTTCTCTGCTACCTTGACCAAAACATCGCCGTAACTTGCCGGCAGCGCATTTGTTTTCAAAATGACGAGTTCATCGCAAGCCATTTCATGTGCCAACTGCCATTCCTTCTGAGCCAACCAAATCAAGGGATGGAAAAAGAAGAGGGTCCGACCAATTACAAAAAGCCAGTTCCAAAGCAAATCTTTTCGCACCAAATGAGCCAATTCGTGAGCCAGCATAAGTTTCAGTTGCTGGGTAGAAAATTCACGAAGCAAATTTGACGGCAGCACTATTGCCGGCTTAAAGACGCCAATCACTGAAGGGCTTGAAACATTATCGCTTGAAACCAAATCGGGCACATAACGCAGACCAAATTGCTGGCACAGTTCCTCGCAACAGGACAATAGGTCTTGATTGGAAATGCGCTGACAGGACGCACGAATCCTTTTGACCATTTGCCAAGAGCGGAACAGCGAAAAGAAACCCCACCATAAACCCAAAACCCAAAGCAAAAACAAAACGCTCGCTAAACTGGGTCGGGACACAAACGCCTGTCCCGAAAAACTTTCACCCGACTGAAGGGACTTGATGGCACTTAACTGTGGGGCTTCCCAGTTAAACGCTTTGCTTACCACTTCCCTTCTTGACTTCTGTGCAGGCAAGGGGGCATGGGCAGAGAAATTATCGGCGGCAGGCAATAATGGCAACTCAATCGGTTTCGTCCAAGTGAAACTGACCAGCAATTTGAGAAGGGCTAACCTCCACAACCAACAGCGAATTGACGGTGGCGTGCTGGGGAAAATTCGGACAATTAGCCCAACGAAAATTAAAGCAAGCCCTCCCTGCCAACAAGCAACCCACATGGAACTTGCCCACGCATCAGCGACAGCATTAAGAGTGTTGACCAATTTCTCCATCCTTGTCCCCTCCCATTGACAATTCATCCTTTCGTCCTGCCCGCTTGTTCTTCCCTTCGGGCATCCAATTCCTGCACAAGTTTTTGAAGTTCTCGCAACTCTTCATCGCTGAGTTCAACTTCTTGGGTCAAGTAAGCGATGAATGGCAAGATTGAGCCACCCAACACATTTTGCACGAAATCTCTCACCAAACTTTGCATGATAGCCATCTTGGGCTGACGAGGGAAATACTGATAAGTGCCTCCAACTTTCTTGCGGGTCAAATAGCCCTTTTGCCTTAATCTCTCCATCACCGTCAAAATCGTGGTGCGAGCGTAACCTTTGCTTTTGGCAAAGTGTTCAGCGACATCCCGAACAGTAACAGGACTATGGTCTGCAATGAACCTCAAAACCTCCAACTCCATGCGACCGACTTTTGCCATACGCCTCATAAGCCTTCCCTCCTGACTACATTTGTCGTCAGCAATTATAGCGGCAATCTTTGTCCTTGTAAAGAAGCGGTTGGTTCTCCCTTTCCCTTGCCACCAAACTGCGGCATAGTCAATCATGGCAACCGCTCATTGGACTTGGAGGTGGTCTGTCAATGAGGCGAAGAGTGTTTGCGGGAGCAGTCGCAATTTTGGCGTTGTCGTTGGTCTCTTTCTCTGCTGCGCAAAAGGACATCCTAAGGGACATCGCGAGAGCCTTGAGGGAACCGAGACCGGCTGCTGAACTTTTGAGCCGAACGCCAATGTTTGTGGTGACCAACGATGAAATCGTTTTCAACTTGTTCCGCTCATACCTCCCTCCCGTGCACTCTGCAGAGTTTGTGCCATTGAAGGATTTGCCAACCCGGATTGACGAACTGGTAACCACCGAACGCAGCGTGGTTGTCATCGTTGACCGTTCGCGGGGTGACTTGACAATTGAGCAGCGATACATCGTGCCCTATGACCTAACCCTCATCCGCCGCCAAGATGTCGTGATTGCTTGCGATGTCGTTCAGGACTCCAAAGGAACTCGCTACCGCATTTTCATCTCAGCGCCGTCCCACGCTGCTTTGAGGCAAGCCATTGAACGGTTTTGCCAAAGGTTGGTGAAAGAACCTCGGGACATGAGATTTCAGGAAGCGACGCCTGTTCCCATTTGCGTCGTCATCACTAACGCGGGTCAAGAAACTGTCAATGCTTTTGCTGAGCGGACGAATGTCAACTTTGTTTGGGCGACACCCGAAACAATTGCCCGGGTTCAAGACCTGTTGGTGACCGAGACCGAGATTTACCTGTTGCTACCTCCAGTTCCGCCTTCAATTCGGGAACGGCTACCTTTCAACCTGAACCTATTAGCCCCTAACCAGAGTGTCGTCGTTCGCAAAAACAAAGGTGGCGATTACTGGCAGGTTTTGCTTTACGGGGCATTCCCTCAAGCGCTGAAAGGGCTAATCCGCCGATACGCCGACATTTCAACTGTGCCGCAAGAGCCCGTCGTCCTCACCCACCCTGTCATCGGTGCGGTTAAAAGGTTGCTTGTCGTCCCATTTGGAGACATCGTTTACTATCGCGACCGAGTCGGGGATTTTGCTGCCCAAGTTTTCCGAGCCGTTCAGAATGCGAGATTTGCTGCCGATACTGTTGCGCCAACGAAGCCACCCGAACCACTTTACGATTGGAACCCGTTCCAAGATGGCACCATTGAGCGCCGATTCATCGTTGAGTTAGCGAAAGCCAACGACGCCGATTTGCTCCTGACGGGAAGGTTGACGGGCTTTGACACTCAAACGGTTCGAAGCCAAAGATTGTCAAGTCAACCGAGCCCAGCGGCTGATAAGCGCATTTGGGAAGTCTCTACGGTTCGGACCGAATCCGCAACGGCTCGCTTGCAAGTTTGGCTCTATGAAGGTCAAACGGGCGAAGTCATCTGGAGCAAAACGGTAACGGGCACCGCCACCAAAGAGACCGTTGAAAGTGTCCGTAGAGTTGAAGCGGTAACGCCACCACCACTTCAACCAGACCGTGTTTCTATGTTCATCCAAGACGAGCGACTTTACGCTTCTGCCGCGACGGCTGCAGTGTCGGAACTTTTAACAGTGATGCGGGAGGAAATCCAGTGGCTCACTCAGCCTGGTCCTGTCGTTGTTAAAGTCGCACCAACCGTCGTTGAGGGTCTCGTTGGCGGGGTTGAGATTGACAGAGACACCGTTTTCGTCTACATTGACATCGGGCTCAACCAAGGCATTAAGGTCGGAGATACCTTCCGCATCTACCGAGAGGTCTCTGTCAAAACCGAGCGCAAAACTGTTAGGCTTGAAGAAGATTTGGGAGAAGCCATCGTTGTGGCTGTTTACCCTGAGGCGTGCAAAGCAAGGGTCATCTTCGGCGCCGATGCTGTAGCCCGGTGGAAAGATGCCGCTTTGAGGGCGAGGCTCATCCCTGCCCCCAAACAGCAACTTGAGCAACAGAAAGAAACCGAAAGCGAAAAACCAGCAACTCAACAATTGCCCGTCCTGCCAGCACCGGGTGAAACGAAGCCATAAAACCCTCGCCCACAAATAGTTTTTCTGGATGGCAATACTCCCGCACTATCAAAACTCCATTGCTTGACAACTGCACTTAAAACCCAGCACACCTCACCAAATTTGTGCGCACTTGCAGGCGCATTCGTTAAAGCCAGAGGCATTGGTGTTTTTGAACACGCTCCCCATCAACTGAGAGTATGAAGATGCGTCTTCCCGAGAATTGAGTAAACTCTGTTAAACTTCAGCAGCAATAACGGCTGTCGGAACCTTTGCCTTCTGCTTCAGCGAAGCGGCGATGAAAGATGCAAACAGCGGGTGAGGGCGGTTGGGACGAGACTTGAACTCAGGATGGAATTGAGTGGCGACGAAGAAAGGATGGTCGGACAATTCAATGGCTTCAACCAGTTTGCCATCGGGCGAAATCCCGCCAAGCACCATCCCGTGTCGTTCCAAAATTTCGTGATAGCGAGGGTTGACTTCGTATCGGTGTCGGTGGCGCTCGTAAACGAGGTGCGTCCCGTAAATCTCGGCTATCTTCGTCCCAGGTTTCAAAAAGCAAGGGTAAACACCGAGCCTCATCGTTCCGCCTTTCTGGACCACTCTCCTCTGCTCATCCATCAAGGCTATGACGGGATGGCGAGTTCCCTCGTCAAACTCGGTGCTGTTAGCCCCGCTCAAACCGCAGACATTTCTGGCGAACTCAATGACGGCGCACTGCAAGCCCAAGCACAAACCCAAGAGAGGGATGCCGTTTTCGCGAGCATACTTGATTGCAGCAATTTTCCCTTCAATCCCGCGATAGCCGAAACCGCCAGGGACGACAATTCCGTCAATGCCGTTAAGAAGCAGCGGGGCAGTTTCGTCGTTCAATTGTTCGGCATCAACCCATCGGATGCGGACGCAAACTTGATGGGCAAATCCACCGTGCTTGAGGGCTTCAACTACACTCAGGTAAGCGTCGCGGAGTTGGACATATTTGCCCACCATCGCTATGTTCACTTCGCCGACAGGATTGCGACCTCGCCGGACAAGTTCGCGCCAGTCAGTCAAATCGGGTTCACCGTCGGTCAACCCCAGCCTTTGCATCACCCACTTAGCCATCCCCTGCTCTTCAAGCATCAACGGGACTTCGTAAATGAAATCGGTGTCAACGGCTTCAAAGATGGCGTCATTAGGTGTGTCGCAGAAGAGGGCAATTTTGCGGCGCATCTCCTCGGTCAAAGGCATCGGCGTCCGGCAAACGAGACCATCAGGCTGGATGCCTATGCTGCGGAGTTCTCGGACGCTGTGTTGGGTTGGTTTTGTTTTCAATTCGCCACCTGCCACTGTCGGGATCAAGGTGACATGGAGGTAAAGGACATGGTCAGCCCCGACATCAAGTTTGAATTGCCTCGCCGCTTCAAGGAATGGCAGACCTTCAATGTCACCAACCGTCCCGCCAATCTCAACTATGGTCACATCGGCGTCCCACTCTTCAGCGACTTCGTGGATTCGGCGTTTGATTTCGTCAGTAATGTGAGGGATGACTTGGACGGTTTGCCCCAAATACTCGCCCCGCCGTTCCTTCTCAATGACAGCGCCGTAAATTTGACCTGTAGTCACATTGGACTTGCGGGTCAGGTTGATGTCAACGAAGCGCTCGTAGTGACCCAAGTCAAGGTCGGTCTCAGCACCATCTTCAGTGACAAAAACTTCACCGTGCTGATACGGGTTCATCGTGCCCGCATCAACATTGAGGTAAGGGTCAATTTTCTGCATGGCAACTTTGAACCCGCGAGCCTTCAGCAATCGCCCCAAGGAAGCAGCAGTGATTCCTTTGCCCAAAGAAGAAGCAACGCCACCGGTGACAAACACAAATTTCCGTTCCCTTGCCACAAACCGTCACCTCAGTGAGTGGGGTTGATGTTGGGGGCACCCTTAAGGAGCGTTGCCCGCAAAAAATTTTAGGGCGAAAGTCCCAATGGGGAAAGGTTGAGAGTTGCGCGTTGAGAGTTGCAGGCTTGAAATGGCAACCAAGTCCTTCAGCACGACGGGATACTTCATGGCAAACTTTTTGAGCGGAAAATTCGTTTTAAGGATATGAAGCGACGACCCGAAAGGGGATGAAGATATGCTGACCGAACAAGTGGGCAGATTTTTGGGAGCTGCAAAAGGTGGCTTCACCGTTGAGCACGGTGGAGTTCACCTTTCGCGCTCGCTCGTCACTACCGACGACTTGCTCTCGCTTATCGGCAACACGCCTCTCTTGAGGCTCACGAAAGTTGAGGAATTGCTGGGCAAAAAGGGCGTCGAGATTTACGCCAAAGCGGAGTGGTTCAACCCCGGCGGCTCGGTGAAGGACAGACCCGCACTTTGGATGATTTTGGACGGGGAAAGGAAAGGTTTGCTCACACCCGACAAAACCATCCTTGACAGCACTTCAGGCAACACGGGAATCGCTTACGCCCTCATCGGGGCGGTCAAAGGATACAAGGTCAAGTTGGTCGTTCCGGCGAGCGCCAGCGAGGAGCGCAAAAAGATTCTCGCCGCTTATGGTGCTGAAGTCATCTACTCTGACCCGCTCAAGGGTTCGGACGGCGCTATTGAGTTAGCTCATCGCATTTACGAGGAAAACCCTGATGCTTACTTCATGCCTGACCAATACAACAACCCAGCAAACCCGCAAGCCCACTACGAGACGACGGGCGCGGAAATTTGGGAACAAACGAGAGGGCGGGTGACATACTTCGTCGCCGGCATTGGAACCAGCGGGACTTTGATGGGGACAGGGAGGAGGTTGAGGGAGTTCAACCCCGATGTCAAAATCATCGCAGTTGAGCCAGATTCTGGCTTTCACGGCATAGAAGGGCTCAAGCACATGGAAACAGCAATCAAGCCCGGCATTTACGACCCTGAATTTCACGATGCCAAAATTTCTGTGCGAACGGAAGACGCCTACGATATGGTTCGGTGGCTGGCGAAAGAATGCGGTCTGTTGGTCGGTCCGTCATCAGGCGCTGCTTTGGTGGGAGTGATTGAGGTGGCGAAAAGGCTCAGGGAAGGCGTCATCGTCACCGTCTTCCCCGACAGCGGCGACCGATACTTGAGCACGAGGCTGTTTGAAATTGCCGAGGAACTGAAATCGTCCAAGTCTTGCAAGTAGGGAGCAAGTTTAGGAGGCGTGAGTTTTTATGGCGGTCTGGCTTTCACCTATCGCCCGCAATACGATGGTGGAACACTGCAAGTCTGTCTATCCGAACGAAGGGTGCGGGATTTTGGTCGGGGAACGAGAGGGCGAAAGTTGGTTCATCCATCGCTCCGTCCCCGTCCCCAACCGAAATGAGGAACGAAGCCGAGACAGGTTTGAAATTTCTCCGAAGGATTATTTGCGGGTGGAAAAGGAAGCGAATCGCGAGGGCTTGGAAGTCGTCGGCTTCTTCCACTCCCATCCCGATGTCCCACCTTTCCCCTCTTTGACGGACGCCCAATTCGCTTGGGAAGGTTTTGTCAACATCATCGTCGGCGTCTTCAACGGGCAAAGGGTTCGCGTCCGAGCACACATTTACGATGGCAGAAATTTCAACGAATTGCCCGTCTATGTTCTGCTTCACGGCTCTTGGAAACTCGCCCAGCCAGAAGACTCAGAACTCCTTGACCTCACAGGCGAAGTTGAGCCTTTCATCAGCGTGGCGGTGAAGGAACGATTGTCAAACCTTGAGCCCAACCGAATTTTGGTGGTGAAGTTCAACTACGAACCGACCCTTCACAATTTGCCCCGACTCCTTATCCCAACGCCCCATCGCATTTTGCTGATTCGTTGGAACGAGGAAGGTGCGTGGGAGGCTTTGATTAGGGTCGGGGAAAGGAACGAGACGACTTGAAAAGACGGGACGAGGGACGCGGGACGGGGGACGAGGGCAAAATGGGAGGGCGAGGCTCCTGCCGAGCCGAAAACGACTGGCAGTTGCTGGGTCGGCGTGGAAGCATGTAGATTGCCACCCGACGAGAAAACAAGCGCAAGGAGGGGATGCTGCTATGGAAATCAAAGAACGGGTGTGGTTGGCGAAGTATCCGTCAAAAGTACCGCCAACGCTCACTTACCCTGAAGTGCCATTAGACCAACTGCTTCGTGACACTGCGAGCAAGTATCCAAATGCGACGGCGACAATCTTTTACGGCGCGAAAATGACTTACCGAGAAATTGACGAGGCAGTCACCGCTTTTGCGGGCGCTCTCGCTCGTCTGGACCCACTTTTGTCAGTCCACGAACTTCGCAACGAGTTGAATGACAGCGGAGCCGTTGCCCTTGTGACCACAGACCCGCTCTTGGACAAGGCTGCTGAGGCTTGTCAGGGAACTGGGGTGCGTCACATCATAGTCACTTCACCTGCTGCTTATGTCCCGCTTCTGATGCGACCAATAGTCAAGGCTAAAGCGAAACCGAAAGGAGAGGTTCGCTTCCCTGAGGGCGTTCAGGTTCACAGTTTTGAATCGTTGCTCCGAGAAGGGCACAAACCGCCCCGTGTCGACTTTGACCCCAAAGAACATGTTGCTGTCTTCCAATACACTGGCGGGACGACGGGATTGCCCAAAGCAGCAATGCTCACCCACTTCAACTTGGTTGCCAACGCACTTCAAACTGCAGCATGGACTTACGGGCTTGAAGTCGGCAAAGAGGTCTTCCTTTGCGTGCTTCCCTTTTTCCACTCTTACGGCATGACCGTCGGCATGAACCTTGCAATAGTCAAGGCTTCAGCGATGTTGCTTCTGCCTAAGTTTGACCCTGCGGAGACGACGAAAGCCATTCAGCAATACAAGGCGACTTTGTTCCCCGGCGTTGCAAGCATGTATGCTGCTGTCGCTTACCACGCCGAAAAGAGCAAGATTGACATTTCGTCGGTGAAAGTTTGCGTTTCTGGAGGAGGACCGCTTCCGAGGGAAGTCCACGATAGGTTCGTGAGAGCAACGGGCGCGAAATTGGTTGAGGGTTACGGCTTGTCGGAAGCGTCGCCAGTTACTCACTGCAACCCGATTTGGGAAGGTGAGAACCGAATTGGCTCAATTGGTCTCCCGTTCCCAGACACTGACTGCAAAATCGTTGACCTTGAAACGGGCACGAAGGAATTGCCTGCAGGCGAAATAGGCGAGTTGGTCATAAAAGGTCCGCAGGTGATGAAGGGCTATTGGAACCGACCTGAAGAGACGGCTCAAACTTTGCGGGACGGCTGGCTTTACACTGGCGACATCGCCTCCATGGACGAAGACGGATACTTCCGCATCGTTGACCGCAAAAAGGAACTCGTCATCGTCGGTGGCTTCAATGTCTACCCGAGGGAAGTTGAGGAAGTCCTGTATCAGCACCCGAAAGTCCTTGAAGCGGCGGTCGTCGGTATCAAGCACCCACTCAGGGGCGAAGCGGTCAAAGCCTTCGTCGTGCTGAAGGAAGGAGAGCACGCAACTGAGGCGGAACTGATTGCCTTCTGCCGTGAAAGGTTGGCAAGTTACAAAGTCCCGCGAGAAATTGAGTTCGTCAAAGAACTGCCCAAGACACCTGCAGGCAAAATCCTAAAGTGGGTGCTGAAACAGCAAGCAGAAAAATCGCAATGAGTTGAGGGTTGCGGGTTGAGAGAACAACAGCGAATGGCGACCGGCGAGTAGCGAATAGCGAGTGGCGAATGATGAGTTTCCTAAAGGGCAGTGCTCCCGCACTGCCGAAAAATTCGGCGCATCAAGATGAGCCCTCCAAATTTTCACCGAATGAATTCGGCGCTCAGGAAAAATCCGTCATCAACCACTGGCTAAAGCCAGTGGCATAGGCAGAAAAATCTTGAAAGGTTGCACCCCGCACTCAGCACTCCGCACCTTTATGCTCCCTTGCACTCATGCACGCTTACACGCTTGCACTCATATCGGCTAAAGCCAGTGGCATGAAAAGTTTTAGAACGCTCTCGTTGCTGGTGAGCAAATTGCTTGTCTGAGAGGCTACTTACGCCTATTCGGTTTTGCCGGCGGCAAAATTTCGTCTGGCACGGATCATGTTCTAAAACGCAAGCAACTTTGATCACCCACCCGAGGTGGGTGTCTGTGAGTTCAAAGCAGGCTAAATGAGAGTTGCGAGTTGCGGGTTGAGCGTTCAGAGAAAAAGCCCTAACCCTCAACTCTCAACCCGCAACGAGCAACCCAAATAGCAGGCTTCGCTTTCGTAGCCACCGACCTCAGTCGGTGGACGAGTTAAGATGACAATTGCAGATGGTGGCATGCGTGGTTTTCTCAGGCATGAAAGCGCGGGAATTTCGTTCCTTCGGGGGTGCTTTGAATGAGAGTGCTCATAACGGGTGGAGCAGGCTTTTTCGGGCTTCATATGGCTCGCAGGTTGCTGATGGACGGGCACCAAGTCGTTCTGCTGGACATTGCCGACTTTGACCCTGCCGAATATCAGACTTTGGGCGAACCACTTCCTGAAGGCTGGGAAAGGCGAGTTGACTTCATTAAAGGCGATGTTCGCGACCCAAAAGCGGTTGACAAAGCCCTTGAGGGTGTTGATGTCGTCATCCACGCCGCTGCAGCGCTTCCGCTTTGGCACCCGCGTGACATTATCACAACGAATGTTGATGGGACGAGGGTTGTCTTGGAACGCTCGCAAAGGCGCGGGATAGAGCGAGTGGTTTTCATATCGTCAACGGCAGTTTATGGCATCCCGGAAAAGCATCCACTTTACGAGGATGACCACCTTGATGGCGTTGGTCCCTACGGTAAAAGCAAAATCGCTGCCGAGCAAATTTGTGCGCAGTTTCGCAATCGCGGCATGGTCGTCCCAATCGTTCGCCCTAAAACCTTCATCGGACCAGGAAGGTTGGGCGTTTTCCAAATCCTTTTTGACTGGGTTGAGCGGGGAAAGCCCATCCCTGTCATCGGCAGCGGTCTGAACCGCTACCAGTTGCTGGATGTTGACGATTTAACGGAGGCAGTCATGAAGTTGCTGACCTTGCCACCTGAGTTTGTCAATGACACTTTTAACATCGGCGCTGAGCGATTTGGGACAGTCCGCGAAGATGTTCAAGCCTTGTGCGACCACGCCGGCACTGGTGCTTTCGTCGTGCCGACGCCAGCAAACTTTGTGAAAGCGACTTTGAGAGTCCTTGAGGCTTTGAAACTCTCGCCGCTTTACAAGTGGGTTTACGGCACTGCCGACAAGGACTCTTTCGTCGCAATTGACCGAGCAAAATCGAAATTGGGCTGGCAGCCAAGATACAGCAACGCCGAATCTCTGTGCCGAACATACGATTGGTATCTCGCCCACAAGGAGGAACTTCAAGGTCGCACCGGCGTGACTCATCGCGTCGCATGGAGTCAAGGTGCACTGAGGATTGTTCGCGACCTTCTCCCGTCGGGTAAAAGGGCAAAGGCGCAAGCAAACCTGAACCCTTAAGGGGAGAGCAAAAACCATGAGAGCGATTAGTCTCTTGCTGGCAATTCTTTTGACGATTGTCGCATTCTCGGTGGGTAGCGGGCAGGAGAGCGAGAACACACCGCCGGAAGAGCCGACACAAAAAACTGCCGATAAGGAGCAAGTTGGCGGCGAGAAAAAGGAAGGACAGCCTGAAAGCGAATCGCCTTCAAAGGAAACTGCGCCTTCCGAGACAAAGGAGAAGCAGGAACCCACCGAGCAAACTTCTCAACAACCCAATTTGCTACCTTCTCCTGCCGAGCAGGTCAAAAAGCGAAAGAAGCGCCCCTTTGAGTTCAAGATTTCCGCTCACGGCTACGCAAGTTTGCAGTATCAAGTGGGCAGCACAGTGCAAGGGACTGAGCAAGGGCGTCAAGTCTATCGCTACGAAAACTATGGCTTGTCAAAGGGTTTCAACGCCTACGGCTCGCTTCAAGCCGATTGGCAAATTGGCAATCTTTCTATCAAGGGCGAATGGACGCCTGCGCGATACTCGCCGACGGCTCAAAGGTTCCGCACCGAATACAACGCCGGCAGCACTAAGTTCACCTACGGCAACTTGTTCCTTTCGCTCCAAGGCAACCAGTTCGTCTCCTTTTCCAGATACGCCCAAGGGTTTCAGGTTGAACACAAGTTCGGCAAGTTGGGCGATTTGGTCTTGGTGACTTTTGAAACGCCGTCGCAAATCGTCACCGATGTCTTTCAGGGTAACAACTCGCCCGGTCCATATTTTCTGCGGCGAAGCCCAATCATTGAAGGCAGCGAGCAAGTCAGGGTTGATGAAAGACCGCTCCGTCGCGGCGTTGACTACACCATTGACTACAACTACGGGCAAATCATGTTCGCAACGCCAATCCCGCCGACTTCAACGATTGCGGTCAGTTACGAGAGCGTCGGCTACGGCGGTGTCGGTCGCTTCATCGGTTTCCGCTCAAACTGGCGCACGGGAGAGAATAGCAGGCTCGGCGTCACTTTCTTGACGCAAAATGTTCCCTTCACCGTCACCGAAAAGGCTGAGAGGTTTCGCGAGGAATTTTTGGGCACGGGAACGACGGGTCCGTTCCTTTTGCAAGTCAGACCGGTTGCTGTCGGGAGCGAAAAAGTTTTTGTCAATGGCGTCCAACAAACCCGCAATTTGCACTACCAAATCAACTACCAGCAAGGCATTGTGACTTTCCTTCAACCTGTCCCCGCCGGCGCAATTGTTGTCGTTGAGTATTACCGAGCAGCAGCCACAAGGGCAACGGTCGGAAACTTGAGGCTCTTGGGACTTGACTGGAACGGGGTGCTCGGGAAAATCGGGAGGCTAAGTTGGCAGTTTGGGATGAGCAGCGGCGGCGACAGAAACGGCTGGGCATCAGAAATTCGCTTGGGCAACGAGAGCCGACGGCTCGCTTATAACATCCGTTGGCAGCGGGTAGGGAAGGGCTTCACGAGAGTTGAAAACACCGACTTCTTCCGCAACGACTCCGGCTTGTCAGCAGATTTGCGATACGAGTTGCTCCAAGGTTTAGGTTTGGCGCTAAGTTGGCAAAGCAGCAAAACCGCTGGAGGTCGCTTCTTCGGCATCGGTTCTTTGGACAGCGTCTCCGAGAGCAGAAACCGCGATTTGAGTTTGCGCCTGGATTTTGAGCGCCCAAAGTTGCCGAGGTTGCAATTTAGCCACCAAAGATTGCGGAGCAGTTATGGGAGCGGAGAGACGGGCACTGAAACGGCGAAAACTTTCACGACACTTTACTTGGGCTATCGCATCGGTCATTTTTCCCTTGACGGTGCGTGGGAGAAATCTGACGACTCTTTCAAGCCGACAGGGCAAAGCACTTCAACTTTGACAGCCACCACCGCCGAAACCGACAGGAAGCGGTTCAGCCTTGTGTTTCAGCCGGGCAGCAAGTTGTCAGTGGCGCTTGATTGGACGCAAAACAGTTCTGACAGCCCTGAACGGCAGTATCGCTCAAAAGCAACCCAACGCATCTTGTCCATCAACTACACGCCCTGGCAAAACTTGCAGTTCTCTTTCTCGCACCAAAAATTGAGCGGCGCTGCCAGCGTCAGTTCGCTTTTGGGCGGGACTGCGCTTACTGGAGTTGCAGGTGGGGTTTTGAGCGGTGTCGGGTTCGGATACACTGGCTTAGGGACAGGTTGGGGCACAGGTTACGGGACGGGGTTTGGCGGCTACGGGACTTTCGGCGTCGGGACGACAACGAGACCAAGTTACGGCTGGAGTGGCACTTCAGGTTCATGGGGAACTTCAGGTTCAAGCAGTTGGGGAACATCAACTGGCTGGGACAATTCTGGTTGGTCAACTTGGGAGACGCCCCGCAGCAGGATGAGGCAAATCTTCCCCAACCCTAACCCTTCACCGACTTTGACCCGAAGGGGTAACGAAAGCACGGTCACAACTTTCGGCGTCCAGTGGACGCCAATGCAAAGGCTCGTCCTTTCAGCGGATTTGGTGATGAACTCCGACAAAGGTTCGGAGTTGGTGGGAAGTTTGAGGCAGAAGGATTTGAGTTTGAGCGGCTCTTGGCAGGTCTCCCGAAAACTCAACCTGTTCGCACAGTTCACCCGCAGCCGCAATACCTACCTTGAAGAGTTGAACGACTCGCTGACACTGATGGGCATGTTCGGGTTGACTTGGGGCGATTATCAGGGCTTGAACTTTTCGCTCAACTACCAAAGGCTTCGGATGCAAAACTTGAGGGTCATCAACAGAGTCCCGCAACTTGAGGAGACGAACTACAGCGCCATCACTGCGAGTTTGCAAGTTCCGATCACCAAACGAATCCCGCTGAGAATCCGAGCAGCGAGGTTGCAAAACCGCAGCCCAGCGGGGGTTTTCGGAGGTCGCTACCGCGTCACCGAAATTGAGGCTGACTTGACCTACAATTTCACCCGCAACATTGGCTTCGGTCTCGTCTGGACGATGACGAAGCGGAAGGGCGACCGACCTGAACAGGATTACTCGGCATCGGTCCTGAGAGCAGCACTTACCCTGCAGTTTTGAGAAAATCTGCCGACTAAAGTCGGCGCTCAGTTTCTGCGTCATCAACTACGATCCTGCGTGCAAGCGTGCAGGCGTGTAAGCGTTCATGAGTGCAAAGAAATGGTGCGGAGTGCTGGGTGCGAAAATGGATGGAGAAGCGAGCCTTTCACGATTTTTCTGCCCATGCCACTGGCTTTAGCCAGTGGTTGATGACGGATTT
>Ga0079995_1056146_pt1 | contig 14932 bp, 17 predicted proteins | sample FaiFalFF_MnMetaG_2_FD_69198 | JGI IMG/M metagenome (GOLD analysis project Ga0079995, IMG submission 69198) | Freshwater microbial communities from Yellowstone National Park, Wyoming, USA - Fairy Falls C (FF_Mn_C) (SPADES assembly) (version 4) | ecosystem: Environmental > Aquatic > Freshwater >...
TTCCAACCGACTTGGTTGCGTGGACCGAATTCGGCGGTGGTGCGCGGTCCAAAGCCATAGTCAATTCGGTCGGCAGGCAACTTCGCAAAGTCGGGAAGGCGGAAAACGGTAGGTTCAAAACCGACAGCAACCGAAGTGAGGTTCGTGGCTGACGCCATTCCTGCCTTCGCCATCGTCACAGAAATTTGTGTTGGTGGCTCTGGCAAGGCAATTTTTTGCAGCGGCTTCAGCGTCTCGGCGTCCAAGACGAGCAACTGCCGTTCCGAACGGCTGACGGCAACGAGTTTGTTGTCGGGCGTCAATGCCAGTGACCAAACTTGCGGGACTTTCGTTTCGGCAGTAACTTTCAAAGTTTTGGCGTCAATGACAACGATGCGTCCGTTCCAAGCGTCAGCGACTAACAAACGCTGTCGTTTCTCGTCGGCAACCAAATCGGTCAGGTAGCCACCGAGTTTGACGCTGCCGACAATTTGCCCGCTTGCTGCGTCCACAACGCCGATTTGACCGCTGGCGGGCGCGGTGAAGTAGAAGCGATTGCCCAACGCCACGACGGCATCTGGACCGAACAGCGTCGGCAGCGGGTAAGGGAAGAAGCGCGGTTGTTCCCGAAGGCTGTTTCGCCAGAAGATTGGGATGACACGAACGGACATGGGTTGCGGTGCGTTGACCAAAAAGTGCAAAATCGCTTCGCTTTCCGCTTCCACGAACGCCCCTCCGCTTGCATTGGGATGCCTCTTGACAGCGACTTTGCCTTGCCGAATTTGCGCCCTCTCTGCCTCGTAGGTGAAGGCTTCAAAGCGGGACGAAGGGCGTAAGTTGGAGGGCAATTGCGAGGCTGAATGACCGACGAAGCAAGAAACGATGAAGAAACTTGCGACTAACCGCAAAGATGCCCATCTCATCTCAGCCACGCTTCCCTTCGCTTTCGTTCACTCCATTAGGGCTTGCGCTTTTACATTTTCCGTCACTGCACATTGCACCCCGCACTTCGCACCCATCTTGAAACTCGCTCGTAAATGCTCAAGTAACGCTTGGCTTCTTCCGCTGGGTCACAATTTTGTCGCACCCATTCCCTCGCTGCCGTCACGAGTTTTTGGCGCAAGTTTTCGTCCGTCAAAAGCATCGCTGCCTTCTCCGCCATTTCGCTGGCATCTTTGAACAGCAACCCGTTCACGCCGTTTTGAACCAACGAACGGTTGCCAGTGACATCGGCGGCAAGGACGGGGCGACCGAGTGCCATCGCTTCCAGAAGCGAATTTGCCATCCCGCCTTCGTGTTCGCTCGTGTTCAGAACGATGTCCGCTGCTTCGTAAACGCTTGCCATCCTTTCCATCGGGACGGCGCCAGCAAAATGAACCCATTCGTGCTGCCTTATCACCCGCTCCAACCTTTCCCATTCGTCGTCTTCAAGGACGCTGCCGACAAACAGCAAATGGGCGTCAAAGCTTTTCTCCCGAAGCAAAAGCGTCCCTTCAAAAGCCAACAGCGGGCGTTTGACCTTTCGGATGTTGGCAGGCAGCAAAAGGAGAGGCACATTGTCGGGTATGCCCAACTCCTTCCTGACATCCCAACTTTCCTGCGGAGGAAACCAAACGCCCTGAGGGACGATGTGGACCTTCTCGGACAAAGACGGCATCGCTGTCAAAAGTTCTTCGGCGATGGCTGGAGAGAAGGCAACGATTGCGTCAGATGCTTCCAAAACCTTCGAAACAGTTTCTCGACGGTCAGGCGAGAGCAAATCAGAGTGGACATCGGTTCCCGTTATGGTAACGACCAAAGGCAAACCCAACTGACTCGCTAACTCCGACGCAGCAACTCCCGCTTTGTAAGCGTGAAAGGCGTGGATGATGTCGGGTTGGAAGTGGTCGGGACGAGGGACGCAGGACGGTGGACGAGAAGCAGAAGGCAAGGGGCTGGATGTGCCAACTACGGCGACTTGAACGGTGACGCCCAATTGTGACAAGTGAGTAGCGATGCGCCTGACAGTGGTCACATTCCCACCGACGGCGGGCAAATAACTCGGCGTTCAAATCAGCACCCGCACGGTCACTCCCCCTTTCGGGATTGCGGTAGCATCAAGGTTCGTTTCCGACAACGGTTAAACTTAACCTGCCACACCAAAAATGCAGCGCCAAAGGGCATAGAAAGCGGCAAAGGCGATGAAAGCGGCGAGGATATGTCTCAAAGTTTTCGCTGGCAAACGGTGACTTGCCCTCGCTCCCAATATCGCGCCTACCGCTGCACCCAAACTGAGCCCAACGGCTTCAACCAAAGGGACTTGCAAGGTCAGGGCTTTCCCGAAAGTTCCAGTCAACGCTGCCAGAAGTGAAATGCCCAAGGTGCTTCCGATGGCTGTGCGGACAGGGACTTTCAGCCAATAAACGAGCAGGACGATGGTCAAACTGCCAGTGCCGAGCCCCGTCGCCCCCGAAAGGATGCCCGTTAAAAGCCCTGCAGCGATGAAGCGAGTCGGTGAGATGTGGGCAAAATCATCTTCAAGGTCAATTTCGGGGACGGGTCGCAGCATCTGGAAGGAACAGAAAAGCAAAACAAATCCCAGCATCAGCAAAAGCCACCGTCCGGGCAACCAACGCGATGAAACCGAACCGAGCAAACTGCCGACGACGATGCCAGAACCGGTCCAGCGGAGCAAGAACCCAGATACGAACCCTGCACGGCGATGGACAAGTGCCCCGACCAAGTTGGTCGTCAGCCCTTGAACCATCGCCAGACCCGTCGTGGCGTGGACGGTGATTGGGAGAAGACCCGCCAGTTGAGGCAAAGTCAGAAGCAACGGGACAGCAAGGAGCGCCCCACCAACGCCCGTCATCGCACCGACGAAGCCACTTGCAAGCCCAATGAGCGCCGTTAAAATCGCTATCGCCATGCTTTTCAGCTCCTTGACGAACTGCGAAACCCGCCCAAATTATAGTTCAGCCAGAGACAGGGGCGAAATGTTTCACATGAAACATTTGCGGATGTGCAGTTCCGCAATCATCTACCGCTAACTTTTGTGGCAAAATTGCTACGGTCAGAACTTGCGATGGGGTGAGGGAAATGGAGCAAGGTCATCCGCCCTTTGAGGTCATTGACCACACCGCTGATGTCGGCATCATCGCTTACGGGCGCAACTTTCGTGAGTTGCTTGAGAACGCCGCTTTAGGCATGTTCAGCCTTATGGCGGAACTTGAAACGGTTGAGCCAAAAGAGCAGCGACAGGTCACCGCCGAAGTTCCCATCCCCGACAAAGAACTTTTGCTTCTGCGCTGGCTCAAAGAGTTGCTCTACCTGAAGGAAGCGGAAATGTTCATCCCCCGCAAAGCATCCGTCACCGAGGCGGAAGACTCAAAGGTTATCGGCATCGTTGAGGGCGAACATCTCAACGACAAAATCGTTTTGCTTCACCACATCAAAGCGGTCACGCACCACATGGTTCGCATTGAGGAAGTTGATGGATGGCTGCGGGCTCAAATCGTGTTTGATGTGTGAACGGGTGTTGCAGGTTGCGCGTTGCGAGTTTTTGAAAAGTAGCGAATTTGCGAAGGAGGCGCAATTTGTGAACCGAAGTAAGCGTGCTGCACCAATGTGCAATTTACAGCAAATGTCGCTTTTGGTCGCTTGCATCATCTTTTTGGCGTCATTAGGCTTAGCCCTTCTGCCCAAACCCGCACCCAGCACTTCGCACTTCGCACCACAAATCGTTCGTCAAGTTGCTGGGCAAATTGGTGGCAAATATTGGTGGGTTTTATTGGCAGGTGGGTTGGTCGCAGTTTGGCTTGACCGTCGTGTTTTAGGGCGATTAGTTTTGACCCTTCTGGTCACCCAAGTCGCCATTGAAGCGCTCAAACTTGCCGTCGGTGAAGTTCGCCCTGACGGGCGCTTCTTCAACAGTTTCCCAAGCGGTCACACAACTGCCTCATTCGCTTATGCGACCATCATGAGCCTTCACTTCCGCTGGGGTTGGCTCTGGTTTCTCTTTGCCTGCATCGTCGGGCTGAGCCGAATTTTGACCAACGCCCACTGGTGGCACGATGTCACAGGCGGCGCTGCTTTGGGTTACCTCATCGCTATCGGGCTCGCTAAGTGGTTAAAGTGGGACAGGAGGCAAGGGGCACTGGACGAAACGGCAGCGAATAGCAAGTAGCGAGTGGCTAAGTCCTTGCCTTCAACTTCTCCCGAACAGCCTGAACATCTCGGTTCATCTGCTCAATCAACGCATCAGCGGAATCAAACTTCTGGTCAGGTCGGATGAAGGCAACAAGTTCCAAAACGACTTTTGTGCCTTCGGGAACGACGCTGTTGAAGTCAAGCAAATAGGCTTCCACAGCGGGCTCAGTTTCGCCGAAAGTTGGGCGCTGACCGATGTAGGCGGCGGCATCAAATGAATGTTGTGCGGGGTGCGGGGTGGGGAGTGCGAAATTGGTTTTGTCACTTTGAGCCAAAGAGACCTTGCCTGCGTAAACGCCAAATCGTGGCAACAATTTTTCGGGTTCGACTTTCAAGTTGATTGTCGGGAAGCCAAGTTTCCGCCCCCGACCTGCCCCCTTGACAACATCGCCGACTATTCGGTAAGGTTTCCCCAAAAGTTCGTTTGCCCGTTCAACATCTCCCTGCAAGAGAAGTTGCCTGATTTCGCTGCTTGAAACCCTTATCCCCTCGCTTGTGACCGGCGAAACCACGATGACTTCAAACCCAAGTTGCGCTCCAAGTTCCTTCAACTTTGCCACTGTCCCCTCCCGCCGATACCCGAGGGCAAAATCGTCGCCAACGACCAGCAACTTGCAAGCGAGTTTGCCGACCAAAATCTCACGGCAAAACTGTTCTGCTGTAAGCCGCGAAAGTTCAATGGTGAACGGTAAAACGACTGTTTCGTCCACGCCTAACTCTGCCAGCAACTCCAACCGTTCCTCAACGGTCGTCAGAAGCGGCGGCGAAGGTGGGTTCAAGACAGATTGAGGGTGATTGGCGAAAGTTATGACCGTTGCAGTTAGGCTGCGATTGCGCGCCTCCGAAATCAGCCGACCAATCAGCGCCCTATGCCCCATGTGCACCCCGTCAAACACGCCGATTGTCACAGCCCTTTGCAATTTAGGTGCGGGGTGCGGGGTGCGGAGTGCAAAATCAAGCATTTCTGTCAAGTCTCGGTAAACCCTCACACTTATCACTCCTGTCACAAGTCCAACGAAATGGTTGAAGTCGCTATCGCAGCGTCAATTAAGTTTGTGTCATCTTTCTCGTCCGTGTCATGTGCAATTGAGCGTGTGCTAAAAGCCACGACAAATTTCGGTGCTTTAAAAATTCCGTCATCAACTCCCTGTCCCTTGCCCCTTAACGCTGTTTCTGCTAAAATCAGGATGCCACTGGGGCTGCACTTTCCTGTAAATCGCCCAAACAGTGGTAGGAGGTGCTGGCTGTGGCTGAGGAACCGCGTGATGTGACGCAAGTGGAAGTGACCCTTGCTGAACTTCCGAAGGATGTCTGGCATAAGTGTAGGAACTGCGAAGCGATGGTTTATCGGAAGGACTTTGAGCAAAACTTGAAGGTTTGTCCTCGCTGCGGTTACCACGAACGAATTGGAGCGAGAGAACGGTTGGAAATCACCGTTGACAAAGACTCGTTTGTTGAATGGGATGCTGACCTTATGCCTGCAGACCCGTTGAATTTCCCTGAATACGCCGATAAGGTTCACCGAGACCAGAAAAGGACGGGCTTGAAAGACGCTGCCTTGACAGGAGTGGCAACTATTGAAGGAATGCCAGTGGCTATTGGAATCACCGACTTCAATTTCATGGGCGGTAGCATGGGAAGCGTTGTGGGCGAGAAGATTGCAAGGCTGATGGAACGGGCGATGGAAGAGCGAATCCCTGTCTTCATTGTGATTGGAAGCGGTGGCGGTGCGAGGATGCAGGAGGGAATTTTGTCGCTAATGCAGATGGGGAAAACGAGCGCTGTCTGCGGTCGCCTACACGAGAGGCGGCTACCTTACATCGCCCTCTTGACGGACAGCATGGCAGGGGTTCACGCATCCTTCGGTTCACTTGCAGACATCATCCTCGCAGAACCCGGTGCGCTGGTTGGTTTCACTGGACCAAGGGTCATTGAACTCTCGCTGAAAATCAAAGTGCCAATAGAACACAGGCAAGCGGAGTTTCAGTTTGAGCACGGTCACATTGACATGATCGTCCAAAGGAAGCAAGTCCGACCAACCGTCGCAAAACTTTTGCGGTTTTGGTATGGTGATTGAGTTGGAGGTCAAGTTTGTTGACTGCCTCTTATGAGTTTGCTTATGGGCAATTCAACGATGTCCGTTGCACCTGCCCGAAGCAGTTCAGGGATGAGGCGATTGACTTCGTTGCGAGGCACGACAGACATGACGGAGAACATGTGAGGTTCCGCCAGTGGCGAAACGGTAGGTGAGCGCAAGGCAGGGAGCAAATTCAAGACATCTTTCAAATGAGCCTCGTCAACATTCAGCACTAACAAGACTCGCCCCCTCGCCTCAATTGCCCCGCGAAGCAACATCAAAATGTCCTGCATCTCTTGTGACTTTTCCTGCCAACTTTTCAAATGGGCGATGAACAAAAGTTCGCCAGAGAAAGGTTCAATGTGCACTTGCTTGGCAATGGGTCTCTTACGCATTTCTTCCGCTACATCGTCAAAGGGGACAATGGCAGCGTCAAGTTCACCTTGCGCCACCATCGTCCACAAGTCTCTCGGTTCACTGAAAACTCCATCAGAGACCCGAGGGTCGTCAATGATTGCGTAGTGAGGTGTCAGCCTGTCAACTTTCAAGTCTGCTGCATTCATCAGCGCCAGAACTTCTGACTCCATCGCTCCCATCGGCAGTCCCAATTTGATGGGCGAGAACTCTGTCAGTGGCTGAGCCATTACCTTCACCTCGTTTTTGGCAAGCACCGCATTAAGATTAGCACCATCGCAAGCCAAACAACCATTCCCATGCCAGCAGCCGACCAATTGGGCGAAACAGCAAGCACGCTTAATGGTTCCCTCAGATCGTCTCCCCTCGCAGTCATGTTAAGGACTGAAACAATTGTCAAGCCATTTTGGAGAGCGTGGGCAATCAAAGAAGGCAAAACACTTTGCGACCTCCAAGCAATCCAGCCCCAAAAGGCTGCAATCGCCAAGACACTGAAAGCCTGAATTGGGTCAAGGTGGAAAAGGGCAAAAATAAGGCTTGTCAAGGTTATCGCAATCGCTGGCGAATATCGCCTCTCAAATCCTTGCTGAATGACGCCGCGAAAGGTCAACTCTTCAGGTATGGCTGGAAACATGACTGCGAACAAAAGCAAGATTGGCGACTTCGTTCGTGTCGTTGATGATAGCAAGTTAGTAAACTTGCTGCCTTCAAGGAGTGCGGAATTTCCCAAGGCTTGGATTAGCCAAAGGGTCACCTGAGAAACTGCTAATCCTAAAGCCAATGTCCCAAAAACAGTTGCAGCGACTACTTGCCATGAAGTTCCCTTCCATCGGAAGGCTTCCCTCCAATGCCATCCCTTAGCCAAGACAAACAAAAGTGTGGGGAGCAACAAAACGAAAATGAGCACGACCGAATTCAGCAAGACAAGTTGGTCAACCGTCAATTTGACACGAAATGACCGCATCGTCAGCAGCAAAAAAGTTTGAACCGCAAGGTAACAAACCCACAAGAGCCCAACTAACTTCCACGAATCTCGTCCCGTCATCATTTCCTTCACCTGCTGCCAAACCTTTCGTTTAACGCTGCCGCAACACATCACTTAGTTTAACCTCTCCAAACCCCTTTTGCTCTGGGTAACGAGCCTAAGCGTCGGGTCAGAGAAAATGCCAAAGACTTTCACTGAAACGAGATTGAAAGGGACATATTGCTGCTTTCAGCCCTTCTCGCTCTTGCCCAAAACTTGTGGGCTGCTTTATCATTTTTTGTGGCTTTTTCCCTTCGCTTAACTGAGCAAGGAGGCGGAAGAACGATGCGATGTTGGGTAGCAATGGGTTTGCTCGTCGCATTTTTCTGGCTGCTTGGCTGCGGTGAGAGCGAACAAGCAAAGCGAGCAAAAGTCGCCAATTGGGTTGCCCAACTCCGCACCAATCCGGATTTGGCTGACAAGGACGATTTCAAAAAGCAACTGGAAGACTACGCTGACATCGCTGCGCCTGAATTTGCGAAGTTGTTGAAGGAGAAGGATAAAAAGGTCGTGCTCGGAGCGCTGAAAGTTCTGGCTCACTTAAAGCGTTTGACCGTCATTGAAAGCATCGCTGCCATCACTAAGTCCTCTAACCCAGAAATCAGGAAGGCAGCGGCTCAAACTTTGGGCGTTTTTGGCAGTCCATTGGCAGTCAAGCCGCTGATGGAAATGCTCAACGACCCGAATGTTGAAGTTCGCGCTGCAGCCCTTGAAGCCTTGGCTGGTCCCGGCGGTCGGGATGCCCCGCCATTTTTGCAAGAAGTCTTGCCTTACCTCGTTGAAGGCTTGAATGACCCGCACCCTCAAGTCCGTCAAGCAGCCGTTAACGGTCTGGTCAAGTTGGGGCAATGGTCACTGCAAGCGATCGCTAAAGTGATGGAAGAAGGTTCGCCGATTGCGAAGAAGGAAGCGGAGAGAGCGTTTCGCGAAATTTGCGAGGGCTTCAGAAAAGATTTGCGGGAGAACTCTGACAGGTTGATCCGACGCGATATGGCTCGCTACATCGGCGAACTCCGCTACGCGAAAGCAACTCCTGACTTGATTGACCGCCTTCAAAACGATGCTGACCCAGAAGTTAGAAGCGCTTGTGCGTATGCCCTCGGGAACATCGGCGCTAAGTTCGCTGTCGTTCCGCTTCAAGATGTCATGAACAACGAGAAGGAGGAGATGCCCGTTCGGTTGGCTGCTGCTGTCGGACTGGGGTTGATGGGCAATGAGCAAGGAATCAAGTTCCTCATTGACCAACTCAAGTCAAGCGATGAAAAAATTCGCGCTTCCGCCGTTGAAGCCTTGCGAACTATCGGCAAACCAGCAACTCGCTTGCTAATTGAAGCGGCGAAGAGCAAAGACCCGTTGCAGCGTTGGGGAGCAGTTGCTGCTTTGGGTGAGACTGGTGACCCTAAAGCGGTGCCAATTTTGCTTAGGGCTTTGAGGGACGAGGACGAGAATGTCCGAGCCGTTGCTGCTGCTTCTTTGGGCAAACTCCGATACTCAAGGGCTGCGCCCCAACTTGTTCGGGCTTTGGCTGACAAAAGCGAAAGGGTTCAGGCTCACGCAGAATGGGCTTTGGAAAACATCGGTGATGAAGCAATCCCTGCGGTGATGGAAGGCGCAAAGCAAACTACAACTCGCTTCCGTGCTTTCAGGTTGCTCGGTCGGCTGAAGGCTCAACAGGCTGTCCCGTTGCTCATTGAAGGTCTCAAAGACCAAAAGCCAGAAATTCGTGTCATCGCTGCTTGGGCTCTCGGCGAAATCGGCAACCAAAGCGCAATCCCCGCACTTCAAGGATTGCTCGCCGACAAAAACTTGGAAGTCCGAAGGGAAGCAGTCATGGCTCTGGGCAAACTCGGGGCAAAAGAAATCCTCAAATCGCACTTGGCACAAGAGAAGAACATCGCTGTCAGGGCTGCCATATTGCTGGCATTGCGAGGGATGTGACGGAGTTTTCGGCAAATCGTGAGGTCAGCAAAGCCAAAAACGGCAGCGAGTAGCGAATAGCGAGTGGCGAATGGTAAAACGGCAGCGAATAGCAAATGGCGAAGGGCAAATGCTTTGACCACCCATCCGAGGTGGGTGGCTACAAATTCAAAGCAGGCTAAAGCCTGCTACACAGGTTACGCGTTGCGGGTTGAGAGTTGCGAGTTAAGGCTTTTCTCTGAACGCACAACACGCAACACGCAACTCTTTTAGTTAGCCTGCTTTAGCAGGCTTCGTTTTCGTAGACACCGACTTCAATCGGTGGACAAAATGGGAGGGCGAGGCTCCTGCCGAGCCGTAACGGCAGCGAATGGCGAATAGCGGATGGCGAGTAGCGGATGGCAATTGGTTTTGGAAGGCAGTGTTCCTGCACTGCCGAAAATTCTCGGCGCATCAGGAGATGCGCCCTCCAGTTTTGCCAACCTTTGGAGGGTCGGGCTCCTGACCGACCGAAAAGTTTCGGCACGGCAGTAGATGTGCCAACCGATTTTTCGCCGAATGAATTCGGCGCTCAGAAAAATTCGTCATCAACCACTGGCTAAAGCCGGTGGCATGAGTAGTTTTTAGGACACTCAGGGTTGAGGGATGTGACGGAGGATGCTTTGGCGATTGCCGTTGCGGATTTTCTGGTGGCTTTTCGGCGGCATCATCCGAGCCGTTGTGGCGATAATTCTGCTTCTCGGTCTCGTCTACTTTGTCATGAGGCTGACTCCCCTTGACGAATTTTGGAGGGCAAGGTTTTACGCTCGCATCGGCAAAACCGCTGAAGCCGAACATTGGTATCGCATCGGTTTGCAACAGCACCCGAAAAGTCGCTTCGCAACGCAAGGGCACTACGAGTTGGCTGAACTGCTTTACGAACAAGAGAGGTTTAGCGAGGCGATAGGTCACTTCGGCAAAGCGTTGGAGGGAAACTTGACGCCGGAGCAAAAACGGGAGGCATTGTTGAAAATCGCCGAAGCCTACTTGAAAAGCGGCAAACCGTTGGAAGCAGCCAAACGGTTTGAGCAATTCGCTCAACTTTTCGGCGAGGACGAGAGGGCGTCTCGTGCCTTGTTTTTGGCTGGCGAAGGTTACAGGAAATCGCGCCGAAACAAAGATGCGCGACGCTGTTGGGAGAAGTTGAGCAGCAAATATCCTCATTCACCCTTTGCTCCCAAAGCCCTTTGGGCGTTGGCTGAGTTAGCGGAAGGGGAAGGCAATGAAGCATTGGCGAGACAGATTTATCGTAAACTGGTTGAACGCTATCCCCAATCGGCGGAAGCAGCTAAAGCGAACGCAAGGCTTGCGGTGTGGCACTACAGGCAAGGCGATTACAAGGCGGCAGCGAGAGCATACACGGAAGCGCTGAAGGCTGCTCCCGACTTGCTCCGAGAAGCCCTTCAATCGGAAGCGCTTCAAAAGTGGTGGCGAAAACTGAAAGAGCAAATCGGCTCCGCTATTCAAACCAAGCCATGAATTTTGTGCGATGTGCGGGTGAGAGAACGATTGAGTTAAGAGCCAAATTGCTCTATCGCTTTCGGAGTTGCAATGACAATCACGATATCGCCCGGCTGCAGGACTGTTTCGCCTGTGACGACTTGAGCGTTGTTGTCCCTTACAACCGCCGCCAACAGGCAACCTTCGGGGAGCGAAAGTTCTCGGACAGGTTTGCCGACGATGGGGGACGAAGCAGTTAACTCTATCTCCACGATTTCCAGCCCACCCCGTTGCAGCAAAGCCAGCGGCAGAAATTCGCCCACAGTCACTTCCTGTTCAATGAGTTGGAACAGCAATGTCGTGGCGCTTATGGTCTCGTCGACACCGAGTCTGCGGAAAACTTCTTCATTGCGGGGATTGTTTACACGGGCGATTACCCTCGGCACGCCAAACCAATTTTTGGCGACTTGGCAAATAATCAGGTTGTCCTCGTCGTCACCTGTCACAGCGACAACCAAATCGGCTCTTTCCATCCCCATCCGAACCATTGTCCGAATTTCGCAGGCGTCACCGTAAAAGACGGCATCGCCCAGTTCTTCCTTGAGCAAATGGAACCGCTGCGGTCGCTTCTCCACCAGCAGAATTTCGTAGCCCTCTTGCAAAAGGGCTTTCGTCAACTGGTAGCCGACTTTCCCACCACCTGCGACGATTATGTAACTTGGGCGCTTGCCTTCCAGACTAGCTCGGTGAGCGGCAACTTGTTCTGGGGTCGGCAAGTCAGCGGCATAGAGCCGACAGGCATGTTGCGTCAACTCCAAGTAATCGGCGATGCTGCGATAGGGTCGGTCAAACAATCGGTCAAACAACATTCCCGCCATCAACATGGTGGCGCTAACCGTTTCAATGCCTATTTCCCTGAAAACACGAGCCCTCAGCGGGTCGTAAACTCGAGCCAGAACTTTCGGAACGCCGAAGATTATCTTTGCGATTTGCGAAGCCATGATGTTGCTGTTGTCGCCGTTGGTCACTGCCAGAAAAGCATCGGCTGTCTCAATGCCGGCTTCCTTCAGAACCTCAACATCAATGCCCAAGCCAGTGATAGTGCGTCCTTTGAAGTTTTCGCCAAGCCTTTGGAATGAGTCAGGGTCTTTGTCAATAACGCTGACTTCGTGACCTTCGGCGTCAAGCATTAGCGCCAAAGTTGAACCAACTCGCCCACAACCCAAGATGACGACTCGCATTTTTCCCTCACCTCTGCGTTGAGAGACTTTGTCTCTTTCTCCACCATCGCACCGATGAACGATGCCCCAATGACTTAGGCGGGCACAGTGTCAATGATGATCTCACAAGGGGGGCGGCGCAACAAGGCATCAGCAGTGCGGGTGAAAATACCTGGCACACGGTTTTCAGCAAATTGCACGCCCAACACGACCAAATCTGCTTGGTAGTTTCTGACAGCGCGGCGGATGCCTTCGTCCGCTTCTCGCGCTCGGACGATATCGGTGATGGCTTTTAAACCATGCCGTTCCACGATGCGCTGCGCATGCTCCAATGCTTTCTGCGCTCGCTCATCAACTTCGGGCGGGAGGGGAGCATCCAATGTCAGCAAGCGCGGCACTTCCACAATGTAAGCCAGCACTAAGGTGGCGTGTTGCTGTCGCCCCAACCGACACGCCAACTCCACCGCCCGCTCGCTGTAAAACAAGTCAAGGATGGGCACGACGATCACCCGCGCCGCTTCCACCGAGTAGACGGCACGGGCAACTTCCTGCGGCAACGGCTGAGGCAATCTGAGCATCCAAAAGAGCGTCAAACCCAAAGTGACCAAAAATCCAATGGCAATCAAAACGCCCAACGGGTGCGGTTGCAAGGTCAATCACCTCGCCCTGACGGTCAAATGTCCAAGATAATTCGCAACGCTTCGTTAACCTCTCTCATTTTCTCCTCGGACAATTCGCCCAGTCGGGTGATGAGACGCCCTTTGTCAATCACACGAATCTGCTCACATAGCACAACGGAATCATGCTTCAAGCCTCCCTCTCCAGCCGGGACGAAAACATGGCTTGGGAGTAATTTTTGCCTGATGCGCGTCGTGAATGGCACGATGATGGTGTGGGGGCTATAAGGATTGGCTCTGTCCGTTTGGACAATGAGGACAGGTCTAATGCCCGCTTGTTCGGTGCCTTTTGTCGGCGATAGGTCAGCCAACCAGACTTCGCCCCTTTTCACGACCAATGAATTTCACCCCTTGACAACCGCTCCTCGTAATCAGTCAGTTGAGCCAGATAATCGCCCAAGTCTGACAATCCCTCTTCGGCTTCCCCCAGAATGGTGACCATCACTCGCATCGGTCGCTCAGGCAATTCATCTGGTGGCAGTTCAATTTTGCCGTCTGGATAAAGCACACCCTCTAAGGTTTTGTAAGCCATGCTCCGTCACCTCGTTTGCCAATAGCGCCAACGGGCGATGCCCAAAGCAATGACCAATGAGCCAATGACCAATGGCGTAATGATGGCATGCCAACCCAAGTCATGGGTAGCAGCGTAATGAATTCCGCGCCCGACAACGGACCCTCCGATAAGCACCAATAAGACTGCCATCAACTGCCGAACAGTTCGCATCGTCACCATTGTAGTTCGCCTCGCATCAACTCAATGCCCGCACCCTTACGACCGTTCGTTGCACGATGATCAATTTGCCTGCCAATTCACCGACCTCGGCAAGGACTTCCTGCAAACGCGTTCGCACCTCAAAAGCGCTGCGCGGTTTGAATTTCAAGATGATGATGCCGGTTGGTCGTCTGGAGTGGACATAAGCGCGCTGAGCGAAGTAGTCATCAAAACTCACAATGATGCGTCCTTCCTCAACTGCGAGGTCGTATAGCGTATCGTCGTCAATGCCTTGCAAACCCGCCTTAACCACCCATTTGACTTCGTGTCCAAGTTGTTCCAGCAGTTCAACAACACAGCGAGGGATATTTTCGTCAGCCAACACCCGTGCCAACTTTGATGACCTCCTCCGCTTCAACGACATCGTGCGCAAAAGCGATGCAAGCGAGGATGGCTTCTCGGTTCAAATGAGGATACTCGGCGAGGATTTCGTCCACTGTCATCCCGCCTGCCAAGTAACTGAGGATAAGGCTGACGGGAATTCGCGTGCCTTTGATAACGGGCTTGCCTTGCATGATCTTCGGGTTTATCTCCACATACTCCTGCCAATTGACCATCTTCGTCACCTCGGTCGTGAAGGTTTTGTGACATCAGCAACATTCATTTTGCTTCAGTCCTTTGACGCTTCCTTCGTTCCAGTTCAATGCGGAAGCGTTCGTAAAGTTCCCATTCGCCCGTGTCGGCTAAGATTGCCAGTTGCTCTTCGTCCCAATTTCTGGGCAGGTTGCCGAAGATGGGTTTGCCCGTCCGATAGCGATACCAAGCGTAGTAGGCGACCCAAGCAGCGACCCAGAGGGGTCCGAGGATGCGGGCGATTTCATGCGTCCAAAGGACGGCGACGACCATCAGGAAAGTCCCGATGACCGCTAAGATGCCCAAGACGGGAATTTCCATTTCGCCGACGCGGATGTTGAACGGGACTTTGTAGGGGCGGGGCGTGTGAGGCTCCTTGATGCGCAACGCCACCAATGCCGTCGTGCTCAGAAAGTAAGCCAACATCGCCCCGAAGGCATACATGTTCGCCATCGTCTCCATCGCTTTCCTGCCGCTGAAGAAAGCGAAGGTGGCTTGGACGGCAGCGACGGCGGAGAAGAAGACGATACTGCGGACGGGCGTGCGGAATTTGGGGTGAACATGGCTGAGCCAATCGCTGATGAGCCCCAACTCCGCCATGCTGTAAGCCAA
>Ga0079995_1028626_pt1 | contig 14914 bp, 14 predicted proteins | sample FaiFalFF_MnMetaG_2_FD_69198 | JGI IMG/M metagenome (GOLD analysis project Ga0079995, IMG submission 69198) | Freshwater microbial communities from Yellowstone National Park, Wyoming, USA - Fairy Falls C (FF_Mn_C) (SPADES assembly) (version 4) | ecosystem: Environmental > Aquatic > Freshwater >...
CAAGAAATCTACAAAGTAAAACAAAAATTAGATAAGATTTTTATACCAGAAAAAGAAGAGTTTTTATCAAAGCTTTATAGAATTCCTTTCCCTCTGACTCAGAGAATAATTTCTATCTTACAGGATTTACCCGATCATCTTGTGCCAAATTTTGTCAAACTCATAGTTTTAATGAAAGATTACGAGATAGAAGATTTTATATCACGACTTTTGTATTTACCCCCTGCTGAGGCTGAAAAGTATATTCTTACAAAATATAAAGACATCAAAGAATTCGCTGAGGTATCTGACATTGAACTTTTCTTTTCTGGATATGATACTGCGAAAATGAAAAAAGCAATTTTGAGGCAAGTCGGTTATGACATATCTTTTTGGCCAGTAGCAGAAAAGCCAACAGCTCATTTTATATCTTCCGGATACATTCTGGGACCGGGTGATTCACTTTTTATTTATATATGGAGTAAAACAAAAATGCCTGATGTATTCAATTATCCATATTCAGCCACGGTTTTGTCAGATGGTAAAATTTTTATACCACTTGTCGGTCCCGTTGTAGTTGGAGGGTTTAAGATTGAACAAGCAAGTGAGCTCCTCAGAAACTCAATAAGAAGGGTTCTCGGCGAAGTTGAAGTTGCTATATCTCTTTCAAGTATAAAATCTATACCCATTTTAGTTATGGGAGAGGTCAGAAATCCGGGAGTAGTTATTATAAGTGGAGCTCTTTCTCCTTTTGAAGCTATATCAAAAGCCGGTGGAATAAAAAAGACAGGAAGTTTGAGAAGAATAGAAATAAAAAGCAACGGGAAAAAAGTTGGAGAAATGGACCTTTATAAATTACTCTTTGAAGGTAGTGCTGAAGAATTTTCTAAATATACTCTTCGTGCTTGGGATACAATTTTCGTCCCACAAATAGGAGGAACCTATGCTATATCAGGTTCTGTAAAAAGAGAAGGTATATATGAAATAAAAGATAAATCTACTTCTTTAAAATCTGCTATTGAGTATGCAGGTGGATTTATTCCCGAAACAGGAAATTTCAGAATAGTTGTGAGAAGATATAAAGGAGAAAAAAAAGAGCTTTCCTATGATGTTTTCGTGAAAGCAGATGAATTAGATAAACTTGAAAGCATAAGCATATATGATGGTGATTTTATTGAGGTATTTTCTGCGGTTGCGGAGAAAATTGAACCTTTTGTTGTTGTTTCAGGATATGTCAAAAAATCCTCCTCTTTTCCATATTTTGAAGGTATAACTTTGCGTGATCTTGTGCTACTTGCAGGAGGTTTCGGCGGTTATTACACCCCATCCGGATACGAAATCACTATAAAAGAAGGTAAAGAAGAAAAGACACAAAAATTCCCTGTGGAAAGAAGAGAAGAAAAAGATGTTGAAAAGGTTCTTGAAGATTTTCGTAATGTAAAATTGAAACCATTTTCACGGGTGACAATTCTACCACCGCCAGACGAAGAAACCACAAAAATAATTCAGGTTGAAGTTATAGGTGAAGTGAAGTTCCCCGGAGTTTTTCAAGTCAAAAAAGGAGAAAGACTTTATGATGTTCTGAAAAGAGCTGGAGGATTTACAGATTTTGCTTATCCAGAAGGAATTGTATTTACGCGTGAATCTGTCAGAAGGTCTCAGATTGAAAGGGTAAATCTTGTTTCTCGTCTTTTAGCAAAAGAAATTATAAGTGAATCAACTCAACAATATGTTCCTACTGGACAATTTCCTCAACCGCAAAGACCTCTTGTTGAGGAGAGATTGAACATTTTAAAATACATTTCTGAGACTGATATAAAAGGGCGAGTAGTCGTAAAAGTGACTCGTGACCTTGAAAAACTTCGTCAATCAGAATATAATATAGAGCTTGAAGATGGAGACAAAATATATGTTCCCCCTGTTCCAAACTATGTTATAGTCGCTGGTGAGGTCAAATCCCCCACAACATATTCTTATGTTCCGGATAAATCTGCAAAATTTTATATAAATCTATCTGGTGGTTTTACAAAATATGCGGATGAAGATGAGGCATTTGTGATAAGAGCAAATGGAGAAGCAACTCGGAAATTAGGAGAAATTTTACCTGGGGATACAATTGTGATACCTCCAAAGATAGTCATTCCTTACCAGACATGGTATCTTGTGAGAGATGTTCTTTCTCTCACATTTCAGGGTATAAGTGCATCTGCTCTTATGTATTCAGCAGTAAGAAGATGATTCAATTTAAGCGAGTTGATTTAGTTTTTAGTAGGAAAAATTCAGTCCAGTATGAAATATTTTTTATTTCATAATCTGTTTTTTTATTATTACAATTTCTCTATGAATACATCAAATAGAGAGAGGAGTCCTTGTGCGTAAAATTTTTGTGGTATTTTGAATTCTCCGAAGCTTGTAAGATCAACTTCTGCATATTTTAAAATTTCTTTTCCTTCTTCTCTTTTTGGAATTATTTTTATTCTTTTTAACTCATTTCCTTCGTTTTCTTTTTCTATCTTGAAATCTTCCAGTATATCAAGGTCATATTTTATATCTTCTATATCTTTTTCTATATCCTCATTTTCTTCTCTAATTTTTTTTAGTTCTTTTTCTATTTCATCTTTTGAGCTTAAAAAATCAAGAAAGAGCGCTACCGGATCTTTTACATTATCGTCAAAATCATAATCTTTTTTCTTCACAAAATTCCTACCATCTGTTTTACTTTCTATATACTCTGTTTTTGTTGTGATGTATCCGTTTTCTTTAGTGAATGCAATTGAAGATGAATAGCTAAATCTTTCGTGTTTGGTCAGGAGTTTCAAAATTGAGGATGGTTCAAACTCCACCAACACAGATAATCTATTTTCATCTTCTGATTTGGTGTTCAGCCTTATTTCTCCTATTGGAATCTTTGGTAAGGAAAGAAATGAGATAAGGAAAGGGGGAATTGGTATATCCTTTATACCTTCTCCTGAAAATTTTACTGCGACTTTATATGTTATGTCAGTACTTGGAATATCTATTTTCTTGAAACTTATTTTGATTTCTTTTGGTTCTAACGATGGTTTCTTTTCTGTTTTTGGTTTTGTAGTTAGTTTTTTCTCTTTTATATCCTTCTCTTTTATCTTCTTTTTTGTTTCTTCTGATGTCCTTTTCTTGACATTCTTTACATTTTCTTTTTCTTTTTCTTTTGCATTTCCTCTATCTTTTGTTTTTACCATAATTTGAATTTTAAGAAAATTTCAAATAAAAGCCAATATATCTTTCAGGTTTTTTATTTCTAAATCAGGTTTGATTTCTTTTTCTGTTCTTACTGGAACGAAATGCTTTTTTGTTTCTATTCCTTGAACGAGAATAGAAGTTATTCCTAAATTTTTTGCTCCATATATATCTGTTTCAATTTTGTCTCCTATCATTACTGCATACTTTGGATTTATTTCAAATTCGGTTAGTATGAACCCAAAAATTACTGGATCTGGTTTTCCTATTTTCACATATGTTTTTCCTGAAGCAAAGGAAAGCATTTCACATATTGGGAGATCTCCTATGAATATTCCTTCTTTTGAGCCGAATTTTCCTTTGTAATAATTCGTGTGACCGCAAGAAATAAGTTCTGCACCTTCAAGCAAACATTCAAGAGCAAAATTCAGTTCTTCAAAATTCAAATTCCTTTTCATTCCTATTACAACAAAATCGACAGGTTTTTCAAAAACAACTTCTACTCCGTTTTCTATTTCAAAATCAATAAGCAAACCTCTTTCTGATATGACAAATACTCTTGGACCTTTCTTTTGAGATTTTGATTTAACATATTCTACTGCCACTTTTCCTGCTGTGAATATTTCTTTTTGACTTTTTGCTACCCCAAGATCCATCAGAATTTCTGCAACACGGAAAAATGGAGTTCTTGAAATGTTAGAAAGGAAAGCTACTTTTTTACCTTTTTTTCTTATTTCCTCTATTGTTTCCAGAACATCTTGTGGTACTACTGGTTCATCTATTGAGGGGACTATTACACCTTCTACATCAAAAATAAAAAGCTCTTTCTCTGTGAGGCTTATTGATTTTTTCTGTTGCTGTCTATTTTGCTTTTCCACTTTGTTTTGTTTTCTTTTATGGAGTTTATGCTCTTATTTCTTCGCCTCCCTGTTTTTGCAACTCTGCTGATTTTTTTCTTATTTCTTCTATTTCTTTTCTTACTTCTTCCGTTGCTTTTACCATGTTTTGTAGTTTTTGTTTTGCTTCTTCTTCTGTTCTTGTTTTCAGACCGCAATCGGGGTCAATCCACACCTGATTTACATCAAGGACCTCAAGGGCTTTTTTAATTCTTTGTTTTATTGTTTCTACATCTTCTATTTTGTGGGTATGAACATCAATTACTCCGAAAGATATATCTTTTGTAAAAGGATGTTCTTTAAATAGTTCTATAAGGTCAAGTTCGGAGTTAGACATTTCAAGGTCAAAATTGTGTACTGGGAGTTTCAGCATTTGTGGGTATACGAATTCAAAAGCTCCGTAGCATATATGAGTTATAAAGTACGCTGGGATACCTTCTGTCATAATTTCAAGGGCTTCCTTTGCTATTTGAAATTCGTAGGGTCTTGTAGAAATTGCGGGTTCATCTATTTGTATGATTTTTGCTCCTGCTTCCGCGAGAGCTTCTACTTCTTTCCGCAACTCCTTCGCAAATGCAATGCATACTTTCTCTCTACTACCATAATATTCGTCAAATGACCAATCCATCATCGTATAAGGACCTGTAATCATTCCTTTTACTGGTTTTTTTGTGAGTGATTGAGCAAATTTCCATCTATCTACCGTTATTGGCTTTTTCCATTTTATTTTTCCGACGATTCTGGGTTTTATGTAGTATCTGTTGCCGTAAGATCTTACAAGCCCGCTCATTTTGAAACCTTCCATATTTTCAGCAAAAAATGTTGCCATGTCTCCTCTATAAACTTCTCCATCTACTATAACATCTATTCCTATTTCATCTTGGAATCTTACCCAAAATTCTGTTGCTTTGTCTTCAAGTTTTCTCAGTTCTTTTTTAGGTATTTTTTTTCTGCGAGCTTCCTTTATGTAATCAGGTTTCGGAAGGCTTCCAACAGATGTAGTTGGTAGTATAGGAAGTCCAAGTTCTTCTATTATCTTATGTCCGCTTGCGCTATTTATGTTTTTTCTTTTATTTGTATTATTGTTTTTTCCCATTATTTTACCCTCCTGATGATTTATTTTTATTTGAAGTTAATTATTTCCGTTTCACTTTTTCTTTTTTTGCATATTTATTCCCTTTTTATTTGGAGTGTTTCCTAACAGCCCATTGTTAAAAAACAATGGGTTCAGGAGAGGTTTATTCGCTCTGGTTCAAAACCCAGGCGAACCTTACTCCCCTTAGCCACTGCCACAGCTTCTACCCGTTCTACCGGGCTACCTTTTCTTTTACTTTTTCTTTCTTTTTCTTTTCCTTCTCTTTCTACTATTCTCTTATTGCTTTTCCTCTTCTGATAAAGATATATCCTCTCTACTTCTCTCAAACCCTCTTCCCCTCTTATACCTCCTATGTTCCTTGCTGCGTTTATATCTGCATTCACTATACCCAAAGAAGACTTATATAATCCTCTACTTATCCTCCGTTCTGGTGTGTATTCTTTTTTTCTCATACCCTTCCTTGCCTTTGTTTTTGTTTTTGAAACAGTGCCTCCTGCACTGTCCACACCAGAACTATATCTTTCATCTTTTATTTTCAGCTTTATCCCGTGTTCTTTACACAAATATTTGAGATATTCTACTACTTTGCCATGTGGGGCAAGATGCCATAGCTGATTTGCTATATCCCTCATCCCCGATGGCTTGTTCTTGTTCCTGAATCCATCTCCTATTACAATTTCTTTTACATTATACTTTAAAGCTAATGCCAAAATATACTTTGCTACCTTGTGTGCAAAATCCTCATTTACTTTTGCTATCTTATACCATAAATTTGCTATTTTTTGTTCAAGTCTATGGACAAGAAAATAAGGTGCAGGAAATAAAATCAGTCTTTCTTGTGCCATCTTTTTAGCTTTGTTCAAAATGCTGTCAAGTCTGCTTTTTAGCTCCGAAATTGTTTTCAACCTAAAAGTTGTTAATGATTTCCATATTTTACCATCTATCAAGAAACCTTTTTTTACACCTTCAATAACAACAGAGAAGAAATTTGAAACTCCCGGATCTAACGCCATCTTCCTGTTTTTCTTGAACACAAAATTCTTCTCTCCCTCTTCCTTGTTAATATTGCTGTCAAGAACATAGCTATGATTTAGACTCTGAACATCTATACCATTCTTTGCTTTCTCTTCTTTTTTCTTTTCTTCTTTCTTCTTTTTCTTTTTGTAAATGATTTGTAGTTCAAAGAATTTTCCATATTTTGGGACTATATTGACCTCTGATATATCTAATCGAGATAAATCAAGATTTGTATTGATGGTTATGAAATTCAAATCACTTTTTTTCCTTCTTCCTTTGCCTATTCTATGGTTTTTAGGATAGCAAAGAATAATTGTGGAGCCATCAATTTTTACATCTTTTCTTGGGAATGAGACAATATGGAAACAGTTTCTCTTGCTTTTGAATTTAGGAGGTTTAACAGGATGAGGATATTTATGAGGGTTTTTGATGTAATCAAAGAAGTTTAACCAACCTCTGACGACATGAGAGAATACTTTGATCGTAGTTTGAGAATGTAGATTAAGTTTGAAGAAGTTGGAGGAGAGTTTGTTGTAAAGGTCATAGATATTAGGTTTGGCAGAACCGGTTTTTACGAGATAGTTAGCGCAATTGAAAAGTTTTCCGGCGTTGAAGCAAAGCCATCTTATCTCACGAGAAGGTTTGATGGCAATCTTCAAACACCTATGCATACTATAAACTTTCCTAAATAAGTAATTTTGTTTTAACGAAATAACAAATTTTTAACTTTTAACAATAGACTGCTAATAAAATTGCTTGATTTTTTCTTCATGTTTTTATTCTTCTTCTATTTTCTTACTTTCTGTTTTTTTATATAGGAGGTAAAAACATCAAGGAGGTAGTGTATGAGGTCCCCAGCTGATATTCCGAGAACTATTGCTATTATAAGGTTTATTTTCATATCCGAAATGATTTTTGCTATCAGAATTAGTGAATTCTTCATAGCTGATATTATATTTCCCTGATTCTTTATCCCAACAGCAGTAAAGATAACATATATTATGATTGAGGAAAGGATTGTAAGTGATACTATTAGATATAATGTTCTTATAATTGAACCCAGGATAGGGAAGTGAGATATGATGCTTCTGTGTTTTACAATTTTTCTGTATGGGAACCATATAAACCTAAGAAAACCCCATCTTGAATGAATTTTGGATTTTGTATCAAGGTCAGGAGATAGCATGAAAACTCCGAAAATGAAAGACAAGAAGAATATTATAGAATCTAAAATTTTTCCTGAAACCTTAAAGAAGATATAAGATAGTGGTACGGCTAAAAGAAGAGCCCATTTTTCGTGTGTGTGAGAAGATGGCATTATTCGCTTAAATATTTATCTTACCATCAAGTTCTACTCGGAGCTTCAAGATAGCTTTTGAGTGTATTTGAGATACTCTTGACTCACTTACTTTAAGTTTTTTTGAAATTTCTTTCATATGGAAACCTTCAAGGTAATACATTTTTATTACTTCTTTCTCTTTATCGTCAAGTTTTTCCAGAGCTTTTTCTATTATTTCTCTCAAATTTGATACCTCGGCAAAATCCATAGGATCTTTTATGTTTTCATCGGATATAACTTCATATAGCTTTTTCCCTTCTTTTGAATCAGGATCAATTATTACTTCGTCAAGTGAAAGGATAGATAAATTGCTTATTTTTTCAAGTTCAGCTCTGTATTCATCAAGAGTCATTCCAAGTTCTTTTGCTATTTCTTCATCTTGCGGTTCTCTGCCGAGTCTGTTTTGTAGTTCTTTTATTGTTTTGGCAATTTGTTTTATGATTAATCTTGATGGTCTTGAAAGTATATCAGTTTTTCGGAGGTAATCTATAATTGCGCCTCTTACTCTTATTTCTGCCCATTTTTCAAATTTCACTCCTTTCTTGCTATCAAATTTTTGAGCTGCTTCTATCAATCCCATTATACCCTCGGAAACTATCTCTTCTCTTGCAAATCCCTGCGGGAGATGGGGAGCTATTTTTCTCACCACTGATTCAACTATATGTAGATGCTCTTCTGCTAATTTTCTTATATCTTTGTTTATGATTTTTATTCCCTGACTTTTTCTCCCCATAATAAAAAATTATACAATTTCAGGAGAATTTTGTTTTTCTGTTCTAACACTTTCTTCTAATGCTTTTTTATCCTTTTATTTTCTTTATCCTTTTACTTTCTTTTTTTTTATTTATTAGTTTGTTCGTTTAGCATAATTTCTATTCCTTCGCATATAAGGTGGATGATTAGGGAATGTGCTTCTTGAATTCTTTGTGTATCTTGTGAATTTACAGATATGACTATATCTGAAACTTTTTCCATTTCATATGTGTATTTACCTGAAAGTGATATAGTTATTAGTCCAATTTCTTTTGCTTTTTTTAGGGCTCGTATTACATTTAATGATTTACCCGATGTTGATATCCCAAAGGCGACATCTCCTTTTTTTCCTAGTGCTTCTATTTGTCTTTCAAACACATAGGGGAATTCCCAATCGTTTGAAATTGCGGTAAGAGCAGATGTATCTGTTGTTAGAGCTATTGCTGCGAGAGGTTTTCTTGTTTGAGACCGGAATTTACCTACAAGTTCTGCTGCAAAGTGTTGAGAATCAGCTGCGCTACCACCATTTCCGAAAATCAGAATTTTACCTCCATCACTTAATCTTTCAACCAAAATCTCACATGATTTTTTTATTTTTGGTATTTCATGAATAACATCTAAAATAATAGATGAACTCTCTTTTATTGCTTTCTTGAATGTATCTTCTATCTCCTGTTCATACTTTTTTGTTATTTTATCTTGCATTTTTATATCCTTGTTGTGAGTTATTTTACCTTTTTTCTCCTGTTTCATCTTTTTATATCTTCATTCTTTATTTTTTATTTTTTATTTCCCCAAAAATAGCCTTGAAGAGAGGATTTTAGGTAATTCGGCATCAAGAATTTTTTTTGAGGCTTTTTCTATGTCATAATCTGTTCTTATAGCTCTGTATAATCCGTTTTTTTCAAGAATTCCGAAAGCTGCTTTTGGGTTTCCGTCTCGTGGTTGCCCTACGCTACCTACATTTATTGATATCACTTCAAAATCGTTTATGTTGATTTGATTTGGCGCTGAAACAAAAATTTGATCCCTGCTATTTTTATTATCGTTGGATTGCTTTCTTATGCCAAATACATATGTTATATGCGCATGTCCAGAGAAGCTTGCTTTAAATCCACTTGATTCAAGAAATTTTAACGACCAGAAAGCTGAATCGTATGTTACGAGATAGATAAAATCGTCAGGTGAATACGGGGCACCGTGAGAGAAGAAGAAGACATCTTCTTGATGTGTAAGAGGTAAAGATTTTAACCACTCTATATTTTCCTCTTTCATAACTTTTTTTGTCCATTTAATCGCTTCTCTTGCATGTTCAACAAAATAACCGTCTGATATTATTCCTGCTACCGCTGCATCGTGGTTACCAAGTAGTGTTATATCACAATATTTTCTCACAAGCTGGCAACACAGATCCGGATCCGCACCATATCCTACTATATCTCCAAGACATATTATTTTATCAGGTTTCTCTTCATCTATTTTCTTTAAGACTGATTCAAGTGCTTCTAAATTTGAATGTATATCAGATATTATAGCAATCTTTTCCCATGACATCTTAATTTTTCCCCCTGATTCAGAGGTTTTTTAATTTTATCACCCATGTATCATCATCTATTTCTTCGAGTAGTTCTAATATGCTTTTTGAGAAAATAGGATGAATTAAATTTTCTTCTATTTCAGTGAGTGGTATTAGAATAAATTTTCTTTTGTGAGCTAAGGGGTGAGGAATTATTATTTCTTCATCCTCATAAACTCCTTTTTCCCAGAATATTATGTCTATATCAATTGGGCGATCTGAATATCCTGGGAAAAGCGGATCTTTACTGATTTTCCTACCGAGTATAGTTTCTATTCTCTTGAAAAAATTTAATAGAGACTTTGGTGGTAGGTCTGTATTTATTTTCATACATATGTTTAAGAAAGGATAACCAGAAAATCCCCACGCTTCGCTTTCATATAGCGATGAGATTTTTTCTATTTGAGATATCTCTGATATAAATTCTATGGCTTTCTTCAAAAACCAGATTCTTGGTTCCTCATTGCTTCCGAGTGAGATAAAGTATATCATTTTTTCAACTTTTTTTTCTGCTTATTTCTCTTTCTTTATTTCTTCTTTATCCTTTTATTTTTACTTAATTATTATTTTAACATTATTATTTTAACAATCTATTGTTAAAAATTTTTGAAAATTGGAAAATAATTTTTATATCTAATTATATCGATAGAAATGCTGATAACTATTTATTATTCCTTTCTTCGCGCCCTCTAAAAGGGCGACCAAAAATAAATAAAGGAGGAAAGGAAGGAGAGAAGATAAAAAAAGAAAAAAATAGATAGAAAGAAAAAAGAAAAAGAAAAGAGAACAAGCGAAAAATAAAAAAGGGAAAGAAAAAAAAAGAAAAAAGAAGAGGAAAAGTAAAGGTAAAAGAAAAGGGAAAGGTAGCCCGGTAAAACGGGTAGATGCGGTGGCAGGCGCTTGGGGAAGTAAGGTTTGCATGAGCCAGAAGTTCATAGCAAATAAACCTTCCCCGAACCCATTGTTTTTTAACAATGGGCTGCTAATCATTCTGATTTGCTTTTAGTTTGTTTGCTAATCATTTACTTTATTTTAGTTTTTGACTTGCGACTTTTCTTATTTATTGAAAGTTTGCGGTAAAGCTTTGATTTTTATTTTGTTTCCAAAATCAGGAATTATTTTTCTGCTCTGATAATTTTTAATTTTTTCATTTTTTCTTTAATCTTTAAATTATTAAATTGGTTTAAAATAAACCCAAACTTTCTTGAATTTTCCAAATCCTATACTTTGAGAGATAAAAATAGAAAATATTATGTCTCGGGGTTTTAGAAAAATACTTGTTGCGAACAGGGGTGAGATAGCAATAAGAGTAATAAGAGCCATAAAAGAATTGGGGAAACAAGCAGTAGCCGTAAGGACGCCAGAAGATAAATCTGGTTCGTGGGTTTACCTTGCCGATGAGTTCTATGAAATTTCAAACTATCTAAATATAGATGAAATAATAGATGTCGCAAAAAAAGCAAAAGTAGACGCGATACACCCCGGATATGGTTTCCTTTCCGAAAGAGAAGACTTTGCGGAAGCTTGTGAGAAAGCTGGAATAAAATTTATAGGTCCATCTCCTGAATCTCTTCTTATGTCAGGAGATAAGGCGATTGCAAGACAAAAAGCAAAGGAGGCTGGTGTTCCGATAGTTCCGGGAACAGATGTTCTTGAAAGTCCTGAAAAAGCTCTTGAAGAAGCGAGAAAAATAGGTTTCCCAGTTCTTCTGAAAGCAGCTGGTGGTGGAGGTGGTAAGGGGATGCGTCCAGTTTTTGATGAATCGGAATTCGTGAATCTGTTCAAACAAGCGTCTGAGGAAGCGAAGGCTGCTTTCGGTGATCCAAGAATTTACATAGAAAAATATATAGTTGCTCCGAAACATATAGAGGTTCAAATTCTTGGCGATGAGCACGGCAATATGGTATATCTCTTTGAGAGAGATTGTTCCTTGCAGAGAAGAAATCAGAAGGTTATCGAGGAAAGTCCTTCACCACTTTTACCACACGATGTTAGATTGAAAATGTGCGAGGCGGCTTTAAAAATAATGAGAAAAATAAATTATTTTAATGCTGGAACTGTTGAGTTTATAGTTGATGATAACTGGAACTTTTATTTTATTGAGATAAATGCGAGAATTCAAGTTGAACATCCCGTCACGGAAATGGTCACAGGTATAGACCTTATAAAGAGGCAAATAAAGATAGCCGAAGGAGAGAAACTTGATATATCACAGGAGGATATAAAGCAATCAGGTCACGCTATGGAGTTAAGAATATATGCTGAAGATCCGGATAACGATTTTATGCCATCTGGTGGTTATGTCTCATTTTACAAAGAACCATCTATACCTGGGGTAAGGTGTGACGGTTGGTTGTATTCAGGTTGTTATGTCCCCTCAAAGTATGACCCTTTACTTTTGAAGCTCATAGTTAAAGGTGAGTCCAGAGATGAAACAATAAATAAGACCTTGATTGCGCTTGATGATCTCAAAATTCAGGGTATAAAGAGCAACATACCTTTTTTCAAGTTCGTTTTGAATCTTCCAGAGTTCAGGGAAGGAAATATAAATACTTGGAGTATGAAAGATATTCTGGAAAAATATAAGGAACACAGAAGAGCTTTATACTTGCAAGATATGGAGCATGCCGTTGTTTTAGGAGCTTATTTATGTTCTAACGGTACTATGCAAGGGGTTGGTCCTAATCAATATCAAGAAAATTTAAAGGGAGGCTGGAAAGTTTCTGGATGGAAAATTAACGGGAGAATTTTAAGAAGGGAGCAATTGAGATAAATCAGGAGGAGGTAAAAAAATCATGCGTATAAAATTGAGAAGTAAAGATGGAAGGAAGTTAGAAGGTCATATATCTTCTCATGGGAGCATCATAGAGGTAAAAGTTAAAGATAGCATTAAGAGATTTTCATTTGAGAAAACTCCCTTTGGAGAAATAATAGCAAAGGACGAGGATGGAAATAAATATAGAATAACCCCTATTTTTTCTTCAAAATATGAGGTTGCTTTTGAATTGAATGGTGAAAGTTTTCAATTTGAAAAAATACTTTCATCAGCGGAGTTTGAAGATGAGGATGAAAGCGTTGCCATAATAAAGCTCTCATTCTCTGGACTTATAAGAAAATTATATGTAAAAAAGGGGCAGAGTGTAAATAAGGGAGAGGTTCTTGCTGATGTTGAATCTATGAAGATGATAAACAGCTTAAAATCTCCTATTGATGGCGTAGTTGAAGAAATTTATGTATCAGAAGGTAAAAGTCTGATGTCAGGAGAAAAAATTATGAAGATTGTAAAAACTCAGTAGCCAAAGCAAAAATAAACCAGAATGCAAGATCAGGAAGGGAAAGAAATTTTTGGTTCAGACGACAAAATCACAGTTTTTGAAGGCAGAAAATTTTTGAATTTTTCTGAGCAAGAATTCTCCGTTTGGGTACCAATACAAATGAGGTTTTGTGATACAGATATGATGGGACACATAAATAATGTTTCCGTTATAGCTTTTCTTGAAACCGCAAGGGTTGAATATATGAACAGAATGAGAGATGTTGCTAAACAAAAAGGTATAGGACGAGATTTATTTTCTATCATATTAGCTGAAATAACTTGTGTTTATAGGGGGCAAATTTTCCTCAGAGACAAAATTCAAGTCGGAATAAAAATAAGATGTTTTAAAAGGAAAAGTTTTGTTTTTGATTATATAATATTGGCAGATCAGGAAGATGGTATAAAAAGGAAGGTTGTAGATGCACAATCTATTCAAGTTATGTATGATTATTTTGAAGGAAAAAGTATAGATGTCCCAAAAGAGTTTATAGAAGTTGCTGAAATTGTAGAGGGGAGAAAAATCCCTTTTTTAACAAATATATGATTAAATGATTAAAATTTTTTTACTATTTTGGTCGGATATTTTTGATAGATTGGTTTATAGATAAAAGGAGGTAAATGGTATGGCAATGAGAAGAAGGGCAGGCGGAGAGTTTAATCCAGAGGAAATGGGAGAAGGTGGAGGTTTAAATGTTGTTAATCTTATTGATATGTTCGTTATAATAATAATATTTCTCCTCAAAAGTTATTCGGCTTCAACCGAAGCTAATGTAACGGTTTCTCCAAAATTAACTCTACCAATATCCTCAGCAGATAAAGAATTAAAAGAATATGTTAATGTTTCTATTACAAAAGATGAAATCATGGTTGATAAGAAAATTGTGGCGAGAATAATTGATGGTCAAATAGAAGGTGTTCCACCTGAAAAGCTTCTTATTCCAGCTCTTTATGATGAGCTTGAAAAAAGAAAAGAAAGAATTTTGAAAATACAAGCTTATAATCCAGATGTTGAATTCAAAGGTGAGATAAATCTTATAGGACACAAGGATATTCCATTTTCTATTATAAAGAAAGTTATGTTCACAGCGGGACAGGCAGGTTTTAGTGAGTTCAAGTTCGTGGCTCAGAAAGAATAGTGGTTTTATAAAAATTGCACGGAAAATATTTTTGCTGGAAAAATAATGATTTCATACAAAACTATCAAAATCTTAAACTAATGTCGGTAAATCCTAAAATGTTTCTGTTTATTCTTCCCTTATTTATCTTTATTTCTTTTTGTTCTTCATCACAGGGAGAGAGGGAAAGAGGTATAAGGTTTGCAAGTTCTGGTCGGTGGGATAAAGCTATTGAACTTTTAGAAAAATATGTTAAATCAAATACTCAGGTTATGCCAAAACTTGAAGATATAGAATCGGGAATTTCGGATAAAGATAAAGCTCAAATAAGAGATTTCCTTGAAGCGCTTTTATATCTTCTTGGCTCATATCTTGGAAAAGCAGGTTTTGATGAAAGAAAAGTAATTGATTATGTTATTCAAATGAAAGATGTTAATCCTAATGAGGAGGGTTCAAAAGAGGAATTATCAAAAATAGTTATTCAGGTGTTTGATTTTCTCAAATTAGATTATCCGCAAGCTCTATCAACAATTTACAAAGCTCAAAGATTATACGAGAGTATAATGTATGGCAAAGAAAAATTTTTAGATTCAGATGAAGGAAATTCTCAA
>Ga0079995_1057761_pt1 | contig 14881 bp, 19 predicted proteins | sample FaiFalFF_MnMetaG_2_FD_69198 | JGI IMG/M metagenome (GOLD analysis project Ga0079995, IMG submission 69198) | Freshwater microbial communities from Yellowstone National Park, Wyoming, USA - Fairy Falls C (FF_Mn_C) (SPADES assembly) (version 4) | ecosystem: Environmental > Aquatic > Freshwater >...
GGCCTGCCCTCCAGGGCCTAGAATGGCTTCCGGAGGGTGCCCCCGTAGCTCAGTAGGATAGAGCGCCGGCCTCCGGAGCCGGAGACCGTGGGTTCGAGTCCCACCGGGGGTACCATGGGCTCCAGATTCGGTTGGCCCCTTTCCCCGCCCCGATTTCGTGGAATCGGCCCCCGCCTGACAGCACTTTTGACAGCACTTTCCCCAGGCAAGGAGGCGAGACCATGGCCTGGGGCGACGGTTCCATATACCGGCGGAAGGATGGCCGGTGGTGCGGCCAGCTCTCGGTGGGGGGCAGGAGGTTCTACGTCTATGGCCGAACCAGGCGGGAGGCCCTGGACAAGCTGGCAGCCCTGAGGGAGAGGGCCAGGCAGGGCCTCCTCTCTCGACCAGGCGCCAGGACGGTGGGCGACCTGCTGGAGGCCGTCTTCGCTTCCCAGTGGCAGCGATGGAGCGAGCGGACAAGGCACGACTACAAGAGGCTGGCGGACTCCCTGCTGCGCCACCTGGGGAGGAAGACCAAGCTTGCCGCCCTCACGCCCGAGCGGCTGGAGGCCCTCTTCGCCTTCCTGTCGGGGGAGATGGGGAGCAAGGCGGTATGGGACTGCTACCGTCTTCTGCGCCGCTGCCTCAATCTAGCTGTCAGGTGGGGCTGGCTGCCTGACTCCCCCCTCAGGCGAGTGGAGCCTCCCAGGATGAGGAGGCAGGAGCGGCGGCTGTGGACACCAGAGGAGACGAGGCGGTTCTTGCAGCAGACTAGAGATTCCCCCTACTGGCCCTGGTGGGCCCTCTCCCTGGCCTGCGGGCTGCGGCCTGGGGAGGTGGCAGCCCTCCGCTGGCGGGACGTGGACTGGGGGCGGGGCGCCCTCTACGTCTCCCGCAGCGTCCAGAGGGTAGGGGGCAGGTGGATAGAGAGGCCCACCACCAAGACAGGCAAGGGGAGATTGATACCCTTGTCAGAACTGGCGAAGGAGGCCCTGCGCCGGCAACGGGAGCTACTCCTCGCCAGGGGGCTGCCTGTGGTGGGCGACGCCTTAATCTTCCCCGCCCAGAGGGGCGATGGCTACCAGGACAGGACAGTAGTGGGCCACGCCTTCCGCCGGGAGGCGAAGCGGTTGGGGTTATACACCCTTCGCTTGAATGACTGGCGACACCTGGCAGCCTCCTTGGCCCTGGAAATGGGAGCGCCCCTCCCCCTTGTCTCCAAGTTTCTGGGCCACGCCAGCCCCGCCACCACCACGAGCGTCTACGCCCACGCCCTCACCGATGCCTCCCTGGTGGCGCAGCTCCTCGACCGGGCCCTTGGTGCGTGATAGCGCCTCCTAGGCTCAGGCAGGCGAAGGGCGTAGGGGTCAGCATTGCGCTATCATTAAAGCGCAGGGGCCGGGTGGCGGCTGGCCACCGCCCGCAAGCCCCTGTGGCCTACCACGCAGGGGGCCCGGCCTCCCTCGCAGCACCTGGTAGGAGGTGATGAGACTTGCCACACCGCATGAGCCGGGCCGAACTGGCCTGGCGGGTCACCGGTTTCTATTACGGTCACCTTAACGAGGACGAAAGGTTCACGGCTGACCTGGCTGCCCTCTTCGCCCGATTAGAGGAGTTGGGAGCACCCGACCCTCTTACAAGTGAGGGGCGGCGAACGTGGGATGAAGCCCAGCACGGCAGCCCCGACTTGATGGCCGAACTGAGCGAGGTCTACAAGGACACCCCTCTAGGACGACACTATCGCCTGGTCTCCTCCATCCGCCGGGAGGTGGAGGCCTTCCTGTCCCGCTGGCCCCTCCCAGGGCGCATCTGGCAGGACATGCGCTGGAGCTATGCCTTGCACCTGCGCTGGGGGAAGGGCAAGGGAAAACGGCCGACGCTGAAGCTGGGTGGCTTCACCGAGTTTTTGCCCTCACCAGGCCTACCGATAGAGGTGGGGGTCCACAAGGTCGAGGGCACAACGGTGCGGGTGGTAGAGCACCAGCCATGGATTTTCCCCTCTTGCCCCATCCCCTTCCTTTACGACCCCCTGAGCCAGGGCCGGGAGTGGCTGGAGAAGACCATCAAGGCCATATGCCAGCAAGTGCGGGAGAGCATCCTGGCTCAAGCCCGGCTCTATGAAGAGGAGGCCAGGGCAAAGGAGCGGGAGCCAGGCCCGTGGCGCCGCAGGAGGGACGAAAAGTGGTTGGCCTACCTCATCTACTTGCGGGCGGTGCACAGGGACTCGTGGGAAGAGATAACGGAGCTGGCCATTAAGGCCGGGCTCTACCCTCAGAGTACCGATGCTGATGCCGTCCGCAAGCGAGTAACCGCCATCGCCAGGCTCATAGGCCTCCCCCTCCCTGGAATCGCTTAAGCTGATAAGCGGAATCTTGACCTCCCCTCTCCCAAGATTCCTTCCGGCCCCTGTCCGGCTCTTGTAACGTCCCAGATGGGAGGTGAGAACGTTGCCATACGTCAGGGTTCGGTTCTCGGACGAGGTGTGGGATGAAGTCAAAAAGCTAGCCAACAAAGAGCTGCGGAGGCCAGCCAACCAGGTGGTCATCCTGGTGGAACAGGCCCTCCGGGAGCTCCAGCAAGAACAGGCCCGCCGCCAGAGCCTTGCCGGGACGGAGGCGGCGGGCAACGGGGAACACCACGACCAGGGGAGGTGGTCGCAGTGCATCTCCAGGGTAACACAATAACGAAAGGCCCGCCCTGGGGGAGGGGGGTCGGGCCTGAAAAGGAGCCTCCGGGAAGGCCCCAGCATTATCTTAGCGCAGACACCCTCCCCTTCGCTATCTCCTGGGTGAGGGGCGGCCGCCCCATCATCCTGGGCAAAATTTTCTGGCGGGATGGCCGAGTTTGTTTGGGCACCCCTTATAAATGGCGCCTATTGCCCGGTGTCGTTAGCCTCCCCGCCCCTGTCGTCGACATCCTGATAGCTGTGGGGGTCGAGGTCTGGATAGTCAGAGATGACCTGCGGCGACGGGCGTGGTGTATCCCCCTAAGCCGCCTGGCGAAGGCCCCCGTGCGGAATGGTGAGAGATGTGTCGGCCTCAAGGATATGGAACCCGCCCCTTGGGTGCGGTGGCCCTACGCCGAGCGCACGGTGGACTTGCTGGAGTTAACCCGGGCTGTGGTGCGGGGACGACAACTAGCGCTGGAGGGGGTGAGGTGATGGGCTGCCTACCCCCCGCTCTCCACGACCCCATAAGTGAGCGGTGGGCCGTCGCCTCGGCGCTGGTGCATATGACCTGCGACTGCGAGGCCCTGCAATTCTATGAGCATACCCGCCAGTTATTACCCGCCATGCTCAAGGAGGCCCAGAGCCATGATTTCTTGGGCGAATTAGAGCGGGAGGCGTGGCGGGTCATCGAGGAGTTGGCCCAACGTGATGGGCCAGGCGGAGTCAGCCAACTTACGGTTGCCCACGAGTTGGTTAGGCGGGGCGTGAGAGGCACAGAGCTCGCCAAGCTGTCGGAGTGGATAGCTGAGCTGCCCACGCCCCTCCTGGGCATCCACGCTGCCCAACTCGTCCGCCAAGCGGCAGAAAGACGGCGGAAGATGCAACGCCTGCAAGAAGAGGCCAGGGCATTGGCGAGAGGCGAAGATGCCCCTCACGGCGCCCCCCGGAATCGCTACGCCTGGCTGATATGAACGGAGGTGGAACCATGAAGGAGGTCACCCTTAGCCTTAGCTTCGACGATGTGCAGGTTACCGCCTATCCGAATGGGCGCCGCCCTTTACTGGTCATCACCCATGGAGGCCAGCTGGTCGACCGTTTGAAGTTAGACCCCGATGACTTGCGAGAGAGGGAGAAGGCTGCGGAGATGCTGGAGGCCCGGCTCCCAGGCCGCCGGTGGCTCACCATCCTTCGGGACGTGGGCCAGGCTTTGGCCGAGGCCCGGTCGTCCGGTTTCGTTTCGATTAATAGTATGTCCGTCGAAACGAAACGAAACCGAGAGGTCAGGGCGGCCGACCTTCAAACCCAGGCCAAGGAGGAAGGGAGGGCCCTCCACTACTTACCCCTCCTTGGGCGGGAGGGCTACATCGTCAAGGGATTCACCCACCTGATAAGCGGCTACGCCAAGGCTGGAAAGACCCAACTCCTGGCCCAGGTGGCGAGTGAATGGCAAGAGCCCGTCTTATGGTTCACTGAGGAGCCCCAGGCCGTCTGGGAGGCCCGCCTCGCTCGGCTACCGGACGCCTATCATCACGTGACCCTCTACTTCGCCCTTGGTTGCCCCCGGCAGGAGCTCCTGGAACGTATCGCCCAGGGCCAAGAGACGGTGGTCATCATCGACACCACCAAGCTCTTGGGCATCACCGACCCCGACCATGCGGGGGAGGTCACAGCGGTCCTCGCCCCTGTCATCGCCTCCTGTCGTGAGGCAGGAAAGACTCTCCTCCTGACGCACCACGAGAGGAAGGGAGGGGGTCAGCACGGGGAGGGTATCGCCGGCTCCCACGCCTTCCTGGCGATGGTGGACATCGCCCTGGAGATTCTACGGGACGACAAGGCACCCAGGCGCCGCATCATCCGAGGCTACGGGCGTATCGTGGCCGTGCCGGAACTCTGCTACGAGATGGCTGAAGACGGCACCTTGGTGCCCCTGGGCGACCCTGAGGAGCTGGCCCTAGAGCAGGTGAAGGAGCGGGCCCTCTCTCTCTTGACCGAGGAGTGGCAGTCCCTCAGGGATATCATGAGCGGCATGGGTGACCCCAAGCCCGCCGAAGACCAGGTGCGGCGGGCCCTCAATGCCCTGGTGGAGGAGGGTAAGGCGGAGCGTGACCCACCCCTGGGCACAAAGGGGAACAAGGCCCACCGCTGGCGTCTGGCCGCTAGCCCGTTTCGTTTCGACGGACATACCTTTAATCGAAACGAAACGGAACCGGTAGCGCATGAGGAGGGGCTGCCCGAGGAGGAGTGGGGTAGCTCTGTGCGCCAGGAGCCTCCGTTTCGTTTCGACGGACAGAGTATTAATCGAAACGAAACGGAACCGGCAGGCCAGGGCGCCCCTGCCCATCCTACCGACCCGCTCGTCCAGGCCCTGGCGGCCTTCGAGCCCGAGGAGGACGAGCCGCCAACCCAGGACCCGCAGCCACTGCCGCCCAATATTCGGCCCGTATGTGCAAGATGTGGCAGCGAGGGCCAAATAATGGGAACCAGGTGCTATTGTCCCGCTTGTTTTCTGATTTTCTTACCACCCCGTATTCCGAATTGGGCCCTGGAGGTTCTCTGGGAGGAGGCGGGACTAGACAAAACCCCGGACAAAACTCCGGACATGTGGGGCAAAAACCCCGAACAAAACCCCGAACAACGGGCAAAAACCCCGAACATCAGGGCCCAAAACCCCGAACATCAAAACCCCGAACAAAACCCTGAACAGCAAAACCTTGAACAAAACTCTGAACATCAAAACCCCGAACATACCGCCTTTGCCATAGACGAAACCCCGAACAACGGGGGCGAAAACCCCGAACACGCCGGGGCGGGGGAAACCCTGAACAAAACCCTGAACATGGCGGGGGCAAAAACCTTGAACAAAACCCCGAACATACCAGGCGAAAACCCCGAACAAGCGGCGAGGGGTGGCACTGAAACCTCGAACACCGCTAGGCAAAACCCCGAACAAATCGGGGCCCTGGGGCGATGTTGTCCAGCCTGTGGGAAACCCCTGGAGAAGCCCCGCCGAGGGCCGCCCCCCAAGTGGTGTTCGCCTAGTTGTCGCATGCGACACCGGAGGTCCCAAGGAGGGCCCACCAACGGTGAGAGGTGTTAGGGGGTGGGCTTGATGACATTTGGGCAAAGGGGCCTCGCCTGTGGGGCTGGCCGACGCCCCATGCGCTCGTGGCGGCCTCGGCGGGGCCTTGTGCAAAGGGGAGACATCCCCCCAGGGCCACGGAGGGGCGATGACTCCCTGGCCATCCCCCGCTTGCAGGTTCAGCGGGTCGAGTTAGGGGGGGAGCGCTATTACCAGATAGGTGGGCTCACCGTCCCTGCGGTGAGCACCGTCCTTCAGGTAATAGCGAGGCCCGGCTTGGCGACCTGGGGACGGCGCACCGCCTTGGGGAAGGTGCGGGAGCTGTTAGGGGAAGGCCTCAGTGTAGAGGCGGCCCTGAGCCTGGCGGAGGTGGAGCCAGAGCGGGTGAGAGACGCCGCTGCCCAGAGAGGGGGGCTGGCCCACGAGGCCATCGCCCTCGCCCTGGTGGGGAAGCCCTATCCCCCTGAGTGGGAGCCCTGGGTGAGGGCGGCCTTGGACTTCCTTGTTGACCACGGCCTCCATTGTGTGGCTGTGGAGCGGGTGGTGTGGAGCCGGCGCCACGGCTTCGCCGGCACCGTCGACCTGGTGGCCTGCCAGGCCGATGGGGCGCTGAGGCTGATTGATTGGAAAACGGGGCGCAACGCCCATTTGCCTGAGGGCGCCCTACAGGTGGGGGCTTATTGCCTCGCCCTGCAGGAAATGACCCAGCGGCCGGTGGCGGCGGGCTATGTGGTGGCGGTGCGCCCTGGGCGCTATGAGGCGAAGGAGGTGAACTTGCACCGGGCCCAGGAGGGGTTTTTAGGTGCCCTGGCCCTATGGAAGAGCTTGCGGGGTGGGTTATATGGCTGAGGCCAAGTGGAAAAGGGCCGAGAGGCAGGTAGCGGCCATTGTCGGCGGGGTGAGGGTGCCCAATGTGGGCAAGGCGGCTCCCGACGTAATTTGTCGGGGGTGGTGTATCGAGGTCAAGCTGCGCTCCCGCCTCCCTTTATGGCTGGAGCGGGGCCTCGCCCAGGCGGAGGCGGGGGCAAAGGAGCGGGGCCTGACGCCCCTACTGGTAATAGTGACCCCTAGAGGGCGAGGACGTCCCCCGCTGCGGCTGGCCGTCCTACGGCTCGAGGCCTTGGTGGCTTGGCGAAGGGAATCAGGTGATGATGGAAAGGAGGTGACCCCATGACCCAAGAACGAAGGTATGTCAATGCCGCCTTGGAGGCGGGGCAATATGCCCTGACGGCGCTGGATGCCGCCATCGATACGCTCCTGATGAAGGAGGACCCGGTGCTGGTGATACACGAGACCTTGCACAGGGTCTATGAGGCCAGGGAGGCGCTGGGGGCGGTCCTAGGTGCCCTCAAGGGGCTGGAGCGCCTCCACCGGGTGGAGCGCCTTGAAGGGGGCAAGGGGCCTTGAGCTAGGGCTGGGGGGCTGAATGGTAACACTGGAGGACCTCCGGCAGCTGATGGGCCGGGAGCTGCTAAGCCGGGCCTTTGTGCTGGCCACCGAGCGATTGGAAGAGGCCGACGCCGACACCATCTTCGCCCTCATTGTGCGGGCCCTGGAGCTGGACGCCCGGCGCCGTCCCCATCTCTGGTGGGCGCCCATGGCCCCTCCTGGCCGGGGGTGGTGCCCGGTGTGCGGCCTGCCCGTCGTGCGCCGGAGACGGGATGCCATCTATTGCTCTCGGCGGTGTGGGGCCACGGCCCGCCAGCGTCGACGGCGGGAGAGGTTGGCCTACCCCTTTGGCTACGTGGCCGCCCATATTGGGGTGAAAATAGGCGCCCCATGACGACAGGGCCCAATATGAGATGGGCGCCTTGTCACGCCCTCCCTATCTAAAAGGAGTCACGCCTGGAGGCCGCCAGCTCACGGCATATTGACAGGCTCTCAATGATGCGATACGCTGGCCCTGCGAGGCCCGGCCCGGCGAGGCGAGGCAAGGACGTGGCAGGGCAGGGCGGGGCCTGGCGTGGCCCGGCTCGGCATGGCACGGCAAGGCGAGGCAAGGCAAGGCGAGGCAAGGCAAGGCGAGGCAAGGCAGGGCAGGGCCGGGCAAGGCATGGAAGGAGGGGCCTTTAGACGGGGCCCCTCCTTAGTTCGACAAAACCCGCTGGGCGAGCTGGTCGGTGGCCTGTTCCAGAAGGCGAGGCAGCCTCTTTTGAACGCTCTGGCAGCGCAGCAGGCAGGGCATAGCGAATAGAATGGGAAGTGTGGTGCCCTACCCCTCAATACGTGCGGAGGCTCTTTATGCCCGCCTACGGTCCATCGCCGCCCGAGTGGCCCTAGATGGCGAGCCGGCCATCTTCTTTCGCCGGCTGGACGACATGCTGATGCGGCGGGTGCGGTTCGCCTCTGGCCTCGACAAGGGAGACCGCCTCCTCTGGTGGGATGCGCAGCGGGCCCTCGCCCTCCTGGATGAGCTGGCCCCTAAGCCGGCCGCCGCCCTCCGAGGCCGCCTCTACCCAGGGCGAAGGTTTAACCCCCGCTGGTGGCGAAGGCTGGAGGAAGGGTGCCGGCGCAACCTCTGGGGGTGGGCCCTGGAGCTTCTCCTGTGGGCCATGGAGCGGGAAGGTGAGGTGCCAGCGGAGCCCCCATGCTGCGCCCCCATGGACTTCGCACTTTGTGAGCTTATCGCCTTCGCCCATAGAGGCCCGAGACCCGGAACAGCCGGTTCAGGCTCCGATAGACGCTCCGCCTTATCTGCCGGCGTATGAGGTAGCGCAAAAAGCCCCCAGGGCCACGGGTGGCAGCCCGGAGGAGCCAGTAGATGCTGAGGGCACGATAGATGCCCCTCATGCCTCCCTCTTGCGCTGCCGGTAGGCCCTGGCGGCGCAGGTGTTGCTGCAGTAGATGCGGCGGGTGGTGCCCTCGAACTCCTTGCCGCAGATGATGCAAGCGCCCCGCTGGCGCCGCCGCAACCGGGCAGCCCAGCGCCCCACGTCCCTGGCTAGCTCCTGCAGGACGTCCTCCCGTTGCTCCTCCATCAGCGCACCCTTGCCCATCACCCTCAGCCTAGACCTCTTGGGTCGTTAGTCAAGGGCCATTGGTGACGCCTATGGGGGAGACGCCCTGAGCCACAAAGTCCCATCAAAATTCCCGCCTAGACCCCTTGTTAGGTGTAAGCCTAAGCCTTATGGTTGTATCGATTCAGGCATGCTATGATTTGACTATCCTACTCGCTGCCAGGAGGGGGTGATGAGGGTGACCCCACCTATCACCAAGGCGGCGGCTTCTATGCTGCTGGTCGCTGTGCTGGCCCTCGGTTGTGGTACGATTGCGGAGAAGTTGGAGGAGGCTGCAACGCCTGTTGCGGGCCAGACGCCAGCGCAGCCTGCCTCTACTGCTGCTGCCAGCCAGCCAACCCAGCCACGTCCGGAGCGTCGGCTGGAGATTACTCGTAGTGGCTTCAGTCAGCCCACGACCTTCATCACGACGTCCATCTATTATGCGTTCATTGTGGTCAACCACAATCAGAAGGAGGCAGCAGAGCTCACCCCCTATCAGGTTGCCTTTTTGGATGAAACTGGCAATGTGGTGGCGAAGGATTCGGGGTACATAACCTTCCTCTTCCCCGGCGAAGTTATGGGAGTTGCGGGGTTGGCGACAGTAGGTGAGGGGGTTAGGGCATCCAAGATGCAGGTCCAGGTGGGCTCTCCCAATAGGTGGAGCGAGCTGAAGGTGCCAGCCCGTCTCTCTGCTGAGGTCCAGAGCGTGACGCCCCAGAGGTTCCTCGGCCCCAAGGTAGCCGGTGTTGTGACCAATCCCTTCGCCCGTGAGTTGAAGGGCGTGTATGTCTCTATAGTCGCTTACGATGCTGCCGGCAACATCATTGGTGGCGAATTCACCTTCGTGAATTTCGTGCCGCCTGGGGGCCAGGCGCCATTCGAAGCGACGTTCTGGGAAGGTGCAGAGCCGGCCCGGGTAGAGGCCTATGCTGCGATAAGCGGACTGACAGCTCTCGACCTACTGTTGCCGCAGCAGCAACAGTAGCCAGCATAACATTGGCCCCCAGTCCTAAGCCTTCCCAACTTGACTGTTGCTCCGCCGGAGGCGGAGCAGCGATGCTCGCACTCGCCTAGGGTCGTGCCCAATTGCAAGCTGCTCATATGGGTGCCGAGAGTCAGGTGGCAGGCGCAGTTGGCGAGGGGCGGCCGCCATCATCTTGACTCTTTGAGGGTACGGCTGCCGCTCCCACAGGGGCCACAACACTAGCCATCTAGCTACCGTCCGCCACCAAGGAGATATCCGCCTCATATCTGCCCCTCCTGCTGCTGGCCCTGCAAGCCCTTCCTCCTGCGGTAGGCCTCCCGCTGCCGCTCCCTGATGGTGGCCTTGTGGGCCTGGTAATAGCCCTTATTGGCACAGGACCGGGAGCAATAGCGCCGGCGAGTCGTCCCCTCAAAGCGCCGCCCACAGAAAGCACAGGTTGCCTCTACCCGCCGTCTCCGTGCCGCCAGAAAGCGGGCCGCCTCGCTGACATCCCGTATCCCTTCCATGGACCCCCAACACCAAGGCTACCCACGTGGCGCCGCCAGGTCAAGCGTATAGGCTGACACAACAAAAGTCGGAGTCGACATCACGAAGTTCGATGAAAAATCGCCCTTCAGAGGGCTTGACAACCATCAGGCATAGCGTTATACCTGATACGAGAGACACAAGACAGGAGGTGGCAGCGATGACACAGGCGACCACAAGGAGGCACGTAGACCGGCAGGCGCAGGGGCAGGAGCTGGCGGCCCTGGGATGTGTGCGGCAGGTGGGGCCGTCCAGCTGGCTGGTGCTCTCCCCCAGGAGCGGCCACGTCTACCTGGTGGGCAGGAGGCGTGACCCCTGGGGAAGCTATGACCGGTGGGAGTGCCCCTGCCCCGACCGCTACTATCGACAGGCCATCTGCAAGCACATACGGGCTGTCATGACTCACCTAAGCATCGACGACGACCCCACCGCCTACTTCGAGACGGAGGACGACCCGCATGTGTGTCGGGGCTGCGGGTGCTGGCTCAGCGACCCCAAGGGTCTGTGCTCCGCCTGCGCAGCGCCTAGGCAGGAGGTGCCCAGCGACCCGTGGGCGAGGCTGCGGTAGAGGCTTGGGGTCTGGGCAGGCAAAATGTGAATGTGTCGCTTGGTGAAATGCACACCCCGCATTTCCCCTGCCTCCTCTAGCCCAGCAGCCCATCCGCCATCTTCGCCGGCCGCACATCGTCGCTGTGCATGACCCGCCACAGGCCGCTTGACAGGTATTAGAGCTGCCTCCTATATTTGTGCCGTCCTCGGCCATGGAAGCCGCCTTCCCCCAGCGCCTGCGGGCCTATCTGGATGGCCTCGCTCAGGCCAAGGCCAGGGGCATCCACCATGATGAGCTGCGCCGCCGCCTCTGGGACTTCCTCAGAGACGCCTTCCCTTCCCTGGACGCTGAGGAGCTGGAGCTGGAGCGCCACGTCAGGGCCCTGGGCATCAGGGGCTACATCGATGCCCTCTACCGCCACCTCCTGTTCGAGTTCAAGCGTGACCTGGAGGGGGAGAGGGCCAAGGGGTTGGAAGAGCTCCAGCGGTACATCTCGGCCCAGGCCGAGCCCCAGCGCTACCTCGGCGTGTTGACGGATGGGGAGTCCTTCGAGGTCTACGTGCTGCGGAACGGTGCCCTGGAGAAGGCCTATGGGTTCCGCCTGGAGGCGGAGAAGACCCAGGAGGCCTGGCTCTGGCTGGAGGGGCTCCTCTTCTCCCAGAGGCGGGTGCGCCCCACGGCCCAGGACGTGGTGCACCGCTTCGGCGAGCGGAGCCCTGTCTTCGCCCAGGCCAGGGCGAGGCTGTGGCAGATGTGGGGCAGGGTGAGGGGTCCTGACCTGCCCATCAAGTTCCTGGAGTGGCGGCGGCTGCTGTCCCACGTCTACGGCAGCGACGTGGGGGAGGAGGAGCTGTTCCTGCGCCATACCTACCTGGCCATCTTGGCCCGCCTTATGGCCTACCTGGCCATCGTCAGGCGGCTGCCCACGGGGGAAGAGCTGCCGGGCCTGGTGACGGGGGAGGCCTTCCGGCGGCTAGGGCTACCCAACCTAGTGGAGGAGGACTTCTTCGCCTGGGTGCTGGAGGAGTCAGTGCGGCAGGAGGCCCTCTCCCTCCTGGGCGGCCTGGCGCAGCACCTGGCGGTCTACGACTTCGGCTCCCTCAACGAGGACCTACTGAAGGAGCTCTATCAGGAGCTGGTGGACCCCAAGACGAGGCACGACCTGGGGGAGTTCTATACCCCCGACTGGCTGGCCGAGCGGACGCTCAGGGAGGCGGGCTTCTCCAGGGCGACCTCGTTGCTGGACCCCGCCTGCGGCTCGGGGACGTTCCTGTTCACAGCTATTAGGCTCTTGCGGGAACAGGGGCTTAAGGGCGAGGAGCTGGTGCGACACGCCGGGGGAAGGCTGGCCGGCCTGGACGTCCACCCCCTGGCTGTCATCATCGCTCGCTGCACCTTCGTGCTCGCCCTGGCCCCCGACCTGCCGGTGGCGGCCCCTGTCGACGTGCCCATCTACATGGCCGACGCCCTCTTGGAAACGAAGGGGGGGCTGCAGGACCTCATCGCCGTCCCCGTGGCCGGCACGCGTCGGGCCTTCCACCTGCCTGCGGCCCTGGCCCAGCATCCAAAGCAGATGGACGATGCCATCGAAGCCCTGGGAGAAATGGCCAGGGCAGGGGGCGATGAGGAGTCCGTCAAGCCCTGGACGACGGCGAGTAGGACAAGCGGCAATAAGCCCATAGGGTTCATCTCCGATACTTGCTTAGCGCGTCTCTGGATAGGCTATCATACACTTAGGGCTTATACCCATCCCAAAAAGCAGGAGGGCACCGATGGCTAAGAAATGCCCCACTTGTGAAGGAAAGGGTGTAATCAAATGTAAGAATTGCGGCGGGTCAGGCTACGTTGGAGACATCTTGCAGGAGCTCCTCGTGGGCCGTGACAAATGTTCTCGATGTAAGGGTCTTGGCGAGCATACTTGCCCGAATTGTAAAGGTACGGGTGAAGTGGGATAACGCCGCTCATTAGGAGCATACCCCGTCATCTCCTCGCGGATTGTGGGGCCGTGAGACAAATAGACCGGATGGTATGGCCCTCCGAGCGACGGGGATGCCGACCCCCTACTCGCTCGGGGTGGGTCCTTCGAGTCTCACCCCGCGTTGCTCAAAGTCCTGGACAATGCAGTCGTAGACCGCCCTTGCCAGGGCCACCGCGCGACGAGCGTCCTCCTCAGTCCCCCGGATAGCGGGCCTCTACCGCCCACACCGTCAGCTCGGCCAGGTCCGGATAGCCCGACGGTAGGCGGCCAGGGCAGGGTTGCTCCGTCGCCTGGAGGGGCTGGGGCTGGGAAGCCATGTCCCTACCTTCGAGAACGCCCTGCGCCTCCTGCGCCACCTGGTGCGGACGGGGAGGGACACGGTCTACGCCTTCGTCCTGCGCAACGCCTACCGGCCGGAGCTCTTCGCCCACCGTCGCTTCGACCTGGTGGCGGGCAACCCGCCCTGGCTCTCCTACCGCTACGTCGAGGACACTGCCTACCAAGAGCGGGTAAAGCGGAAGGCCCAGGCCTACGGGCTGGTGGCGAGCAACGAGGTGAGGCTCTTCACCCAGATGGAGCTGGCCACCCTTTTCTTCGCCCATTCCTACGAGCGCTACCTGAGGGACGGCGGCGCCATCGCCTTCGTCATGCCCAGGAGCGTCCTGACAGGGGCCCAGCAGCACCGGCGCTTCCGGCAGCGGTTCGACGGCTCGCTAGTAAAGGTGCTGGACCTGGAGGGGGTCTCGCCCCTCTTCAACGTCCCTGCCTGCGTCCTCATCGCCAGGAAGGACGGGCAGGAGGCCCCGGCGCCCCAGGTGGTGGCGCTGCGTGGTGAGCTGCCCAGGAAGAACGCCTCCTACGAGGAGGCCCAGCGGTGCCTGGCCGAGGAGCCGGCCGAGCTCCCTGCCCTCCCGCCCCTCAAACCCAGCCCCTACCGGAGCCGGTTCGTCCAGGGGGCAACCATCGTCCCCCGGACCTTCTGGTTTGTGCGGCCGCCGGAGGGGGCCCTGGGCGTCGACCCGTCCCGACCCTCCCTGGAGACGGACCCGGCCGTCCTGGGCAAGGCCAAACCGCCCTGGAAAGAGCTGACCATGAAGGGTGAGGTGGAAGCCCCCTTCCTCTACGCCACCCTCCTGGATGACGACCTAGTGCCCTTCGGCTACCGGCGGCTGCGGCTGGTGGTGCTGCCCATCGAGCTGGGCCCGGATGGCAGGGCGAGGTTGGTGGACAAGCGGCAGGCACTGGAGCGTGGCTACGCTGGGCTGAAAGAGTGGCTGGAGAAAGCCGAGGCCCTGTGGGAGCAGCACAAGAGCGCCACCACCGAGCAGTCCCTACTGGAATGGCTCAACTACCAGGGGAAGCTTATCCGCCAGAGGCCCGGGGCCCTAAGGGTGGTCTACAACGCCGGTGGCACGTACGTGACGGCCTGTGTGGTGGACGCAAGAGCAGGGCTCTCAGCCTATGGCCTGAACGTTAGAGGCCTCGTCGTAGACCACGTCCTCTACCGCTACGAGACCACGGCCGAGGCGGAGGCCCACTATCTGGCAGCCCTGCTGAATGCCCCCTGCGTCGATGCCGCCGTCAAGCCCTTCCAGACCAGGGGCGCCTTCGGCGAGCGTCATTTCCATCGCCGCCCCTTCGAGGTGCTGCCCAACCCCATACCCCTCTTCGACCCCGAGGACGAGAGGCATCTGCGACTGGTGGAGCTTTCGAGGCGGTGCCACCAGAGGGTGGCAGACATGAAGCTGCCCCAGGACAAGCGCATCGGCCGCCTGCGCCAGAAGGTGCGAGAGGCCCTCCGTGAGGAGCTGCAAGAGATAGACAGGCTGGCCAGGGAGCTGCTGGGGCTATAGCGAACGCACGCCATATGAGCACGGACAGGGGGTGGCTGCGTGGAAGGGCTGGCCGAAGGCTGACTTCGCAAAATCCCTCTTTTGCGAAGATGGGCAGCGCACCTCAACAACTGAATAGAACATCTGTCGCCTAGACCCCAAGGGGAGGCCGTGGCATCATGGCACTGCCTGGGGGAGGCGGGAAAGGGGCCAGAAAAACGGTGCCTAAATGGTGCCACAGATGGGGCGGCAGGATAGGGAAGCGGCTTAGGACGCCGCCGCT
>Ga0079995_1066674_pt1 | contig 14865 bp, 9 predicted proteins | sample FaiFalFF_MnMetaG_2_FD_69198 | JGI IMG/M metagenome (GOLD analysis project Ga0079995, IMG submission 69198) | Freshwater microbial communities from Yellowstone National Park, Wyoming, USA - Fairy Falls C (FF_Mn_C) (SPADES assembly) (version 4) | ecosystem: Environmental > Aquatic > Freshwater >...
CGATGGGGCGGGATGCCTGTCCATTGCCGAACGAGGCGGCGGATTTGGGAGACTTGTTCATTGGTCAAGGCGATCAAGTCAATGCTGACGAGGGCAGCCCGTTCGCCATCGGAGTTTTCCACGACGAGGGCTTGGGCGAGCAAGTCATCGTGGATGTCGGTGCACGGGTGGGTTCGGGCGGCGTAGCCCGTCAGCCAAACGCCGACGGGCGGGGTGATGTCTATCTCGGCGACCCCGACTTTCCAAGCCATCGCATCCGCACCATCCTTTGCGCAACATTTTTCCGAGCAAAGTTTGGCACGCTCCGTTGACAGGTTAAGGGGAACGCGTTATGCCTTTATCGGCTCGTGATGGTTTCACCTTCGCGCCCTTTGTCGCCGAACATTTGCCAACCCATTGAACGGCGTGAGGAGGTTTCGGTGAATGGACGGATGGTGGGAGACGCTGCTTGATGCCACCCGCACGGAGGCGGTGTTGGTCGTCACCGCCCTTTGGGTGTTGCTCATCGCTGCCTTGTCCAAAGGTCACTCCCGCGAAAGCGCCGTCAGTTCCACATTAGTGGGTTTGCTCCTTTCAGCGGTGGTGGCGATTTTGTCCTTCGGAAGGAGCCGCCACGCCGTTTTTGATGGGGCGATGATGCTTCGGTTGGACAATTTCGCCTTAGCCTTCCACCTGCTCTTCGTTTTGGGGGCGCTGTTGACGGTAGGGATGGCGTGGGATTACTTGCGGGAGCGGGGCTGGTTGCGGCGCATCAGCGAGTTTTGCGCCTTGCTATTGATGGCGTGCGTCGGCGGGATGTTACTCGTCAGCGCGACGGATTTGCTCATCGTCTTTTTGGCGATAGAAACGCTTTCGTTGGCGCAATATGTTTTGACGGGCTATGCGTCCGATCGCCCCTACCCGACGGAGGCAGCCTTGAAGTATTTGCTTTTGGGGGCGATGGCATCAGCGTTCCTCGTTTACGGCATCGCTTTCCTCTATGGGGCGACGGGGACGACGAATTTGACGGCATTGCGGGCGATGTTCGTCCAGCAGCCGACATTGTTGGCGATCGGTTTGGGATTGTTGCTGGTCGGGTTGGCGTTCAAGATTGCGTTAGTGCCCTTTCATCAATGGGCGCCCGATGCCTACGATGGCGCCTTGACGCCTATCGCCGCCTTCATGGCGACGGTGCCGAAGGTGGCAGCGGTCGGGGCGTTGTTGCGGGTGCTCAGTTTGGGGTTTAGCGCTGAACCTGTCAAATCGGTTTGGGTGACGGCGTTAGCCGTCATCGCTGTGTTGACGATGACCGTCGGTAATTTGGCGGCGTTGCCCCAACGCAATTTGAAGCGGATGTTGGCATATTCGTCGGTCGCCCATGCAGGTTACATGCTTTTGGGCGTGTTGGCGCTGAACGAAGCGGGGGCAAGCGGGTTGATCGTTTACGGCTTCGCTTACACCCTGATGACGGTCGGCGCTTTTGCTTTGCTGCAACTGCTGGAGCGGGCGGATGGAGTGCCTGCGACATTGGACGAAGTGATGGGCTTAGCCCATCGCCATCCCGCCTTAGGTTGGGCGATGGTGATTTTCATGGCAGGGCTGACGGGCATTCCTTTCACGGCTGGCTTTTGGGCGAAATTGGCGGTCTTCAAGGCGGCGTTGGAAAGCGGTTATCTTTGGCTGGTCGTTGTTGCCGTCCTCAACAGTGTCGTCTCAGCGTTTTACTACCTGCGGGCGGCGATGGCGATGTTCGCCCAATCGCCGACGGAGCAAACGCGTTCGGTGCGTTGGGAACGGTTGGGGGCGAGCACGGTGGCTTTTTGTGCCCTTGCCGTCCTCTTTCTGGGTCTTTTGCCCACAGGACTTTGGCAAATCAGTTTAGCCGTTGCCTTGACGCCTTGATTGACGATAAGCCCGTCGGCTTCTAAAATCTTTGCAGCCGCAAAAAGGAGGCGAAAAGCGATGGCACGATGGCTGGTCTGGCTGATGGTCGGTGGGTTAGTGGGGCTAACTCTGTTGGCATTAGCCCAAAAGGCGCCTGAGCCTACATCGGGGGTTTATGTTTGCGCCTCGGTGCAAAGCCCGACGCTGTTGCAGGTAGAAGGGGTCGGCACCGTTCGGCTCATCGGGGTTAAGGTCGCCGAGGAGGCGCCTCAGTTTGCCAAAGCGATGGAACGGGTGAGGCAATGGGCGGAAGGCAAATTGGTGCGGGTGGAAGTTTGCCCGAAGACGCCCAAAGACGAGGCGGAGAATGTGCGAGCGGAAGTGTTTTACACGGAAGGGGGGCAATGGCGCAGCATCAATCGGCAATTATTGGCGGAAGGGTTGGCGCAACTTGTCCCTGAAGGGAACTGCCACATTGATTTCAGTGCGTGGCGGAAAATGCTGCCCACGCCTAAACCGCCGTTGCAAAAGGTGACGCCTGTTCAGCGGGAGCGGCGGGGTGTGCCCCTTTCCTTGCGGGCGGTGCCGAGGGTGCGTCGTTCGGTCACCCCTGCTGTCCGACCGATGACGCCCGAAGCGGCAAAAGAGTTGGGCATGCGCACAATTGCTGTCTCTTCCTTGCGGACACCTTTGCAGCAGGCAGAGCAACGAGTTGTTCAGGCAGCGGCGAACCTGAGTGCGTGGCGAGAAATTCGGTGGCGCATTGACACTTTGCAACAGGCGATGTTGCCTGTGGCAAGTCGGGCACGGTTGTCGCTGGAACGCTTTTCCCAACTGGTGTTGCGAGGTTCGCCTTCGCCATTGGTGTCGGGTGAGTTAAACCCTGTTTTCGCCCCCCTTCCTGGTGAACCTCTCCCCCAACGCATCCTTCGGTTAGGTTTGACCAATCGGCGGGAGACGCTTTCGGAGGTGTTGAACTGGTTTCCCGAAGTGCGCACGACCTTGAAGCAACGCCTGCAAGCCTTAGGGGCGCAATTGGTGGGCGGGGCGGCTGTTGCGACGACAACGGGTGCGCCTGGCGCTGGTGGGGCGCCAGGCATGCCAGGCGCACCAGGGATGATGGGCGGACCACCAATGATGGGACCTGAAGCAGCAGGTGAAGCAGCGATGCCTGGGATGGCGGGTGCTCCGATGATGCCTGGGATGATGGGTGCCCCAGGCGGGATGCCGGGTGCGCCAGGAGCCGTAGGAGCGGCTGCCGCTGGGGGAGCCGCCAACTTCTACCGCTACTTGGAACTGGCGCGCACGGGGCTTTTAGACCCCGAATTTGCTGCGATCGCCTTCCTCGCTTTGGAAGCCTACCGCGAGCAAGTGGATGAGCAGATTAACTTGGCGGCAGCGGAATACCGCCGTGCCCGCGAAGAGTGGGCAGAAATCCACGAAATCATTGAACGGGAGTTGCGGAAACTTGCCCGCACGCCCTTGAGCCGTTAAGCCAAAAGCGTGCCAAACTTTCGCCGACCTAAAAATCCGCGCTGGCTGAGGTGACCGTGACGGATGGCGTTGGACAAGGAACGCAAACAGGAAATCATCCGCCAATGGCAGCGGGCTGCCGATGACACGGGTTCGCCTGAGGTGCAAATCGCCCTTTTGACCGAACGCATCAACCGCTTAGCCGAACACTTGCGGGTGCACAAAAAGGACAAACACTCCCGACGGGGCTTATTGCTGCTGCACGGCAAGCGCCGTCGCCTGCTGAGATACTTAGCCCGCGTCAACCTGACCCGCTACAAGGAAGTCATTGAAGCGCTGGGCATCCGCGACATCTTTGGCGCTTTGCGGGCAGCCGCCCGCGCCGCCGAACAGGCGCAACGAGAGCAGCAAACTCAGCAAGGGCAGGAAGTTGCCGCCAATTGAACCGCCCTTGACGAGAGGCGGAAAGGGAGACGGCGCCATGAGTGCCCAAAAGGAAGTCAAGCCCATCCTCTATCCCGAAAGCGATGGGAAACCGATGGCGGATAACACGCTCCAAGCCCGCTACATCGTTTACATCTACGACGCCCTTTCGGGCGTCTTCCGCGACGACCCAAATGTTTTCGTCGCCGCCGACTTGCTTTGGTATCCCGTAGAGGGTGAACCGACCATCCGTGTCGCCCCCGATGTGATGGTCGCCTTCGGGCGCCCGAAAGGAGATCGGCGGTCTTACCTTCAATGGCAGGAAGGCAACATCCCGCCCCAAGTCGTCTTTGAGATTTGGTCACCGTCCAACACCTTCCGCGACTTCGTGGAGAAACTGGCGTTTTACGAGCGGCACGGCGTAGAGGAGTTTTACCTTTACGACCCCGATGCGGGTCGGTTGGAAGGTTGGTTGCGTCAAGGCGACAAACTCGTCCCCATTGAGCAGATGGACGGTTGGGTTAGCCCACGCCTGAAAGTGCGGTTCGCCTTGGAGGGCAAAGATTTGGTGCTTTACACCCTTGAGGGCGAGCGCATCCTGCCCTACACCGAATTGCGGGAGCAGTTGAGGGAAATGCGAGAGCAATTGGAACGGGAGCGACAACGAGCGGAGCAGGAGCGGCAACGCGCTGAACAAGAACGACAACGAGCCGAGCGACTTGCCCAGCGGCTGCGGGCACTGGGCATTGAACCCGAAGAGGGATGAAGCGACATCACCTAACGGAGGCGCTTTGGCGATGAGAGCCATCACGGTTGAACGGGAAATTGCTGGCAGAACCCTTTCCATAGAGACGGGTTGGTTGGCGACCCAAGCGGATGCTGCGGTCGTCGTCCGCTACGGCGACAGCATGGTGCTGGTCACCGTCGTCCGTTCGCCAGAGGTGCGCCCCGGCATTGACTTCTTCCCCCTCATCGTGGACTTTGAGGAGCGCATGTATGCGGCGGGGCGCATCCCTGGGCATCGCTTTTTGAGGCGGGAAGGTCGCCCCAGTGACCAAGCGATTTTGACGGCGCGGTTGATTGACCGATCCATCCGCCCCCTCTTCCCCAAAGGCGCCCTCAACGATGTCCAAGTCATCGTTACCGCCCTCTCCTTTGACTACGAAAACACTCTGGACTTGTTGGGCTTGATCGGGGCGAGCGCTGCCTTGACAATCTCGGACATCCCCTTTGACGGACCTGTCGCCGCCGTCAGGATGGGATTGCTGGATGGCGAATTGGTCATCAATCCCCCCTTCAAACGATTGGAAGCGAGCCGATTGAATTTAGTCGTCGCGGGAACCCGTGAGGCGGTCGTGATGATTGAGGCGGGTGCCCATCAATTGCCTGAGGGATTGATGCTGGACGCCATCGTCAAAGCCCATCAAGCCCTTCAGCCCCTTTTGGACATGCAAGACGAACTGCGGGAGAAAGTCGGGAAAGAGAAAGTGCCCTTTGTGACCCTTTTGCCCGACCCTGAGCAAGTCGCTTTGATTCGGGAGCGATGGGGCGCCACCATCCGAGAAGCCATCACGCAGCCTCGCAAGGAAGAGCGGGAAGAGCGCCTCAAAACCCTCAAGGAGCAAATCGTCACCGAACTGACGGAAGCAACGCCCGAAGAGAAACGCCCCCTTTTGCCCCTTTCCTTTGAGGAAACTGTCCACCAAATTGTGCGGGCGATGATTTTGCATGAGGGTCTGCGCCCTGATGGGCGTCGCCCCGACGAAATTCGCCCCATCACTTGCGCCGTCGGCGTTTCGCCCCGTGCGCACGGTTCAGGGCTTTTCCAGCGGGGCGAGACGCAAGTGTTGACGATTGCGACTTTGGGAGCGACGAGCGAAGAAATGCTGGTGGAGACCATCTTGGAGGAAGAGGAGACCAAACGCTTCATGCACCAATACAACTTCCCGCCTTACTCTACGGGCGAGGTGCGTCCCTTGCGCGGTCCGTCCCGACGAGAAATCGGGCACGGGGCGTTAGCCGAGCGGGCGCTGGAAGCCGTCATCCCCGACGAAGACACTTTCCCCTACACCATCCGCTTGGTCTCCGAAGTCCTCAGTTCCAACGGCTCCACTTCAATGGCGTCGGTGTGCGGGAGCACTTTGGCGTTGATGGATGCGGGCGTTCCCATCCTCGCCCCCGTCGCGGGCATCTCCATCGGGTTGGTCACGGGCGATGACAAAGCCGTCTTGCTGACGGACATTCAAGGGATGGAAGATGCCCATGGCGACATGGACTTCAAAATCGCTGGCACCCGCGACGGCATCACTGCCATCCAACTGGATTTGAAGTTGAAGGGATTGCCCTTTGACCTCATTGAGCAGGCGTTGCACCAAGCCCGTGAAGCCCGCCTGTTCATCTTGGACAAGATGGCGGAAGTCATTGACAAGCCTCGCCCCGAACTTTCCCCGCACGCCCCCCGCGTCATCACCATCCGCATCCCGACAGAAAAAATCGGCGAGGTCATCGGTCCGCGCGGTAAGCACATCAAGCACATCCAACAAGAGACCGATGCCATCATTGACATCCATCCCGACGGCACCGTTTTCATCACCTGCCCCGATTTGGAGCGGGCAGAGCGGGCAGCCGAGATGGTGCGGTTGTATGCCGCCGACCCAGAAGTCGGAAAGGTTTACAAGGGACGGGTCACCCGCATCTTGCCCTTTGGCGCTTTGGTGGAAATCTTGCCAGGCAAAGAGGGCTTGCTGCACATCTCCCAAATCAGCCACGAACGCATCGCTTCCGTCACCGATGTCCTGAAAGTCGGCGACGAGGTGGAAGTGAAGGTGTTGGGCGTAGAACCCGATGGCAAGATCGCCTTGAGCCGAAAGGTTTTGTTAGGACCACCCCCCGCTCGCCTGCCCCGACCTGCAAGTCCCAGCCGTTTTAGCCCCCCGCCCCGCCCGACGGGTCGCCCACCTCGTCCCCGCGACCGAGGGCACGGTCCTTCGTCATCGTCATCTTGAAAAACCTTACCGCCCTTGCGCCCTTGCCCTTAGACGCCATCGCACCCTTGCACCTTTACACACCTACACGCTGTTAGAGGGGGTTGACAAAAGATGTCGGCGCCCTTCACCGCCTCCTTGCCCAACGGCATCCGCCTCGTCGGTCAATGTCTCCCTTGGGCGCAAACCGTTTCCGTCGGCATTTGGCTGGATGTCGGGACGAAGGACGAACGGGATGACGAAGCGGGCTTGGCGCATTTTTTGGAGCACATGCTTTTCAAGGGCACTCGCCGTCACACGGGACGCAAAATCGCCCAACTCATTGATGCCCTGGGCGGCAACATAGATGCCTTCACCGAAAAGGAATTGACCTGCTTTTACCTTCGGGTTCTCCCAGAGCATTTGCGGCGGGGTTTGCGCTTAATCCGCGAATTGCTGACCGAACCGTCCCTGCGACCCAAAGACATTGAGGTGGAGAAAAGCGTCGTCTTGGCGGAAATCCAGAGCGTGGAAGACACCCCCGAAGATTTGGTCGGCGAAGTTTTCTTTGACGCCCTTTGGGATGGTCATCCCTTGAGCCGCCCCATCTTGGGGACGAAGGAATCGGTCGCCCGCTTCCGAAGGGCGACCTTGCTGAAATTTATGCGCCGCTATTATGCCCCCCAACGCATGGTCATCGCCGCCGCAGGGGCGATAAGGGAAGGCGAATTTTGCGAAGTCGTCCGAGAAATTTTCGGCGATTGGCGCCGTCCTGATGCCGTCCCTTCTGCCGATATGCCCCCTCCCAATCCCCTCGCCCAATTGCGTGTCGTCGCCCGCGACACCGAACATTTCTATTTCACCATCGGCGTCCCCAGTTTCCCTGTCACCGACCCCGCTCACTACCCCGCCGCTTTGCTGGACATCATCGTCGGTGGCGGAGCGAGTTCCCGCCTTTTCATGGAGGTGCGAGAGCGGCGGGGCTTGGCTTATGCCATCGGTTCGTTTTCCGCCGCTTTCAAGCAGGCAGGCTTTTTTGCCATCAGCGGAAGTTGCGTCCCTGAAAAAGCGACCCGCCTTTTCCGTGTCATTCGCAACGAGTTGCGCCGATTGCTGAAAGAGGGTTTGCGCAATGGCGAAATGGAACGGGCGAAAACCCAACTGAAACTCAGCCTCGTCACCGCCCAAGAGAGCGTCACGGGCACGATGATGCGCTTGGGACGACAGATGCTTTACTTCGGTCATCCCATCCCGATGGAAGACATCCTGCGCCGCGTGGAGTCAGTGACGGAGGAAGAAGTGCTGGCGATCGCCCATCAACTCCTCCGTGAGCGACCCTTTGCGGCAGCCTTCGTCGGTCCGATCCCAGAGCGAGACAGCGAACCGCTGTGGGCAATCCTCAACGGCGACTGACTTTCCTTCCGTCGCCTGCACTAAACTTTGCAGGGCAAATCCATGCCCTCAATCCCTTCAGGCAAGGAGGATGGGAATGTCGGCTTACTTGAGTGAGCGGCGCATCCCTGCGACGATGGCGACCCAACACCCCGATAACGCTTCGCCACCTTTTTGGAAACCCGATAGCGACGGCTTCATCAGTGCCTACGATGAAGTGCAGGAATGCTACCTCAGTTTCGCCGAGTTGGGTTGCGAGGAATACATGTGGGACTGGGAGGGCAAGTTCGTGGACGAAGCCGTCGTAGACCGCCTCTTCAGCGAACACTTTGACTTCTTCCTGCAACGGCAATTGGGGCGGGATGTCTTTTTAACTTTCCGCCTGCCCAACATCTGGCTGGAGCGAGGTTACCGACTGGCGCGGGCTTACATGAGCATCTTAACCGCCGAAGAACTTGCCCGTGATTTGAACTTGTTCGCCCCGCCCCTCTTTGAGGTCATCCTGCCGATGTGCGACGAAGGTTGGAAACCGATTTACCTGCAGGAAAGTTTTGAGCGGGCTGCCGAATTGGAGCATCAAATGTTCGGCAACAACCACACGAGTTATCGGTTGCAAATCATCCCCCTCATTGAGACGCCCGACCTTCTGGTGGACGCCAAAACCTTGCTGGACGACTACCTGCGGTTGCACCGTGAAAAGTTCGGCGATGAACCGCCTTACCTTCGCACCTTCATCGCCCGTTCCGACCCCGCCCTCAACGGGGGCATCGTGACAGCGGTGTTGGCAGCGAAAGGAGCACTGTGCGAGTTCGCCGATTTTGAGGAAGCGACCAGCATCCCCGTTTACCCCATCATCGGCGTCGGCTGCTTGCCCTTTCGTGGCGGGCTTTCTCCCTTCCATGTGGACACTTTTCTGGACGAATACGAGGGCATCCGAACGGTCACCATCCAATCGGCGTTCCGCTATGACCATCCCAAATTCCAAGTGGAGCGAGCCATCCGCGATTTGAATTTGGCGTTGCGGTTTCGTTGGGGCAAAAAGCCCCGATGGCGGGAAGGCGACAAACCGAAACTCCAGCGCCTCATCGCCCTCTTCACCGAGCGCTATCAGGAAGTCGTGGAAGGTTTGGCGGAATTGGTCAACGAACTGGCGATGCTGTTGCCCCGCCGACGCGAGCGGATGTTGCACATCGGCTTGTTCGGTTACCCACGCGGGTTGCGGGGCAAAGTTTTGCCCCGCGCCATCACCTTCACGGGCACTTTCTATTCGCTGGGCATCCCGCCCGAATTTTTAGGAACAGGTCGGGCACTGCGAGACGCCGAGAAAGAGGGCTTGACGGAAGTCTTGATGCGCTACTACCGCCACTTGCGAGACGATTTGACCCGCGCCGGGCATTTCCTTTGCTGGGAAAACCTGCGTCTGTTGGAACGCGAATCGCCGGTCTGGGCGTTGGTGCGCGAAGACATTGAGTTGTGCCAACGCTTCTTGGGCATAGAGTTCGGACCGACCGACACAGAGCATTACCTGCACCGCAACATGGCGTCCAGCATCTTCCACCTTTGGCGACGGGGCGGTGATGAAACGAGGTTGCGCCGCTACATCGTGGAAGCCGCCCAACTCCGTCGGTCGCTGGGTTGACGCTTCCTTCCCTTCGTTCGCCGACCCAAAATCAAAGGCGGTGAGGGACGATGCTGAACTTTGTGGAAGTGCAACGGCAATTGATGGGCATGGTGCAGGAGCAGGCAAGTCGTCGGCAAGACTTCGGTCAACGCGTCGGCATAGCGGAACAGGAAGCCAAAAGGTGGACAGCAGGTTATCCCCACCTCGCCCGCAAAATCGCTGGCAGCAAAACTTCGTGGCTTGTCGCTTCCTTCCAAACGCCTCCCGCCCAAGTTTTTCCGCTCCCGCCCCGTCCCGAACGATGGCTCGTCTTTGCGTCGGACGGCTCGCAAATTTTCCCCGACCGCCACGAGGCGATGATGTGCTACCTGCTCAACATCGGTTCGGTCATGTTGCCTTACGGCTTTGACCTTCCGCCCCAACTGAACAACCGCCCCCGCCTGTTTTATCGCGAGCACGAACTTTACCATCGCTGGGGTGGGCGACGGGTGTTAGTCAACGAGGAAGTCGTCGCTTTGCGCCGCCATTTGCGCGAAATCGGCGAACTGGTGCGGTTGGCGCAGCAATGGTCGCAGCGCCCCGCCGTCGCCCTTGTGGACGGGACGCTGATTTTGTGGACGCTGGAGGGCAAACCGCCCGATTTCCGCCGCGAGATTTTGAGCCGCTTTTTGAAAGCGATGGACAACCTGCGCCAACTCGGCGTCCCCGTCGCCGGCTACATCAGCAGCCCCGGCAGCACCGATGTCATCAACGCTTTGCGGGTCGGCTTGTGTCCTTACCCTTTCGCTAACTGCGACCGATGCGAGTGGCTACAACGCAACGAATCGCCGCCCTGCGCCATCATTGAAGGCGTCACCGACGCCCAACTCTTTGAGCGGTTGCTTAAGCCGGGCGAACGCTCCGCCCTCTTCGCCAGCAACTCGCAAATCCTGTCCGAATACGGCGACCATCGCGTCCACTTTTTCTACCTGCATGCGGGCTTGGAGATTGCCCGCGTGGAAATCCCGCAGTGGGTCGCCGAAAACGATGAGTGGCTCAACTTGGTGCACGCCGTCATCTACGACCAAGCGCAAAAGGGGCGGGGCTATCCCGTCGCCTTAGCGGAAGCCCACGAGCAAGCCGTCGTGCGGGGCGCTGAGCGGGAACTGTTTTACGAAATGCTGGAAACTGCCCTCGTTCGTCAAGGCATGAAAGTCAGCATGACCTTCAAACTCATGGCGAAACGCACGCCGACCATCTGACGGGAGACGAAAGCGATGAGCACGACGACAGCGTTGGAGCGACTGCTAAGCGAATTGGATGAGCAGCACGTTGGAGATGCTCCGAGAGCATCCTTCCGTCGCCGACTACTACCAAACGCGCTTTTTGCATGTGCTGGTGGACGAATACCAAGATGTCAACGCCATCCAGCATGAGTTGGCTTTGCTGTTGGCTGCCAAGCACCGAAACCTCTTTTGCGTGGGCGACGACGACCAGTGTGTTGTCAAGGGCACGAAAATCGCCACGCCACAAGGGCTTGTCAGGGTTGAAGAGTTAGCGGAAGGGCAAGAGGTGCTGGCGGCTTGCGGTTGGGGCAAGGTGGCGGCGATGAAGGTGAGCCACCTTCAAGGCAAGCCCTATCACGGAAAAGTCATCTGCCTGACGACGGCATCGGGCAAGCAAGTGCGATTGACGCCCAACCACCTTGTCTTCGCCCGCCTGCGGGTGAGCCCACAATGGCACTATGTCTATCTCATGCATCGGCGGGGGAAGGGCTATCGCATCGGCGTCACGGAGGGGACAGGGGACAAGGGGCAGGGGACAAACAAAGGAAGCCATTCGTCTTTCGCCCTTCCTGTCCCTCGTCCCATGTCCCCTGTCCCTCTCCCTCAGGAAGTGGCTGACCGCCTTTGGATTTTGCGGGTCTGCGCCGACCGCGCCGAGGCGCACTTTTGGGAGCAGTTTTTCGCCTTCAAATACGGGCTTCCGACGACCGTCTTTCATGTTCGGGGGCGTCGGATGGCACTCACGCAAGAGTTGGTGGATCGGCTCTTTTGCGAACTCAACACCGAGCGAGCCGCCTTGCGGTTGATGCGTGACCTAATGGTCTTTGAGGAACATCCCCATCACCTCCCTCACGCCGTCCTTCGGGGCAATTCTGTTCGGCGTTATGTGCGGTTGACGATGTTCGGCGACGCCCGCCCTTGCCGAACTCGCCCTTGGCACGCCCATCGGATCAACCTCGTCACTTCAGGGGAGACGCTGAAAAAGCGTTTCGCCCTCTCCTTCCCCGTTCGGGATGGCAAGCGTCTGACTTGGCGCGTGGAAACGGCAAGGGTGCGTTGGGACGATGCATGGAAGATGGCGCGCAGGATGGCTCAGTTGGGCAATTTGGACATCCTCGTGCGCGCCGCGTTGACGGAGAAAGACGACGGTCCCTTCTTCACCCTTCAACCCGCCAGCCACCTTCGCATTGGCATGGAGGTCGCCGTCTGGGATGGGCAAAAGGTGCGGGCGGAGCCCATCGTGGTGCTCAAGGTGGAAGATTACGAGGGCGAAGTTTACGACTTGTCAGTGCCCGAATGCCTCAACTATCTCGCCGACGGTCTCGTCGTCCACAACTCCATCTACAGTTGGCGCGGTTCGGATGTCCGCTTAATGCTCTCGCTAAAGCAACGCTTCCCCGACTTGCAAGTGTTCACTTTAGAGCGCAACTACCGCTCCACGCAGGCGATTTTGGACACCGCATGGCATGTCATCCGCCACAACCGTTACCGCCACGAAAAACGGTTGCAAGCGGCGCGGGAAGGGGGCGAACCCGTCGTCCTCTTTCGGGCACAAGATGACCACGAAGAGGCAGCGTTCGTCGGCAGCGTCGTGACCGAGTGGGTGCGGACAGGCAAGTTTCGCTACAGCGATTTCGCCGTCATTTATCGCATCAACGCCCAATCCCGTCCCTTTGAGGAAACCTTCATCCGCTGGGGCATTCCCTACTGCGTCGTCGGCGCTTTGAGGTTCTACGAGCGCAAGGAAGTCAAGGACATCCTTGCCTACTTGCGTTTGCTGGTCAACCCTGCCGACGAGGTGAGTTTGCTGCGGGTCATCAATTTGCCGCCCAGAGGCATCGGCGACCGAACGGTGGAGCGGTTGCGCCAATTTGCCCACCAACGCCGAACGCCCATCTTGGAGGCGATTTTGAGCGGCGAAGTGTCGGCGGCACTGGACGCACGGGCTCGGTCAGCGGTGAAAAACTTCGGCGATTTGATGCGGTCGCTGAAAGCGCAGTTGGAAACCCAAACGCTCCCGCAACTCATCCAACACCTCGTGGACGCCATCGGTTACGCCGACTTCCTCATTCGCACCGAGGGGCAACTGATGGCGCAAGAGCGGTTGGAAAACCTCGCCCAGTTGGTCGCCGCCGCCGAACGGCAATTTGGTGACCAGAAAGCGGCGCAAGCGCTGCCTGCCTTTTTGGAGCAACTGGCGTTGATGTCGCCGCAGGACGAAACGAATTGGCAAAGCGATGCCGTCACCCTCATCACCGCCCACAGCGCCAAAGGCTTGGAGTTTCCCGTCGTCTTCGTCGTCGGCTTGGAGGAAGGCTTGTTCCCTCACGCCCGCAGTTTGGACAATGCGTGGCAACTGGAGGAAGAGCGACGGCTGTTTTATGTCGCGCTGACGCGGGCGAAGGAGCGCGCCTTCCTCGCTTACGCCCAACGGCGCGGTTGGCTGACGGGCAAATGGGGCGAAGCCCGTTACGCGCCGACCGAGCCGTCCCGCTTCCTCAACGAAGTGCCCTTGACACTGCTGGAGGAATGGCGGGGCGTCCCGACCCCGCAAGGTTTTTTGCGCATGGATGCCCCGACAGTTGCCTCCCGCCCTTCCCGCCAGCGGTTGGATGTGCGGGCTTTGCTGCGTCAAGAAGACGGGACGAGAGACGCAGGGCGCAGAGCAGGAAAATTGGGGGTCATTGGCGAAGTGCGCAACCCGTTGTCGCCTGAACAAGTGCGGGTCGGGATGCGGGTTCGGCATCGGCAATTTGGCGAGGGCGTCATCGTCGCCGTTGAACCCGACGAGCGGTTGCCCATCGTCGTCGTTCGGTTTGATGACCGAACGGTCGGCGAGAAACGCTTGGCACTCGCTTACGCGCCGTTGGAAATCCTTTGACCAAACTGACAAGGCGCTTTGGAGGTGGTCATGCGATGGCGGAAGTCGTTTTCGTCGCCGTTGATTTGGGGGCGGAGAGCGGACGGGTTTTGGCGGGCAAGTTGCGGGATGGCGAATTTGCTTTGGAAGAATTGCATCGCTTCGTCAACGGTCCCGTCCGCATCGGCGAGCACCTTTACTGGGATGTTTTGCGCCTTTGGACGGAGGTCAAAAACGGGCTAACGCTGGCGGTTCAAAAGTTCGGTTCGCAAGTTATCTCCATCGGCGTGGACACTTGGGGTGTGGACTATGCCTTGCTGGACGAACGCGACGAGTTGGTCGGCAACCCTTACCACTACCGTGACCGACGGACGGAAGGGATGTTTGAGGTCGCCTTTGAGCGGGTGCCCCGCGAGGAAATCTATCGGCGCACGGGCATTCAGTTTATGCGCCTCAACACGCTTTACCAGTTGCTGGCGATGGTGAAAACGAAATCGCCCCAGTTGCGCATCGCCCGCACCTTCTTGATGATGCCTGACCTGTTTCATTTCTGGCTGAGCGGCGAGAAAGTCAACGAGTTCACCGACGCGACGACGACACAGTTTTACGACCCGCGCAAGGGCAATTGGGCGAAATACATGCTGCGCAAGTTAGGCATCCCGACGCGGGTTTTGCGTTGCCCCATCGTCCCTGCGGGGACGGTGTTGGGCGATTTGCGCCCGACGGTCGCCGACGAAGTTCGGGCAAGTCATCGCATTCAAGTCGTGGCGCCTGCGTCCCACGACACCGCCTCGGCGGTCGCCGCCACGCCCCTCTCCGACGAGAACGCCGCTTACATCAGTTCGGGCACTTGGTCCCTCGTCGGGATGGAATTGCGCCAACCCATCATCACCGACCGATCGTTGGCGACCAACTTCACCAACGAAGGTGGCGTCTATGGGACTTTCCGCTTCCTGCGGAATGTGACGGGGATGTGGCTGATTGCCGAGTGCCGACGCCAATGGG
>Ga0079995_1058923_pt3 | contig 14840 bp, 16 predicted proteins | sample FaiFalFF_MnMetaG_2_FD_69198 | JGI IMG/M metagenome (GOLD analysis project Ga0079995, IMG submission 69198) | Freshwater microbial communities from Yellowstone National Park, Wyoming, USA - Fairy Falls C (FF_Mn_C) (SPADES assembly) (version 4) | ecosystem: Environmental > Aquatic > Freshwater >...
GGCTCGCCCGACGAGTTGGTGCGGCGCATCAATCGCGCGGCAGTGCAACTGGCGCGTGAGTCGGTTGGCGACGACGCGCTGGTGTTCGGCGCGGTCGGTCCAGTGGGCAAGCCACTGGAGCCGATGGGCGAGGTGCGCCTTGCTGAAGCCGAGCAGGCGTTCGAGGAGCAAATCCGCGCCCTGCTGGACGGCGGGGTGGACGGGCTGATTCTGGAGACCTTCATCGACCCGCAGGAACTCGCGCTGGCGATTCGCGTGGCGCGTCGCCTCGCGCCCGATGTACCGATTATCGCTTCCAAGGGCTTCGTGGAGGACGGCGAAACGCTGATGGACGGGCTGCCCGAACGCTTCGCCGAGCAGATTCAGCCGCTGGAGGTGGACGCCGTCGGGGGCAACTGCATCGTGGGTCCGCAGCGGATGCTCGACATCGTGCGGATGATGGCGCAGGCGACCGAACTGCCGATTAGTGCGATGCCGACCCCAGGCTTGCCGCAACTGGTGCGCGGGCAGGTGGTGTACGACATTCACCCCGACTACTTCGGCAAGTACGCCGCGCGCTTGGTGGAGGCGGGCGCAGCGATTGTTGGCGGGTGCTGCGGCACGACGCCCGACCACACCCGCGCTGTCGCCCAGTACGCCCGCGCCGCGAAGACCAAGCCGCGCACAGTCGTCGCCGTGCGCACGCGCGAACGAACCCCCAAAGAGGAACTGCCCACCGCCGAACCGTCGCGTCTGTCGCAATTGCTGGGCAAAGAGCGCGTGATTACCGTCGAACTCGACCTGCCGCGCGGACTGAAAATTCAGAAGGTCATCGAGAACGCGCGCCTGCTGAAAGAGAACGGCGTGCATATGATCGACATCTCGGATGGGGCGCGGGCGCGCCTGCGGATGAATGTGATCGCCACCTCGCACATCATCCAGCGCGATGCGGGGATTGAGGTGATGATGCACTTCGCCTGCCGCGACCGCAACCTGCTGGCGATTCAGTCCGACCTGCTGGGCGCGCACGCGCTGGGCATCCGAAATGTGCTGGCGATTACGGGCGACCCCGCGCAGATTGGCGACTACCCGACGGCAACCAGCGTGTTCGATGTGGACGCGATTGGGCTGATACGCATCCTGCGTCGGTTCAACGAGGGGCGCGACTTGGCGGGCAACAGTATCGGCGTCTACGCGAACTTCACGATTGCCGCTGCCTACAACCCCCTCGCGCCCGACTTGGACGCTGAGAACGACCGCCTGCGCCGCAAAATCGACGAAGGCGCACACCTCATCTACACGCAGCCGCTGTTCGAGATGCCCGTCGTGGAGCGCACGGCAGAACTGATGCAACGACTGCGCACGCCGTGGTTCGTGGGGGTGTTGCCGTTGCGCAGCGCACGCCACGCCGAGTTTATGCACAACGAGGTGCCAGGCATCGAAATCCCCGAACCTATCCTACAGCGGATGCAGGAGGCTCCAGAAGACTCCGCGCTGCAAGTGGGTCTGGAGATTGCGCAGGAGTTTGTACGCCAGGCAGCCCCCTACGCGCAAGGGCTGTACCTGATGCCCCCTGCAGGCAACGCGCAGATCGCCCTCAAGGTGCTGGAGGGGTTGGGGTAAACTATGTCAGGGGACGGTTGCCTATGCAAGCTGAAAGTTGGGCGGTTCCATACCTGGAACAACTCATTCGGCGCAAGCAAGAGCAGCGAGCGGGCTTGGAGCAATTTTGGCGGCGTACCCGCTGGCTGCGTCTTCTGACTTTGCCCGCGTTTCCTGCGTGGCTTTTGCTTCAGGTGGAAATGCGCTACGCAGAGCCGTTTCTCGTCGGACTGCGCGAACGATACATTCACAACCGCCTGACGCGGATAGACCGCTTTATGCTTGAATGCTTATGGTATCAGTCCCTTGTGGATAGGTTTGCTTTACTGTGGGAGCGCATTTGGCTGTATTACTTTGTGGTGTTTGTATTGGTGTTCTCACTAATTTTCTATTTCATGGCATTTGGTATGATGTATGCAGTTCTGCGTTAGGCGTTGCGACGGCGGTTCTCGGTTGGCGTTTCTGGGCGTCGCGCAAGCTATTCTTGCTCCTGCAGGAGGGGCCCTTGACGCACTGGATATTGTACACGCTCTTCTTTCTGGAGGTAGTTATTGAACTCGTGTCGGTTTACCTCGATTGGCGGGTGATGACGGGCAGAGGGAAGACCAGCGGCGCGTGGGGTGTGGCGTTTGGGATTTTCGTGCTGTTTGGGCTGTATGGCGCGCTTGTGGGCAATCGGCGCGATGAGCCGTTTGTGTTTACGCGGGAGCTGGCAGGGGCTTTATTGTTGATTGGGTTTCAGATAGTGTTTCATGGGCTGTACCCGTGAGCGCGTATCTACTGGCTGAGGCGCGACTCTTGAACTCGCTTGTAGACAACACTGGTTCGAGGTACAATTTAGCCACAACTCTGATGACGACCCAGTCGAGCGCCCAGTGGACAGTTGACGAATGGCTGCAGGCGGAACTGGAGCCGCGCTGTGAGTTGCAGGATGGTATCCTTTTGCCGATAGCGTCCCCTACGCGCCAACACCAAGAGATTGTGCTGACCACTGCCTACGCGCTGCGTCGCTATGTGCGCGCAGGGCGGTTGGGCGTCGTGCTGATGGAGGTGGATGTTGCTTTGCCCGATGGCAGCGGCGTCATTCCCGACATCTGCTTCGTGCGGGCGGAGCGCGAGTCGGAGGTGCTGACCCCGTCGGGCAAGGTGCGCGGCGCGCCTGACCTCGCGGTCGAGGTTGTCTCGCCGTTCACACGCGCCCGCGACACGATTGAGAAGGCGCGCCTCTATCATGCCGCGGGCATTGCGTGGTATTGGCTCATCGACTCGGAAACGCTTGCTGTCCAAGAGTTGCGCTGGACGCCCGACGGATATGTCATCGGTGCAACGGCGATTGCAGGGGAACCCTTCCGCCCCGACGCGCTGCCAGGCTTCGAGTTCAACCTGCAGACCGCGTTGGCGGAGTAGCTGTCAGCGCAGCCGCGCGAAGCGGTGCTTGCCCACGCGCAGCAGTCGCCCGCGCAGCTCGTCGGCAGGGTAGACCGCTGTCGGCTCGCTGACGCGCTTGCCGTCCAACTCCACCCCACCGCCTTGGATTAGCCGACGCGCCTCCGAGTTGCTGGGGGCGTAGCCAATCCCCGCAATCAGCGCCGCCAGCATGACCGTGCCGTCCTCGCGTATCAGGTGCGCTGGGATGGGCACTTCGGGTGCGTCGGTGGGCGCTTGACGCTGCGAGAAGATGCGCATGAACTCCTCGTCGGCGTGCGTGGCGGCATCGGGCGAGTGGTAGAGCGCCACGATTTCCCGCGCCAAGCGTCGCTTCACATCGCGCGGGTTAACCCGTCCCTCGCGCCAGTCGCGCTCCAACGCCTCAACCTCCTCCAGCGGCACATCGGTACACAGCACAAAGTAGTGCCTCATCAACTCGTCGGGCAGGCTCATCACCTTGCCGAACATCTGGTCAGGCGGCTCGTTGATGCCGATGTAGTTGCCGAGCGACTGGCTCATCTTCTCCTTGCCGTCCAGCCCAATCAGCAAAGGCATCAGGAACACCACCTGCGGCTCCTGCCCGTACTCGCGCTGCAGGTCGCGCCCGACGAGGTTGTTGAAGCGCTGGTCGCTGCCGCCCAGTTCCACATCTGCCTCAATCGCCACCGAGTCATAGCCCTGACAGAGTGGGTAGAGGATTTCGTGCATGCCCAGCGGTAGGTTGTTGGCGAGGCGGTTGGCGAAGTCCTCGCGTTCGAGAATGCGGGCGACGGTGTAGCGGCTGGCGAGTTGAATCACCTCCGCGAAGGTCATCTTGCCCAGCCAGTCGGCGTTGTAGTAGACCTGTGTGCGGTCGGGGTCTAAGATGCGGAACAGTTGTGGTTTGAGGCGCTCCACATAGCCCATGACCTCTTCGCGGCTGAGTTGGCGTCGGGTTTTGGACTTGCCTGTGGGGTCGCCGATCATCGCGGTGAAGTCGCCCACAATCAGGCAGGCAGTGTGCCCGAAGTCTTGGAACTGGCGCAGTTTGCGCAGCACGACCGCCCAGCCGAGATGCACATCGGGCGCGGTGGGGTCGATGCCGAGTTTGACACGCAGGGGCTTGCCGCGCGCGAGTTTGGCTTCCAGTTCCGCCTCGGTGATGATGTCCTCCGCGCCGCGCCGAAGCGCAGCCATCTGCTCCTGAACGCTTGCTTGCATCGGGGGAGTATTGTACCCGCTCTCTCGGCGGGGCTACTCAAACAGCCCCAACTGCTGGGTGCGCGCCAGCACACGGCGTGGCTCGCGACGGGAACGGCTACTGTGCCGTTGCAGCAACTGCTCGGTAATCGCTTTGGCTTCGGGCGTGCGATAGGCGTCGAAGAGTTTTTGTCGTGCGGCGCGTGCGGCAGCCTCGTGATCCACAATCGGCGCAGGGTAGTCCACGCCAATCACACACCCGTACTTCCGCTGCAACTCTGGTGGCATGCGGTATGGTTCGTGGATCCACGCCGTGGGCACTCGCCTAAGTTCGGGAACCCAGCGTCGGATGAACGCGCCTGTCGGGTCTTGGTCGTGCGACTGCTTGACCACATTGTAGATGCGGAACGCGCTGATGCCCGTACAGCCTGCCTGCATCTGGATTTGGCTCCAGTGGATGCCTGGCTCGTAGTCCACGAACAGCCGTGCAAGGTGCAGTCCCACCGCGCGCCACGGCTGCCACAGGTGGTAGCATGCGAAGGCGGTCAGCATCGCTCGCATGCGGAAGTTGAGCCAGCCCGTCGCGTGCAGCATGCGCATGCAGGCGTCCACAAACGGGTAGCCTGTGCGTCCCTGCGCCCACGCCTCGAACAGCGCGGGGTCTACCTCCGTGCGCTCGTGCGCCAGCGCGGGGTGCATCGGCTCGAACTCGATGCTGGGCAGGCTCTCCAGCCGCTGGATGAAGTGGCTGCGCCACGACAGGCGCGCTTCGAACGCCTGCAGGGAGCGCAATCGCCCTGCCTGCTTCGGATCGCTTTCTGCTTGTTCGATGGCGCGGCGGGTGGCTTGCACGACCTCGCGCAGCGACAGTGCGCCGTAGGTCAGGTAGGGCGACAGGCGCGAGCACGCGCTCGGCGCAGTCAGTGGCGACGACAGCCCCCGCGCGTAGCCCTGCACCCGATGGCTCAGGAACGAGCGCATCAGCGCCAGCCCGCGACTGCGCCCGCCCCGCTGCGCCAACGGGCACGCATCGTCGCCGACCGATTCGGGCAGTGGATTCGACGGCAACGGTGCAATCTGCAGCGCGGGCGGTTCAGGCACAAGCGGGCGGCGCATCTCGGCGTCCCAGTGGTCGCGCCAGCCCTCTCGCGACTGCAGCCCGCGTATGATGCCATCTTGCGGAATCTCGTGGAAGGGTACGCCCCGCTCGCGTGCCCAGCGACGCACGGCGCGGTCGCGCTGGAAGGTCCAGTCGTTGCCCACCTCCTGGTGCGCCCACAGCGCGGCGATGCCGTGCGTCTGGTGAATCTGCTCCAGCACTGCGACGGCGTCGCCCGTGCGCACAATCAACCCGTGAGGGCGTCCCGCCAACCGTCCCAGCGCGCGGTCTAACTCCTGCAGGCACGCACGGGCAAACTGCCACTGCCGGTTAGACGCGTCGGGCTGACGCCACAGTTCGGGCTCGAAGATATACAGGGGCGCGACCAGCCCGCGCTGGCTGGCTTCGTACAGCGGGGCGTGGTCAACCGTGCGGAAGTCGCGCTTGAACCACACCACCTGCAACGGCGGCATAGCGAAATTGTACCTGCTCATCAGCTTGTAGGCGCTCACTTGGCTAAGCGCAGGATGGCTTCGGCGAGGCGGTGCGGGTCATGGCGCACATAATCGGTCTGGCTGATGAAGTTGCCTGCGATGACCTTGTAACCCATCTGGCGGATGCGGTCGGTGTCGGGCAGCACCAAATCTTGCCCGTTGGCGCGGTAGCGTTCCAGAAGTTCAGGCTGGGGCACGGCGGTATTGACCAGCACATAGTCGCACACGCGCCCGCCCGCGTGCGCCTCCAACGCCCGCACATGGTCCGATGCGGTGAAGCCGTCGGTCTCGCCGGGCTGGGTCATCACATTGCACACATAGACGCGCAGGGCGTCGGTCGCACGCAGCGCGTCGGCGATTTTGGGCACCAGCAGGTTCGGGATGACACTGGTAAACAGGCTGCCTGGTCCCAGCACTACCACATCGGCTTGGCGGATAGCGTCGATGGCTTCTTGAGGCGGCTCCACATCGGGTGGGTTCAGGTGCAAGCGACGGATACGCGCGGGGTACGCCACGATGGCTGTCTCGCCCTCGATGCACGCGCCATCCTCCATCTCCGCCCGCAGGTTCACATGCGTCAGTGTGGAAGGCAGTACGCGCCCGCGAATCGCCAGCACCTTGCTGATTTCCTGAATCGCCTGTTCGAAGTCGCCCTTGATTTGGGTCATTGCGGCGATGAGGAGGTTGCCGACCGAATGCCCGCTGAGGTTGCCTGTGGTGTCTTGGAAGCGGTGTTGCAGCAGGGCGGTCATTGCGCCTTCGGCGTCGGCGAGTGCAATCAGGCAGTTGCGGATGTCACCTGGCGGGAGGATGCCCAACTCTTGGCGCAATCTGCCCGACGAGCCGCCGTCGTCGGTGACGGTGACGATAGCGACGATGTTGGCGGTGTAGCGTTTGATGCCGCGCAGCATGGTGGATAGTCCCGTGCCGCCGCCGATCACCACCACGCGCTTGCCGTGCGCCATCAAGGCGTAGCGCGACAGCACATCCCACACGCGCCCGCTGGCACGCGGCTGTAAGATGCCGACCAGCGTGCGCCACGCGCGGCGCAGTCCCCACCACCACACGCCCAGCCCTGCAAGCATTAGGGCGACTCCCGCTGCCCAGCGCATCGCCTGCGCCGCTTGGGGAGTGGTCGCCACTTGACGAATCGGCTCATCGATGGCGCGGTAGAGGCTGCTCAGCCATGCGGCAGGCGCACCTGCCAACGCTATCCACAGCCCGATAAACGCAATTAGCAGTCCCAGACTGGAAAGCGCTAGCCAGCGCTTCACCTGCATGCCGGGCATTAGCCAACGCCAGCGTCCGTCGCGCATGTTATGCTTCCTCCCGCGCCAAGTCGCGATGTTCCACCGTTGCGCGGTAGCCTCGTTCGGCAAACCACTGCTGCAGGGCTTCGCTCAGCACCACTGACCGATGGCGTCCGCCCGTGCAGCCGACCCCGATGGTGAGGTACGCTTTGCCTTCCCGCTCGTAGCGGGGCAGTAGGTACGCCAAAAAGTTTCGCACTGTCTCCAGAAACTCCTGTGTTTCGGCATCGCTCAGCACATAGGTGCGCACCGCAGGGTCGGTGCCTGGCTTGGGTTTCAGCGTTGGTTCATAGTGCGGATTGCGCAGGAAGCGCACATCGAACACGAGGTCGGCGTCGACGGGCACGCCGTATTTGAAGCCGAACGATACGAGTCGCACGCGCAGGGGCGGCTGTGCCTTCTCGTCAGCGTAGCGTTGGCGGATGGCTTCGCGCAGGTCTTTCGGTTTAAACAGCGTGGTGTCCAGTGTGTAGTCGGCGATGGCTTTGATAGGGGCAAGCAGGGCGCGTTCGGCGCGGATGGCTTTGGGCAGGTTCGGCTCACGGCTCGCCAGTGGGTGCGGGCGGCGCGTCTCTTTGAAGCGACGCACCAGCACCTCATCAGTGCAGTCCAAAAACAGCACCTCGATGGGTACGCCGTCGGCGCGCATCTGCAGTACGGCGTGCTCGGCGTCTTCCAGCGGCTCACCCGCGCGGGTGTCTACTACTACCGCCACGCGCTGCCCCGTCGCAATCCGCTCGCGCAGCGCGCCCAGCATCGACGGCGGCAGGTTGTCGATGCAAAAGTAGCCGATGTCTTCCAGCGTCTGCAGCGCAAGCGTCTTGCCCGCGCCTGACACACCTGACACCAGAACCAATCGTCCTGCGCTCATTTCTTGCCCCCCAGCACCAACGCGCTGAGTGCGCCATGCGATAGCCCCACCAGCACGGCGGGCACAATCGCTGAGACAGGCTGCCCCAGTAGGTAGCCTGCGAACAGTTGCTCGCTCAGCTGTGCGAAGAAGAAAAACACCAGCCCGTTCACCACCAGCGCGACCAGCATCAGCTTTACGGCGCGCCCCTTGCGAAACGCCAGCGACGCCAGCCCAACGAACACTGCAACGATGAGGCTCATCACCGCGCTCATCGCCAGCGACTCTTGCCAGTACGCGCTCGGCTGGATGTCCAGCGCGACGATGAGCCGTTCCCCACCGCGGTAGGGCGGCTCGCGATCAATCGCTTCTGCGCCGAGTTGCGTCTCCAGCGCGTTCTCGTAGTGTGTGCGCAAGGCGTTCAGCCCGTACAGCACCCCCATGTGCGTCCCTGTCAGCAGCACATACAGCCCAATCCAGATCGCCAGCCCTCGCAGTAGTCGCCCCACGCCGATCACCTCCGCTTATTTGGCTCCTCGCGCAGCAGCACGCCACTAAGCAGCCCATTAATGATGCCCAGCACGATGCTTCCGTACAGTGCCGCCCAGAAGTTGCCAATGCGGAAGTTGAACGGCGCAAGCGCAAACACTGCCCAAAACAACAGCGTGTTCACCAGCAGTCCTGCAATCCCCAGCGTCAGGCAGTTCAGCGGCAGCAGCGCGAGTTTCACCGCGCGCTTGATAGAGGCATTCACCAACCCCAGCAGCAGCGCCATAATCAGGTTGTCTTGCCAGTTTGGGCTGGGACTCATGTCCAGTCCCAGCCGTGCGCCGCTCCAGAAGGTCAGGTGCAGTGCGACCGCGAATATCAGCCACTTGAACAGGAACTGCATCAGGCAAGATTATACCGCTTGCTCCTTGACCTAATTGGCGGCGGGCAGGGTAGGGGCAAGGTCGCCCGCTTTGGGTGTCTGCATCCAACCGTTGAGCGCGAGCATAAGTGCAGCCAAAGTAATTGCGTCTTGCATCGGAGTCGCTTCGTGAAGATAGTATACTTAAGGCTAAGGATACGCGAGAGCCACCGATGGATGAGCCACTGATTACGGTTATTGTGCCGATTTACAACGAAGAAGGTACGCTGCTGGAACTCTTGGAGCGCTTGCGCCGCGCCCCGTTCCGCAAGGAGATTATTGTCGTTGACGACGGCTCCACCGACAAGACGCCTGACATCCTCGCTGAGCAGCGCGATATTGTAGCGTTGCGCCATGAGCGCAATCGGGGCAAAGGGGCGGCGATACGCACTGCGCTACAGTACGCCACAGGCGACATCGTGATCATTCAGGACGCGGACTTAGAGTACGATCCGAACGAAATCCCGAAGGTGGTCGCGCCGATTATCAAGGGCGAGGCGCAGGTGGTGTACGGCTCGCGCTTTTTCAGGGGCTTGCCGCGCGAGATGCCCTTACCGAACAAGATTGCGAACATCATACTCAGATGGGCGGTGCGGATTTTGTTTCGCTACCCGCTCACGGACGAGGCGACCTGCTACAAGGCGTTCCGCACCGACCTGCTGCGCTCGATGGATCTCAAGTGCGAGCGGTTCGAGTTCTGCCCCGAAGTCACGGCGAAGTCGCTTAGGCGTGGCATACCCATTCGCGAGGTGGAGCTGCTGAACTACCGACCTCGTCGCAAGGCGGAAGGCAAGAAAATCCGCTGGACGGACGGGCTGCAGGCGATATGGACGCTTTTGCGCTACCGCTTCTGGGACTGAGTTAGCGTGCCACCTCTTGGATTTCGTAGCACACGATGCGATCGCCCTCTTGGTAGGCGTCGAATCCTTCGAGGGTGAGACCGCATTCGTAGCCTGCGGCGATTTCGCGGCGGTCTTCTTTGAAGTGGCGCAGGGTAGCGATTTTGCTTTCGTGGACGACCTCGCCGCCGCGAATCAGACGGGCAGGGGCGTTGCGCACGATTTTGCCCTCCAGCACATAGCACCCCGCGACAACAACCCCGCGTGAGAGCTTGAACACGGCACGCACTTCCGCTGTGCCCAAGACGACCTCTTTGAATTCGGGTTCCAGCAGTCCGTGCAGTGCTTTTTCGACCTCTTCCAGCAGCTCATAGATAATGCGGTAGGTGCGCACATCGACGCGGCTTGCTTTGGCTTTGTTTTGGGCGTTGCTTTCGACCTTCACATTGAAGCCCAAGACGACGGCGTCGGCGGCGATGGCGAAGTCGATGTCCGCTTCAGTGATGTTGCCCACATTCGCGTTGATGATTTTCAGTTCTACGCCTTCGGGTTTGTTGAGTTTGAGCAGTGCGTCGCGGATGGCTTCCACCGAGCCGTAGGTGTCTGCCTTGAGGATGATGTTGAGCGATTTGGTTTCGCCTGCCTGCAACTGTTTGAACAGTTCGGCGAGATTCACGCGGCGGGTGGGCTGGGCGGCTTCGGGGCGTTTTTCAGCCTCCAGTCGCTCTTCGACGATTTGTCGGGCGCGTGCTTCGCTGTCGACTCGCTCAGCGCGGTCGCCTGCGACGGGCACATCGTTGAGTCCCATCACCTCGACGGGCGTGGCGGGCGTCGCGCTGTCGATTTGCTTGCCTGTGTGGTCGAACATCGCGCGGATTTTGCCCCAAGTTTTGCCGACCACAAGGATGTCGCCTCGCTTGAGCGTGCCCTGTTGCACCAGAATCGTTGCTACGGGACCGCGTCCCTTGTCGAGTTTCGCCTCGATGACCGTGCCTTGGAATTCGGCTTTGGGGTCGGCTTTGAGTTCCGCCAGTTCTGCCACAAGCAGGATCATCTCCAGCAAGGTGTCGACTCCCTCGCCTGTGAGGGCGGAGACTCGCACGCAGATGGTATCGCCGCCCCACTCCTCGGGCACGAGGTCGTACTGGGTGAGTTGTTGCAGCACGCGCTCAGGGTTCGCTTCGGGCTTGTCGATTTTGTTGATAGCGACGATGATGGGCACCTTTGCGTTTTTGGCGTGGTTGATGGCTTCTACGGTTTGGGGCATAACGCCGTCATCGGCGGCAACGACTAACACCACAATGTCGGTGACCTGCGCGCCGCGGGCGCGCATAGCGGTGAACGCCTCATGCCCTGGGGTATCGAGAAAGGTGATGAGTTTGCCATTCACTTCGGCTTGGTACGCGCCGATGTGCTGGGTAATACCGCCGTACTCGCGCTCAGCGACGCGCGTTTTGCGGATGTAGTCCAGCAAGGTTGTTTTGCCGTGGTCCACATGCCCCATGATGGTGACCACGGGTGGTCGGGGTTGTGCGCCGACCACTGCGGCTTGGGCTGGGGGTTGAGCAGCAGGCTTTTCGGCGGGCTTGGGCGTCTCCCACCGCACGGTCAACCCGAAATCGGCAGCGACTTTCTCGGCGAGCTCAGGGTCTAACTTCTGTAGGGGGGTCAGCAGCTTGCCGTGCTTGACCATAATGTGCTTCTGGATTTCGGTGGGGGCGCGTTCCATCGCCTCGGCGAGGTCGCGCACGGTCAACTCGCGCGGCAGCACCAGCGTCTTCAGGTCGCCGACGAGTTCCCGAGCCATCTCTTTGACCAGCTGCGCGGTCTCCTCGTCCAGACCCTGCTTCCACTCGCGCTCGTCGACGCCCAGCTCCGCCAAAATCTCCTTCAGGCGGCTGGTAGAAACGCCTATTTCCTCTGCCAGTTCTCGTATCGATAGTTTCGTTTTCGCCATCGGCTCTCAACCCCTCATCAAGGCTGACGATGATTATACCCAACGGGTTGTAAAACGCGCTAATGGGGTATAATACCGCTGGAGGCCACTATGAATAAGATCGGTCTGATTCTGGCACTGGCAGCCCTGCTGGGCGCAGGCGCTGCGGCGTTGATTGTCGGCGCGAAGGGCGGCAGCACGACTCCTACGGCGTCAGTATCCACCCCGGAGAAGGCGTCCTGCTGCTCGGGACACAACAAGTAAGACGCGACACGCACGCGACGGGGGAGGGGCGTCATGCCTCTCCCCTGAACGATTTGTGGGATGATACGCAAAGCCATCGTGCCGATGGCTGGGTTGGGCACGCGCCTGTACCCAATCAGTGTGGTGTTGCCAAAGGGGTTGATGCCGTTCGTGTTGCCTGACGGCAGGCTCGCGACGGGTCTGCAACTAATTGCCGAGTCGCTCCTTGAATCGGGCGTCGAGCAGATTGGGGTCGTGGTCTCGCCTGAGAATCGCCCTGTGTACGAGGCGTTTTTGGAGGGCGGCGGCGAACAGTACGCGCCCGCCCGCGCAAAACGCCCTGCGCTTCAAGAGACCTACGAGTCGTTGCAGCAGCTGCGGGCGCATATCGAGTTTGTCGAGCAGCCGTGGTTATGGGGACTGGGGCACGCGGTTTGGTGTGCGCGTGCGTTCGCCTGTGGGGATGCCGTGCTGGTGCTACTGGGCGACCATATCCCGCTGCCGTTGGAGTGTCCAACGGCGATAACCGAAGTCGCGCGGCTTTATGCGCAGTATCAGTCGCCCGTGTACGGGGTGCACCGGGTTCCTGCAGATAAGGTCGAGCAGTACGGGATTTTGCAGGGCGCGCCGACCGAGACGCCCCGCGTGTACCGCCTGCTGCAGCTCCACGAGAAGCCGACGCAGGCGTATGCCCAGCAGCATCTGCGCACGGAGGGGCTGGGCGCGGACGAGTTTTTCGCGCACAACGGCGTGTACGCCTTCCCGCCTGCGCTGTGGGAGACGCTGGCGCAGATCGCAGCGCACTACAGCCCCAACGGCGGCGAATGGACGCTGACCTATGCGCAGCAACGCCTGCTGGAGCAAATGCCTGCCTACATAATAGAGTCGACGCACAGCGGACTGGACTTCGGCACGGCAGAAGAGTATCGGCGGGCGTTCGGCTATTTAGCAGGGTACGGCGATGTATAAGGCGGAGTTTCGGTATCGCGATGCGACGCTTGCGCTGACGGCGCAGCCCGACGGCAAGGGCTGGCGCGTTGTGCTGCCCGACGGGACAGAGCGCACAGTAGCGCGCGCGGAGGTTGTCGGCGACCGTGTTGTGCTGCATACCGACACGGGGTGCGTCGCGCTGGCGTTCGCGCGCACGGCGCACGGGCTTGAGATCCAGTATCGCGGGCGCGTCTATCGGTTCCAGCGGGTGGAAGCGTTCGCGGGGGCTGCGCCGCTCGCGCACTCCAGCGCGGAGGGCGTGCTGACCGCGCCGATGCCGGGGCTGGTGAGCAAGGTCTTCGTGGAGCAAGGCGCGCGGGTGGAGCCAGGGCAGCGGCTGCTGGTGCTGGAGGCGATGAAGACCGAGCAGGCGTTGCGTGCGCCGTTCGCGGGCGTTGTGGCGCGCCTGAATGCCCGCGAGGGCGACCTCGTGCAGGAAGGCGCGGTGCTGATAGTCATCGAGGAGTCGCTGGACAGCAGTGCAGACATTCGAAAACCCCCTCCTTAAGGTTCCCCCTGCCCGCAGGGGGAACCCAACGGGCGCGGTTCCCCTCGCGAAGCGGAAGGAGGGGGCAACGATAGTTTCTTGTGAACTGGTGGGTCAATTGGCATTAACTAAACAATATCATCTTCGCGACTATAAAGTAGACCAGCAGTCCTGCCGCGTCTATCAGTGTGGTGATGAATGGCGCGGACATAACCGCAGGGTCGATATTGAGGCGCTTTGCCAAAAGGGGCAGTGCAGCACCGACTGTGGTCGCCAGGGTGATGATGAGCATCTGGCTTATCCCTACGGTTAGGGCGAGCTGGACTCGTGTCGTGAAATCCTTTTGAGGTGTCCAGATAAAGGCGTTCAAAATGCCCACGATGCCGATGAGGAGTCCGAGGGTGGTGCCTGTGATTAACTCGCGTCCCATGACTCGTAGCACCTGCGTCGGGCGAATTTCCCCCAAGGCGAGTGCGCGGGTGATGGTGGTGGTCGTCTGCGAGCCTGCGTTGCCGCCCGTGCCAATCAGCAACGGGATGAACCACGCCAAAGCGGACATCTGCTGGAGTTCCTCATCGTAGTGGCGCAGCACTGTGCCTGTGAGCCGTTCCGCGAGGAACAGCAGAATCAGCCAGCGCACGCGCTTTTGCACCAGTTGCCACGGGCTTTGCCGCAGATACGGCTCTTCGGTCGCCTCCACGCCGCCGAGTTTCAGCACATCTTCCGTGCTCTCGCTCACCAGAATATCGACCACATCGTCCACCGTCACGATGCCCAGCATGCGTCCCAGTTCGTCCACGACGGGCACGGCGAGCAGGTCGTACTTGGAGAGCAGGTTCGCGACCTCTTCCTGGTCGGTTTCAGGGTGGACGACGATGATATCGGTCTCCATAATCTGCTCGATGCGCTTGCTGGGGTCGCTGATGACCACATCGCGCAGCGAGCAGACGCCAATCAGCCGCTGTCGGGCATCCACCACATAGAGGTAGTAGATGGTCTCGATTTCGCTGCCGACTTGACGCAGGTAATCGAGGGTCATCTCCACCGTCCAGTCGGGTCGCACGCGCACATACTGGCGCACCATCAGGCGTCCCGCGGTGTTTTCGGGGTACTCCAGCAGTTCGCGCACCTCGCGGGCTTCTGGGGGCGCCATCTGCTGCAGGAGCGCGTTCGCCTTCGCCTCATCCAGTTCGTCGATGATTTGCGCGGCGTCGTCGGCAGGAATCAGTTGCAGCAGGCGCGCGGCTTTCTCCAGCGGGATATGCTCGAAAATCTCGTCGACCAGCGACGGCTCCAAGTATTCGAGGATTTCGGAGGCGACGGTTTCGTCCATCTGCATCAGCGCGTGCGCCTGCTCGGCGGGGCTGTCCATCAGCGTAATCGCCTCCGCCAAGTCTTGGGGCGCGTATTTCTCCAAGAGATCTTTCAGCGCGCCGTCAGGCTGTTGCAGCGCGTTGCGCAACTCCGTCAGCAAGGCTTCCGTGCGGGTCTCCA
>Ga0079995_1067634_pt1 | contig 14839 bp, 8 predicted proteins | sample FaiFalFF_MnMetaG_2_FD_69198 | JGI IMG/M metagenome (GOLD analysis project Ga0079995, IMG submission 69198) | Freshwater microbial communities from Yellowstone National Park, Wyoming, USA - Fairy Falls C (FF_Mn_C) (SPADES assembly) (version 4) | ecosystem: Environmental > Aquatic > Freshwater >...
CAATTCGTCGTTTATAAACTCGTCCCAATCAGGTTTTAGCGGTATTTCGGTTTGCAACTCTTGGTTCATCTCATCTTGCATTAAGGTCGTTTGCACCATTGCCTCGTTTAGATGCCTCATCTCTTGCATCTTGATTATCTTCGCTGCGATAAGGAAACCGAGAGCAAAAGCCCACAGGACAACCATGAACCCTGCCCTGCGGCGCAAAATGGTTGCTATGACAGCAATCAAGACGATGAGAATAAGCGCTTTAATCGTCTCAGCATCTATCATTGCCCTTCACTTCCTTTCCCTCCCGATTCCCTGCGCTTTCACTATCAGTAATCTTGCCACTGCTGCAACTGTCAAGATATTTGGTCTTTCAACAAACCTGCTATGAGGAAACTTGGGATAGAGATGAGAGCAGTTTATAAGCCTGTTCCTTCAGCCTTGCGCCATAACCGAAGTGAATGTGCGCATATCCGTCACCGTTTTTGACATCCCGAAGATGGTCAACATAGGCGGTCACCGCATTCAAGGCTCCCCACGCATTCTCCTCTGGCTCAATCCTTTGACCATTTAAGGTTGCGCCCTCAGCGAAAATCCGAAGTATGGCTTCTCGTTCCTTCCTTATCCGTTCCAACCGCCTCTCATATTCCCTGCGGCTCCGTTCATCCTGCTTCTGTGGCGGTTTTGGGTCGGGCAAAAGTCTTTCCAAGACTCGGCGAAATTCATCCTCAGTGAGAACCCTTCGTGCCATCCTCCTAAACTGCTCTTGAATCGCTGCCTTTTCTCTTTCAAGCAGAGCCTCAATTTCTTGCGGGATGCTCTCATAGTCTCCACGATGCCATCGCTTGTAAACAAACCTTGAGCGGTCACTTAAAGCCATCTTGAGCGTGTTCCAGCAAACAACCCGAACAGCCGTTATTCGGATGTCAATAGCGATTGTTCCGTCATGGCTGTTGGTGAAAAGCATGAAGAGACGAACCTCATCGTCGTCGCGGGCGAGAATCCTGAATTTGTCGGGAAGTTCAGCCAGAAGCCAAATGACCTCGCCATTCCCCAGATAGCCACCTGTGTGGTAAACAGGCTCACCCTTGCCAACTAAACAGTCAAAGAGTGCAACGGCTTCTTTGTTCTGAAGTGGCTTAAAGCCGGGATAAACGATACCTAAGACCCTGTTTGGGTCACTGTGAGGTAGGTCTTTTCGGACGATGGCAACTCGGCGTTTGATGGGTGTTCCGTCAGCGGTGACGATGGGGACTTTCTCTACTTCCCAATCCAAACCGCCATGCTTGATGGCTTCTTCCGCAGTGGCAGGGTGGTCTAATGCGATGCCCTTGCCGTGCCAGGGTCGCTCCTTGTAGTAGAACATCTTTCCTACTCGGTCAGGCATGCTTGTCACCCCTTTTCGCGTATCTTGTCACACGCTCAATTCTGCCTCATCTTCAAGGAAGCGGCGAAGTTGGTCTTCGTCGGGTTCATCCTTTTTCCATAGTAATTGTATTCTATCGCCGCAAGTTGCTTGCGGAACTGAACTGGATCGCATCACCTCAGCAGGTCTTTCTGTCGGACTTAGTAAACTCAGTTGCAAAGCCTCAAACAAGCAATCGGACCGAAACTTGTTTCTCCTCAAGGACTTCACCTGTCTCAGCGTCAATGAGTTGTGCTGAGACAGTTTCTGGAGGCGTTTCAAATTCGTCAAGCCAAACAAAGGAGAGTTCCACCCGCTGCTGTTGGCTGCCAACCTCAACGGGTTTGCTCTCCCTATTGCCTATGCGCACTTTCACTTTCCTCGGTTCAGCGAAAAGGCTTTCCACTTGCGCTTCCACAATCACCTTCACAATTCGGCTGCTTATTGACTCTTGAGGAATTCGCATTCTCACTCCAACTTTAGGCATCAGAAATGCTTGCCCGCAAAGCATTGGGATGACGCTTTCTTGCAAACTCAAACCTCCATGCAAGAAAGCCCCCGATTCGCCTTGCAATGCAAACACTAAAAAGCCCTCAGGGAAGGCGAAGAGCAAATTGCCTTGAAGCCCTATTTCGCTCGCTTGAACAACCCAACATCCTTCTGGATGCCCTCCCACCACGAACCTTCTCTTTATCTCCAACGCCTCTGAAGGTGCTCGGATAGTGGACGGTTCACACCCTTGTGGCGCAAACAGAAATCCGTGATCGGCGACAACGAAAATCCTTTGGAAGCCTTTCTCAGCAACAAATCTGATACTTTGTGCGATTCTGCTGACCATATAAAACAAACCCTGCGGGTGAAGGTCAGAAGTAAATGTCCCAAACTCGTCTAACTCCCGCGAGAGGACAACGAGGGTTTTCACATCGTTCAAATTGGTAGCATTTAATTCGTCCAAATCAACGACCTTTCCATCCCGCCCAATAAACCGCTCAAGCCATCTCCTTCTGTCATTTTTGCTTGCAATTTCCTGCCCTTGCACTTTGACGACCAACCTATTGCTTTCCCAAGCCACACTCAATCTTTCCGAATCGGGAAGCAATGCAGCCATGCCAATCTCAGTGATGCTTGGCAACACCGTTTTCAGCGAGCGAACTTCAAAGTTGACCTCACTTCCGACACATTCTTGCAGGTGCTTTGCGAGGTCAAATCTCAAGGCATCAACGATAAAGACGGCGACCCTTTCTTGACCAAGACGAATGTTCTGCCAGAAAGCCCATTGTGTGGGTTGCCACCCTTCCCGCTTAACAGCGTTCATGAATGCTCGGTTGACCGAGTCCAGAAACTTCCGATAAGCAATCCAAGCAGGATTGACAAAGCGGTTTTTGTCTTCACTGCTCAAAGAAGCCTGCAAAGCCGCCAATTGAAGCGCCCAGTAATCCAAACGCCACCATTCGTTCGTGTAGTGTTTGACAAACTCTTCAACGCGCTGCAATTTCTCAGACACCCTGACGGCATCTTGGCTTTTAAGCCAAATCTTAGCCGCCAACTCTACTGCTTCCCAGAAATTCTTGATCGCTTCATCCTGTCGTGACCAGAACAAACTTTTCCTCGTTTCGGCGATCCTGCTCAAACTCTCAACCCTCTCGCCGAAATTGCTCCCATCAGGCATAACAGCCCTTCTCATTTCCTGAACCCACAAATCATCAACAACCTTGAAAGTATCCGCCTTCACCAACGCTTCGTTTAAGGTGATGTTTCGCAAGTTGTATTGCCTTTCCACTTCGTCCGCGACATTGCGGTAAACTGCTTGCCAAGTTGTGCTGTCACGCCATCGCCTTGCAAGCTGGCTTAAGGCTTGGCGTTTGGTCGGGTCGGACGGAACGAAAGGGAAGCGATCGGCGATGGATGGGTCAAAACAAACCAAGTCAGCCAAAAGGACAGTAGCCTGAACTTTCCTTTTCAAATCCCTTTCATCGGGAGGAGTTTCTGCGTCGTTCCAGCCAAAGTATTCCTGTAATCTTTTGCGCCAGATTTCCCACAGACCTTGTTCGTTCAATTTCCCTTGCCAATTTTGCTCGCAAAGGAAAAGCAAAACAGCATCTTTGAAGTCCCAAGAAGTGAGCCCAAAGGCAAGTGCCAAGAGTGCGTCAATGATTTCGTTTTCTGTCACCGTCCTGTTGCCTATCAGTTGTTCCCAACTTCTGGCTAATCGTTTTGAGTTCTTTGGTCGGTTTCTGAGCAGGTCAACAAGAACCGAAGTGACAGGGAGATTGCAACGGCGCTGTAAAAGCGAGAGAAAGTCCATTTCAAGTCGTTCGCCCAAAAGTTCAAAATCGCGAAGCCAACTTTCCTGCAATGGCTTCTCAGGGACATAAATGAGCCACTTGCCGCTAAGGTCAGGCGATTTGTTTTCCAACTCAAAACGCAAGGCAAGGAAACTGCCATCAAATTTAACCAACTTGACGCCTTTCGGGACTACCTCGTCAACCACCTCGCTTATCGTCCCTCCAGCATCATACCAAACCACAATCCCATGCTCGCCTTGATGGTCAAACACCCGCTTAAGTTCAGAATGAATCCAAGCCTTAAGCATGCCAATCACCCTCTCACCCTTTCAGCGCCTCTGGGTAGGATGCCTTTTTGTTTCAGTGGCTCAATGTTGACGCGGACGCCATAGTCAAGGTTGGGACTGTAGCCGTTAGCGACGATTTCGTTCACCTTCTCCTTCACCCACTCGCTTCGGCTTTCAACTTGCAAGGTGTGCGGTTGGAGAAGTTCGTCTATGCGCTGGGCAAGGCTTTTTAGTGCCTCAAGTCTGGATTGGGCTTGGCTTAGCCTTTGGGCTTCGTCTTTCAACTGGCTGACCGTTAAATCGCCACTTGTCACCCTCTCAATCCCTCGTTGAATCTCCTTTTCCACAGCATCCAAGAAAGGCTGAAGGTAAATGTGGCGGACTTTCCTTAGCGTGTCGGAGTCAAGTTTGTGCCAGTAAATGAAAACGCTGAAGTCAGTTTGCACAGTTTGAGTTGTGCTCCTCGGCAAAGTGATTTGCCAGATGATTGGGCGAAGGCGATACAGACCGACATGGTATCCGAAAAACTCCCTTGCCAGCCAATCTTCAAGGCGACTCCCTAATGCCTGTTGCAATTCCCGCTCAACAGTTGGCATCGCCTCTTCGCCGAAAATTTCCTGCAACTTTTTGCGAACCCGTGAGACCAAGCCAAGTTCAAGTTCGCTCCTTCCAGCAGGGTAGCAGTCTTGAAGCGGGACAATGCCGTCAGGGTCTTCTCGGATGACTTGATGGGCAAGGTAGTGGATGAGCCGTTTGATGTGCTCTTCCGCTGTTAAAACGCCTTCAAGTTGGATTTCCTCTTCTGGCTCTCCCTCCGCTTCTGTCTCCTCACCTTCAAGTTCCTCTGCCTCAACAGGCTTTGCCATTTCGGCTTCAATGATTGCTCGGTCTTCGTCGGAGATTTCGTATAGCCAAAAGACCTCATAATCAATTTGCCTTTGGATTTCGTCAATGCGCCTTCTCAGTTCTGCTTCCCAGATAACGCAAGCCTCAGCAAGGGCGTAAAGGGAGAACCTGTTTTGAAGGGCATTTTGGGCATGTTCCAAAGCAGGTTCAGGAATGCCATATCGCCACTCAAAATCGCGGGAAAGCGGATGACCTGTTTGCGGCATCCCTAAGGTTCCCGATTTGACAGCATCATAGACCTGCAAAATCCATGGAGCAACGAAGACCGTCGCCGTCTCATCGCCCGTCGCCCACTCACGCAAACGGTCATGGGCTTCGCGGGAGAGAGCAGTGAGTATAAGCCTTTGCTCTTCGTTAGGCAGTGCTATGGAAAGCTCTGCACAGTAAGATGTCCCTGGCATCTTGTCAACCCCTATGCAGCGGGATGCAAAGAACAAAGCGCGGGAAGTAAGAATTGCTAAAAGCCACCATGTATCCGCTTCATTTGCCAAAACTCCTTGGGCTGCAACACCGAAGATGCAACCCTTTGGAAGAATCCGAAAAGGCATCCTTTGGAGTTTAAGAGCCTTTTTCAATTGGCTTCTTTGTAAGCCGACACTCCATGCCAGCCCAGCGCGGAAGTAGAAGGATTCGTTTTGCGGTCGGGATAATTGCCGTCCATTGGCATCACGGTAAGCCTTGATTTCCTCACCACCATTCTCCCAGTTCACGACAGTAGTGAGACCGCCGCAAAAATAGAAAAGGAAAACATCGTTTTCAAACGGCACCCATTTTTTGCCTTGAAAGGTTTCCTCATTGCTTGTCCCAATCTTCTCAACGGGAACTTCCCACCAGAAGCGGGTGAAGCGAAGGTCATCGCTTGTTTGAAGACCGACTTTGACATCGGCGATTTTGGGCTTATCGGGCATTCGTGCCACATCCCTATCAAGTGGCGGAAATTTCTGGAACAGGTCTCTCAGCGACTTAGGCGCCCAGTAGGCGAAGGGCGTTCCGGGAACTTCCGCAAGTTCACCGAGCGTCACCGTGAAAACAACCCTATTTTTCGCCATCCCACTCACCTCATTTGAACCTTTGAAGCGACATCCGATTACGCTAAGATTGTTCATCCATTTGCTTAAGGTAATAGCGAGTGTGACGGCTTTTAGGGCTTTTGGTGGTGATTCCCACAATCCCTTCCTTTCTCAGGATATTAAGCCAACGAAGCACCGTTTGAAGTTTCAAGTTAAGAGTGTTAGCGATTTCGCGAGCCGACAAAGGTTCCCTTCGCTCTCTCAATAAAGCGACGATTTCTCTGCGGTGATCTTGGCGTTGCGGCATTTTTTCAAGTTTCTCAACTTTTTCTGACAGGACATAGAAAGCCCATCGGCGAACGCCATAACGCATTAGTAAACCTTTGTTGACTAAGTCTTGCAACTCTCGGGTCGCTTGTGGAGTGTCGATTCGCGGGTTCAGTCGCCGATAGTCTGAGTGAGTTAGGCGCTCATAGTGACGGCAATAGAGAAGGGCAAGGCGTTGGGATTCCGTTAGGGCAACATGTCGGCTAATTCTGTTGAGCCAGTGGAGAGATTCCTCGTCCAGAAGGGATGAGTTGAAAGCCCGCACCAAAAAGGTTGTCCGCTTATCTTCAAATTGAGGTGGTGACAGGTTGGCGTTCCTAAGGGCTTCTATCATAGTGATGATGCCAGTGCCTCTGTTCTCGCACATCATTCGGTTAGTTTCAACTGGTAGGTCTTCAGCGATGCGAACTAAAGTAGCATTGCGAGTTGCCATTAAGCCAGGTTCTCCCAAGCGATCAACGGTGACAGGACCAAATAAGCCTCCTGGGTTCTCTATCTCAATGCGGTCAGGGAAGATGCGAATTTGAACAGGTGAACCTTGCGCCTGAGGCGAGTAATCGCGGTGAATAAGAGCGTTAACGATGCTTTCCCTCAGGAATTCGCGAGGGTATTCGGAAACTTCCTCCACGAAAAAGCCTCGTTGAAGGTAATGTTTCCTTAGGATTTGGTCAAGATTTTTCAAAGCGGAAAGTAGCATGTCTGGTAAGTTACCCTCAACTTTCACATTTTCCAGAAACCTTTCGCCGGAAGGACCAATAGCGCCGGGCTTAAGGGTGGGATATCGGACGATGCTTAAATGTAATTGCGGGAATTCATCTTGAGGATAAATACCGAAAGCAAGGTAACCTGCTAATGTAGGGCAAAGACCATTGTTGCAGCGTGTAAGGACACCTAAACTGAGCATCAAGCGTTCGTCGTCCCAATCCCGAAAACGGTCAGGATTACGATGGCGAACACGCTCCAAAAAAGCCTGCAGCCTATCACGGTCTAAATCTCCTATAGAGCGGTTAGGGACAGGCGAACGATCATAGCGAGGCTGATGTCTGGATTCCCAAAATTGGCGGACTTCATACTCTGTTAATCGGCGATTCCCGTCAGCAACTCGGATGAACGCACCGTGGAAAGGTCCTGCTCTTTTGTAGTAACAAGGCTTTCGGTCACTTGGTATCTCGGGAACTTCCGCAACAACAACCGGCTTACCCTCATATTGCAACACATCAATGATGGGACGAAGTGGGGGCTCCATGTTGTCGCATAAGTTAGCAAGTTCCTTTTGAATTTTCGCAGGGTCTCTAACACCAACTGTTTGAAAGCCTGATGCCTCGTCCAATCCCAGAAGGATAATACCACCACCTGGAGTGTTAGCGAAAGCAGAGAGGGTTTCCCATAGTCGTTCGGGTAACCCGTGCTTTGCTGCTTTGACTTCTATAGCCTGCAAGTCTGCGCCAACTTCCCTAAGTGTTTTGACCAATGCGTCCAGCTCCTCTATGGTCATAATGTCCACCTGCCCTGTCTCAACATTTTAACTAACATTCTCACTAACATTCTAACACCGCCGAAGTTAGAATGTTGGTGAGAATGTTCCATAGCACATGGAGAGCCCTATAGGTGCCTTTTCAGAACTTCCAACGCCTCCTCGAACTTAACCCTTTTCTCGTCCCAGTCCCAATCGGTGAGCCTGAAGAAGGTGACGGGATGTTTCTTCCAATCAACGCCGTCATCGTGGTGCCTCTTTCGCAAAGTGAAGGCTGCATATCTTGCTGTCGCTTCGTCAAGGACATTGAAGCCCAAATCCCAGACAATCTCTGGGAGCGCATCTGACCTCAAAATCTCCTCCCGCAACTTTTGGAAGGACTTCAAAAACAAGAAAGTCCGTCCCGTCAACGCACCGACATAACCTCCTTCCTTGCAAAGGTTTATTGCCTGCTCAATGAAGGTTGCATAGTAATCGTTGTGGGTTCTCGGGTAATGCTGGCGGGCATACTGTTTGCAACGAGGCGGCATCGCTCCATACGGCGGATTCATGAGCACGACATCGTATTTTTCGGTCAGGATGTCAACGAGTTGGACTGCGTATTCGGCGTCCATGCCGAAGAGCAGTGAACCCATGTCTTGCGCCTCAGAAGCCTTGCGAACGAATTCCTTGATGCGGTCAACAATTTCGGCGACAGTTAGTTCCTTCGGGACAGGTATCGGGACATCGCCCAACGAAATTTGCTCGTCCCGCAGGACAAACAACCGAAGTTGCTCTTGCTTGCGCCTCAGTTCGTTTGCTCTCTTTATCCGCTGCCCAAAAAGTTGTTCAAAAGGTTGGCTTATCCGCAAAAGCGAACCGATTTCAAAGGCGTTTTCGCACGCCTGAAGGGTTTGCTTAACGATGCTCAGAAGGACTGGGTCATGGGCAAATTGCTGCAAAAATTGGGTTTTGCGGTTGCTGTCAACGAAGCGGATGTCGGCGCAAACGATGTTGATTCTCTTTGGCTCAAACTTTGCATTCGGGTCATTGCCCTTCAGGCGTTCAAAGGTCGTTCGGGCTTTGAGCCAAAGGGCGATGGCGGCGATTTGGCAAGCCCTAAGGTCAATGTCCACGCCGTAAAGGTTGTGCTCCAAAATCAGGGCTGGAATTCGCCACTCCGGCAGGTCTGGTCGCTCCTCACGCCACATTTCAAGGAGAAGGTCAAAAGCGCCGAGCAAGAAATGACCGCTCCCACATGCAGGGTCTAAAACCTTGATTTCCTGAACGGAAAGGGAACGGGTTGGTGGACGGAACTCGTTTTGGATGGGAATAAGGTAGTCAAGTTTTTCCCTCAGCGGTGAGTTCGGATGAGTTTCAAGCCAAAGTCGTCCCAAAGTGTTTTGAACTAACGCTTTGACTATCCAGCCAACGGTGTAGAACTGGTTGAGCGGAGGGATGTCATCGGGCTTAGGGTTGCGCCTGAGCCTTCGCCTTATCTGCTCTCGTTCCTCGCTGTTGAAGAACTGATATGCCCAACCAAGCAACTCAAACTCGTGCCAGATTTCTTCGGGCAAGTTCATCAAGACTTCACGAATTTGGCGGTAAGCAGGTAATCTCGGCATCAAAATAGCGTAAGGGCTGTCATCGCGGAAAAGCAAGTGCTCGTTCATTTTCTCACGCATTTCGGAAAAGGCAAGCCTCAGTGCTTCCTGTGCCAATTTATCAGGTTGAGTTGCAATGTCAGGATAAGCGTCTGCCAAATCTCGTTCCCTGCGCGAACGGTTGCCGTATTCTGGGCGAGTGGCGACAGTTTCAACAATCAACCCGTTGGCTTCCGCAACCCGTAAAGCCAAAAGGCGGTTGAGAAAGGTGAAGACGGCGTGCTTAAGGTAACGCTCCCTCGCTTCCCGAAAATCGGCAGCCTCACGGCTTATCGCTTCTTGAAGCCTCCTTTGAACCTCTTGACGGTCTTGCGGGACGGAGACGATATTGTTGGGCAAGATTCCGTAGAACCTAAGTAGTTCGTCAAATTCGCGGGTTAAAATTTCCCTGCACCTAAGCACTGCTTGCCGAATTTGTGCCCTTTGCTCCCTACTCAGAGCCATTTATCCTCCGCCCTCCTAATCCATTGGTTCGGCATCAATTTTAACCTTGATGGGCTTCCTCACTTTCGCAAAGTATCTGCGAATCTCGCTTGCAATCGCTTCAATTCCCTCTTCACTTTCAACGGTTCGCTCAATGTGTAGCGGTTCAACGGGTTGCGGTCCTTCAGGTGGAAGCAAGTTATCCAGTTGCTTCACTATTTCCCGACGCCTTTCCCTCACTATCTCAAGACTCATTTGACCGAACTGACGGCGACAATTTGGGCAAACAAAATCTGTTTCGGAAACTCCTTCTCCTTCGCATTGAAGCCTCTTGAGCGGTTGCAACAGATTTTCGGCTTGTTTGGGTTCACACTCAAAGGCAGGGTGTTTCCGCAAGTCCTCAATGGCTTTAGCGAGTTCGTCTTGGAATTCCTTGTGCCTTTGAGCGTAATCTTGGCTGTATCTGCTTTGCAACGCGGCGAAGTCATTTTGAAGGGATTGCCATCGGTCAAGGATGTCAGGGGCATTGACGCCTTCGGACAGTCGCTTCCACCTTTCGGCGCTTTCTCCTTCAAGGTTTTCATCCCAACCTCCCGCCAATTGAATGAACGAACGCAAACTCCTGTAGCGGTCAAAATCAAATCGCATAAGTTCCCTGATGGTTTGTAAGTTTTGTTTCAACTCATCGGCAATTTCCAGAAATTGTCGAAGGCGAGCGTTCGGCTCTTCAATTTGGGCAATGGCATTGAGTAAGTCGGTAATTTGACGGCAAGTTTGCTCAAGTTGAGCGGGAAGGCTATTGTCCCTGCACCTCGTCGCTAACTGGTTTGCGGACTGACTCCATTGCTGTGCTTGTTCCCGAACAATTGAGGCTGTCCGCTCAAAGGTGTCACCGCCTGCAACGCCGAAAATTTCAGAGCAAAGTTCGCTCGCTTTTTGCCAGTTAACTTCGGGCAAGATTTCAAAGGTTGCCCGCTGGAACTCTCTTGCCTGCGAGAATACAGCCCGAACCTGTAAGTCGTTTGGGTCAGTTATAAGGCGATTTTGGTATCTCACTCCAACCAAACCAGCCTTCATCAGCGTCGCGATAAAGAGCCGAACCAAACGAATGTCCCAACCGTAAGGCGGCTTCTCAAAGTGTTCAGCCAAAGCCTTACCGCTGCAGTCTAAACCACGATCTTGCCGCTTCTGAATCTCTGCCTTGACGATGCTTAGATACTGGTTATCGCGCCTGATTTGTTGGTCGGATGTGATGAGTTGAAGGTCTAAGTAGATGTTGGGCAGAGCGCTACCGGGTCGCCAAGTCAAAATTAAAGCGCAATCCTCTTCCCTTAAAGGTCTCTTGTCAATGAACTCGGTGTAGAGTCGCTGGGCGATGGTCCTCAATTGCCCTCTTATTACCGCCTCAATCCCTTCACCACTCGGTTGAATTTCCTGACCTCCGATGAAGACCTTCCCTTTCATGAAGGCGCTCGTGATTAACTGAGGCAACCGAACACTCCAAAGTTGGTTGTCCTCCCTCTCCAATTGCTCCCTGTAACTGGTTTGCTCATCCGAAAGCGTTCTCGTTCGCCACTGCTCCAAAGTCTTCCTGACGGCAACTGCTCGCTTCAGCACTTGTTCAAGTTCGCTATCTCCCGACGCTTTCCAGAAAAGGGTCTTATCATCGGCGACACTTTGCTCCGAGACGGAATCGTCAGACACATCGGCAAAAGGAGTATAGAGGACCACTTTCAGACCTTCGTCGTCTCCGCGTATGGTTTCGTCGTCCACTGTTATTGCCACTGGTAAGGGTCTTCGGATTTCACCGTGCTCGAATTTGAAATTCCTCAGCATCTCCCTCAGCAAATCCACGACAGCCCTCTTCAACTCGGCAAGAGTAGGGTAGTTGCGGTTGACTTCCTGTTCAAGGGTGTGCTGGGCAGGTGTCAGAAGCCTAAACTTGCCCTCTTCTTCCGCTACCCAGCCTGCTTCCTGCAACTTTTGAAGACCCTTTCGAACCTTCTCTCTGAGGGCATGGATGTCCAAATCAACGCTGTCAACCAGTGCAGATGCCAAGTTTTCAACAGTGCATGGGTAGCGCGTCCCAATTTGTTGGAGCAAAAACAGCGCTTTCGCAATTCTGGCAACAGGCAACCCGTCAATTTCACCAAGCCGTTCAATCTCGCTAAACGCACTTATCTGCTCGGATCTAATCACGCTGAGTGTCCCTCTGAGGCTATCAAAGAACAAGTCCAAAGGGACGAGCCAGCCAATTTGTTGCTCGGCGCCGCAAGTTATCCCGCCTTCGCCTTTCAAGACGCTGTGGACGAGTTGAAGGACAGACCTCGCTGCACCGCTAAGCCTTCTCGCATCTTCAACTGAACTGTGGAATGAACCCATGATGTCCTGAACGAGCCGAACGGCATAGGGTGGGCAAGGATAGTGAGCGATGAAATCGTTGTTCTGCCATCGGTCTATTGTCAACGCTGACCTTATCGCTCCGCTTTTTTGATCAAGCAATTTCTTGACTTCCTCGCTGCCTTTGGGCGCCTTCCGTAACAGCCTTTCAGCGACAACTTGTTGGACTTCGGTGGGTTCGAGGTGAAATCTTGTTCGGAACCTGTCTTGAAGCCAGTTCAGGATTTGTGCGTCTCTCGTTAATCGTGGGACAAGTTCCCTCAGTGCCTCCTGTGCGGAGGCGATGAGCAAAATTTTCCCGTTGCCAGATTGAACTACCTGCTCAGCCACACTGTTCAAGTCAGTCAACCTGCTCACGCTATCGCCGATGTAAAGACCAACTTCGTCCAACAAGACAATGACCCGCCCGTTATTTTCGTCCAGTTGCTCTGCAAACCCAACTAACTCGCCGACAGCCCTTGACGGCTCAACCACGCTGTATGTCCGCTTGCTTTCTTGAATTGCTCTGTCGGCTTCCTCTTCAGAGCGGTAGCGTTCTGGCAAAAGGACGGGCAGCGCTTGCTTTAGCACGGTCTCCGCGTTTAATCTCCGTTCGTCTTCCCAAGGGCGTTTAAACTTTTGCTTGACCCAATCTTGAAACTCGTTCCATTTTCCCTGTTGCTTCAACTCTTTCTCCCACTCAGCCACCCAAAAGTTGGTGGACAACCCTTGCTCTTCCATAAGGCTGCGAAGGATTAGGCGACTGATTGTTGACTGTTCGGGAATATTTGGGTCGCAGTCCAGCAAGTTGATGAAGAGCACTTTCGTTTTGAACTCCCTTTGCAGGATTGGGAGGTAGGTTTCAAAACCGAACTTGCGGCACAAAAACTCCTGAGAAGAAATAGACCGTCCACTTTCGTCTCTCAGTTCTCTGTCCTCAAGCAAGTATCCCAAGACCTTCAGGAAGTGGCTTTTACCTGAACCGAAGAACCCGCTGACCCAAACACAAACCCTTTCCGTTACGCCACGCTTCGTCTCAAGCAAAGTGTCCAGAATGTCCCTCAAAGCCGATTTGACTTTCTCGGTTGGGACATATTCGTCCATCTCCTTCCAAACCCGGCTTGGGTCGTGGTCGGTGATTTTGATGACACCTTCAATCTCGCGAAATGGGTCTCGTTCAAGAAGGTCTTTGATTTTCATCATCCCTTCACCTCCACTGGATGATTTCACCGCGATAGTAGCCGCCATACAGATCGGCAGGCTCTGAGTCCAAGAAAGCGCCGGCGCTCGTGCCTGGGTATGCGATGACAACAGCACATTTGACCTTTCCCTCAAGGTGCTTCAGCAAATGAGAAGGTCGCATGAAAGGGTAAATCGCTCCAGTTCGGACGAGGAAGACCACGCCTTTTCTGGAAAGACCTTGAGATTCAATGTGTTCGGTGATTACCTTTGCCATTTCTGGTGGCAAGTATTCGGCGAGGTTGCTTTTCAGTTCGTTTCGGTCACGAATTCTTTCTTCCTTTTTCAGCCTTTCAGACAACTCTTTAACATCACAGCCAAACAAAGATGCGAGGGCTTCTTGGAGCACATGGGTTAGGGAGATGCAATCCGCTTGCCATCCTTGCTGTTTCAATCTCTCGGAAAGCAAGCGAAATTGTCTAAGCGCTTCCCTCTCCTCTCTCGGCGGATACATCACACGGAAGAAGGGAACACCGTCCATCGGAGTGAAAGTTCCCTTCAAGGTGCCCACAAGTTTGCTCTCCAATTCGCCAATCACTTCATCCCAAGGCATTCACCAACCACTCCTTCAGTGTCGGAAATTTTGGTTGAAAGTCAACGATAGAGCCTGAGCGCTGATAAGACCACCAACCTCGCAGTTGCCCTTCAATTAGAAGTTCTTCCCTTCGTCGCCCATCCACTTGCAAAAGTTCCCAAATTGGGTGTTCTGCTGCGGACCAGAAAGAACTACCTCGTTCCCAGAACCAAAGCCAAAAGAACGCGAACGGTTCAGGCAAAAGCCACAACCTTTTCAAGTTCGTCTTGGGATTTCTCTCCATCAAATTGAAGCGCCTCAGCATAGTCAAAAAACCCCTTGACCATCGTTCTTTCAACTTCTCCGACCACTTCGCCAATTCGGGATGGTTGAGACTCAGCGCCTCCAAGTGTTCTCGGACTTCCTTGCTCGTCAATTGCGGGTTTGGTTCGTTAATCATCCGTGAAAGCACTAAATCACGGTAACACCTTTCAGCTAAGTGATCGGTCACGATGAAGTAAGGAAAAAGCGTCTGGTTTTTGGCTGCTTCTGGGATCGGCAATCTGAGCAGCATGCCAACAAGTTCCGCTGGCGGTAACCCTGAGTTTGAGAGGAAGCGACGGCGAAAAGCGTAGAACATGTCCTCAACAATTCGTTTAGAGGTTTTGCCCAGCAAGTTATCCTCAAATGCTTTCCTTTTGACTTCAAGTTCATCACCGCATTCGGCGTATGCCAAAAGCAACCTCTTCATTTCCTCCAAACCAAGACCACCACGATGCAAATGGGCTTGGAACTTGACCGCTTCAGAAGCCACCAACCTCACCTCACTCCTGCAAAGCCTTCAAAAGGCAGTCTTTCGGGTCCGAGTAGAAAGCCAATTCAAGACCTGAAAGGATTTCGGGCGGGATTTGCGGGATGTCTTTGGCGTTGGCGATAGGAACCAAAATCCTTCGCGCTCC
>Ga0079995_1040723_pt1 | contig 14835 bp, 16 predicted proteins | sample FaiFalFF_MnMetaG_2_FD_69198 | JGI IMG/M metagenome (GOLD analysis project Ga0079995, IMG submission 69198) | Freshwater microbial communities from Yellowstone National Park, Wyoming, USA - Fairy Falls C (FF_Mn_C) (SPADES assembly) (version 4) | ecosystem: Environmental > Aquatic > Freshwater >...
TGCAACCTCTCTAGTGCCATCCATACTACCCCCATCAACTACTATGACCTTGCCTAGATCGAACCCGGATTCAATGATCTCCTCTAGGACAAGCTTTAACCCATCCCTCTCATCCCTAACTGGGATAACCACTGTTAGGTCATCGCATGAGCTCAAGCTTGGAACGGCCCTCTTTAATGGGTTACCCTAGCTTATTTAAATACCTTCATGCTAAACCTATGTTAGGTGCTGTTATTGCCTCTTAAAGCTCTAGCCTCCGGGCTCTGGCTATCACTTAAAGTTGTTCTTAGGAGAACCTCTGTATTCCTAGCTATATCATCTATAGTTGCTCTATCAACTGTTGTCACCCTAGCTCTCATAGCCTCAGAGTACCCTGTGGTGTCAACTCAGCTACTCTTAGAACGTCTAAGACCCGGGGTTGGGCTTACGGTTGTTGAGAGCCTTCGTGCGGAGATAGGGGTTTGCTGGGGCCTCCTAGAGTATGGGGGTAGGGGTTTAGAGGTCTTAGTTGTAGCACCTTCTAGTAACACCAGCTTCTGGGAGCACTTTAAGGTTGGGGAGCCGGGCTCGGGCTCCGTTTTAATAGGCTATAGGGTTTCAGAAGCCCTGGAGCTTAGCCGTGGTGGCTTAGCTAGGCTAACCATCGATAGCGAGGCTCGCAATGTTATGGTTGGAGGTGTGGTTAGGTTTAACAGCATCCTAGACGCTGCTGTCATAGCATCTTCTAAGTCTAACATTACAGGTTGCACGCTAGGATACAGGGTTTCAGACTACAGCCCTCTAGATGTTATAGTAGCCTCGTCAAGCCAGGTAGCACAGTCTCTAACGCAATGGTATTTTGTTAGCATTATAGCGTTAACGGTAGCGGTTACACTAGCATCACTTAAGGCACTCCTAGACCTTGAGGGGGAGCTCCTAGACCTTGAGGCTCAAGGGGCTCCCAGGGGTTTAGTGCTCCTAGCTCTACCCATAGCCTTTACACTTTCAACACTAACAGGTGCATCCTATGGTTTCATACTATCAAGTATAGCGGCCTCAACCCTAAGCTCCTACATGGGACTCTACATACCCCCACCCCCCATAACCCCATGGCTCCTAGCTAAGATTCTAGCCGCCCCCTCCCTCATATCAACTATAACACCCTTAGCTGTAGGTGTTACACTGTGGAGGTTCAGAGGCTGGTAGTCTACGTGTACAGGGTCGTTGGTCTAAGGTTAGCCCTGCTAACACTAATATCAATAGCCCTCTACTCAGCTACATCAGCTTATGTTGAGGGGGCTCTCCTAGGCATGCTAAACCCCCTGGTGGAGCCTCCGGGCCCTAGTGGGTTTAACCTTATAAGCATGTATAGTGGTTTAGCTGTATCACCTCTAACAGGTCTCATTAGCATGGATACATCTAAGCTTGAAAAACTCCCTGTAATCGTGTGGTCTGAGGTCACAACACCAGTACTAGCTAATGGAACACCGGTTATCCTCAGGGGTGTTGATGGCGTGTGGTCTGAGGTTTACAAACCAAGGGTTGTAGAGGGAGAGCAGTTTAACCCTAATGCTATGACTAGGGTTTGGGTTGGCTATAGGCTGGCCGGCACCCTAGGTGTTAAGCCTGGCAGTATCCTGGTTGTTAAACCCCTCTTCACCAACGTGGAGGCTCCACTGGTAGTAGCAGGGGTCTTAGATGTTGTTGAACCATACAGCTACGAGATCGTAGCTTCAAGGGCTCTAGGCTCGTTGTTGAGGGGTTCAACACTACCATCAACTGTTAGGGTGGCTTTCGACCCTAGCATTGTAAGCTACGATGATATAGCAGGGGCTCTAGGCTTTGAGGGGGTGCCGGCCCCAGCTGCTAGGGTTGCATCAGCTCTAGTCTACGGGGGTTATGTTAAGCTGGATAACCCTGAGAGGGTTCAAGAATATTACATTCAAAGGCTTGGCGTTCCAAGTGAGGTTATAGTGGTTCTAGCAGTTCTATCCAATGTGGTGGTGTCAATGCTAAACCTAACCCCGGCATGGCTTATCTACAGTATGAGAGGTCGGAGTCTCTCGACCTTAGTTGAACTGGGTGTTAGTAGATCCTCCATTAAACTCTCCCTAGCAATCCTAACAATACCGGTGGTTGTAATAGCATCTATACTGGGGGTTCTGGTAGCTAAGCTCATAAACCCGCCCATAATCCTAGGTTATCCTCTGAGGGTGGAGCTCGAAGGCTACATGCTTCTAGCCCACTTAGTAGTCCAGGTTACACTGTATGCCATAGGCCTTCTATCAGGTGGGCTTGGTGAGGATTAACCTAGCATTAGCCTTAATCCTAGCTTTCCTACTTAGATCCATCTACACCCTCTACTCAGGCCTTCCATACAACGTCGACTCATGGCCTTTGATAGCTGGGGCTTCAACTTTCACAGCTAACCCTAATGCTAGGATTTTCGATGACATGTACTATGATGGTTATAATAATAGGTGGCCTTACACTATAATAGCTACAGGGCTTCTAGCCCTAGTTACAGGTTCTAAAGCCGAGGATGCCGGTAGGCTGCTCGGCCCAGCCCTAGGATCCATAGCTGTTCTAATGCTATACGCTATAGCCCGTAGGCTTACGAGCCCTCGTAACGCAGGCCTAGCAGCCCTCATCGTAGCCTCCGCTGGCACTCTCTTCGCCTTCGAAGGGGGGCTTACCAAGGAGGTTTACGCTAGACCCCTGGTGCTGGTATACGTGTTGGTCGCTATATACGCTTGGAACCCCCCTGTTGTAGCTATCCTAGCTCTATCCACTGTTATGACACACCATGTTTCAAGCATAGCATTGATAAGCATAATAGCGGGGGTTCTGGTTGCAACGATACTCTACGATCTAGCTCGGGGTGTGAGGGTTCTCAGCCTTGCTAGGCTAGCTGTAGCTCTTACAACCCCAGCCATACTACTCCTGGTCCACGTCTTAAGTGTAGCTCCAGGGTTCTGGGGTAACGTTTTCAAGCTAGGTAACCTTGCACCAGCATCATTCTACGCTATAACAGCTTTCAGCATAGCGGCCTTCACACTACTACCATCACAGAGGGTTACCTATAGGCATAGAATCCTATTCGCCCTAGCCATAAGCATACCAGCCCTAGCTATGACCCTTATAGCTATGGTAGCCCCTCCAACACCTCAGACAACCCCATTAGGCCCCTACATGGCCCTCTACGCAACCCCACTACTAATATCACCTATAACAGCCTACACAATAAGAGCTTCCAAAGAGCAGTTTGCAATAGTGGGTGGGTGGCTCATAGGAATGGGGGTGCCTATGGCGTACTCAGCATTCTCAGGCGACCCCATTGCAGGCGCTGCAATACACAGGTTCATAAACTACACTTTCTACGCTGTAACCCTAGGCTACACCCTGGGAGCAGCATGGGCTCTCAAGGCTCAAGCGATACTAGCGATACTAGTAGCACCCCTAATAGCTAAGGGTATAGTGTTACAGGAGGACCCATACTTCCACTTCGAACTATACAAGGAGGGGGACGTAGAGCTAGCAAGGATAGCAAGACTATCAACAAAGGGGGTTCACGGAGACTCGAAACTGGAATACCTAGCATACATGTACAAATCAGAAGTGATGCCACCACCACTAAGAGTACAGGATATAAGAAAACCACTAGCAGTACACCAGGAAAACCTAGCAAAGGGGTTCTGGGTAGCGGGAATAGTGTATGGTAGCGTACACGACATAATAGAGATGTCTAGGAGGAGTAGCACAGCCTATAGCTCTGGATCACATTTAATCATACTACCCCCGTGATTGAAGCCTGCATGCGAGGACAGAGTTCCAAGAGCTCCCCAGAACGTCTAAGTTCAATCTATTCCCAACACTACATTCACGACATCCCCTGGCCCTACATGCAAACTCCTCTTATCAGCCATAGCCCTTACTACATGGAAGTAGATTGGTAGCTGGAAGGAGCTCCCCTCGGAGACCCACTTCTCCCTAGGGGCATCTGATATTCCCAGGGCCCCCACAAGGTCTATGGCTATGTTCCTTCTCAACATCTCATCGTATAAGGGTGAGGTGCTTAGAGCTCCTGCCCCCTCCTCTCCAATCCTCTTCACCTCACTTACAGCCTCAGATTCACTCAACCTCCTATCCCTTACAGCCTTCGCCAACGCTGCTGTAACGTTAGCTACAGCCCTTCTAACCCACCCCTCCAACCCTAGGGTGCTCGCTAGTAGGAGCTCCCTAACATTACCTCCGAAGAGCCTCCAGCTTAGATCTACTACGCTAACCCCCAGTCTTCTGGATGCCTCCTCTAGGTCTCCTAGAGCTCCTCTACCTCCTAGCTCCTCTACAACCTCGTTGAAGGCTTTGAAGGGTAGGTTCCACATGTGTGCTTTGAGATACTTAGGGCTGTAGGGGCCGATGTGGTATGCGGCTATGCTATCGCTTGTCAACACTATCATTGATATGGAGGAGTTACCCCTATCCATTATGTTAGAGTGCATCCTACCAATGGTGTCAGCGGTCTTCTCAACAAAGGATTTCAAGCTACCCTCACTTACACCTCTAAACTCGTCTAGGAATACAATGTAATCCCTACCCTCCCCAGGGTTGGCTACGAGCTTGTCTATAATACTCCAGAGTAGCGGTAACCTAATGTTCTCAACCTGCCCGGGCTCAATGGTTAAGCCTACGCCTAGAGATGCTACCCCTGGGAGGCCAACACTACCACCAATGTGAACGCTGTACTCGAAACCCCTACCTCTTAGTGTGGATTCAACATACTCTTTGAAGCCTTGGGTGTACTCAATGCTTAGAACACCACCTTCAGCTTCAGGAGCTGTTAGGAGTAAGATCTCAACAGTAGAACCCTTACCCCTAGAGGCTTCAGCACCGTAAAGGAGGGCTCTAGCAATCTCACTCTTACCACAGCCTACGGGCCCGTAGAGGATCATCATGGGGTTGGCTATGTAAGGGGGGTTGACTAGCCTTGAAGCCTCCCCCACTCTATCCCTGAACCTAAGGGTTAACTTAAGCCACGGGATTTTAACCTTGTAATCGCTGAAAGCCTCTGCTACGAGGTTGGAGCTCCCGGCAAGCCTCTCGCTCAGACCACCTCTAGGATTTATCACGGGTAGGCCCCGTTGTAGGTCTCTCCCTGGGGGAGGTTTAAAGTGTTGTATGGGAGTTTTTAAGTTCTCCTAGCCTCCTACTTGTTAGGGTGTTTGTTTTAGCTTGGATTTGTATCGTGGTTTCGGTTTTGGTCTGGCTGTTTGCTCTCTCATCCTAGCCTTGTTCACCTTCTCCACCTTAGGTTTACACCCTCTTCTAGCCTTGTGGGTTGGGTTTTTTGTTGTAGGTTTGTCTATCTTCTTGACCCCTACTGGTGCTCATAGTGGTTTTAGGGGTTTGGCTGGTGTTGTTGAGGCTTCTGTTGAGAATATTGGTAGGCTTGTTGAATCCCTCGGTGTTAGGAGCTCCTCCCTCTATGTTGTTAGGGGTGGTTCTGTCTACGTATACGTTTACGGTGATGACGTTAACCCCGGGGATGTCATCGGTCTTGGCGTTGATAGGGTTATAGGCTTCATTAGGGGCTCTCCTATCGTGGTTTTCAGAAGCCCCCTCGACTTTCCCGATGTGATGGGTGGGCTTTGCTATGCTGTTGAAGAGGTTGTTGTTGATAGGCTTGAGCTCTCAGAGTCCATTACCTGCACTGAGTCTAGCGGGTCTGCTGTTGTGGAGTTCAAGGGTGTTAGGTCAAAGGCTGGTTTTAGCCTTGCGGGTAGCGTTGGTAGCGTATACGCTATGGCAACAGCAACCATAGCCTCTAGGCTCTGGGGTGCACCTGTAAGGGTTTCATCTGAGGTTTGGAGCGGGGATAGGGTGGTTGTAGGAGTGGAGGTTGTAGGATTTGGAGAGGAGTCTTCTAGCTAACACCCTCCTAGCACTAGCTGTAACGGCTACCACATGGGTGTTGTGGAGCCTCGGAGAGTCTAGGGTTGACGCCTACACATCACTATACGCTCTAGAATACACCTTGATCAAAGCACTGCTAAGGCCTAGGAGGGTAGCACTAGACATACCATGGCTCATACTACTAGCTCTATTCACAGTAGCGGTAGCGTACAGGATCGCAGGTGTGCTAGGATGGCTAGGATAGCACTACTAGCAATAACAATAGCCATGCTAGTCTTAGCCAGCGTAGCGTTACAACTACAACCACCAAGACACGTCGACCCAGCACAGCTACAATGGAGGCCACCGGCAAGCCTCGACGCCCTTAATCTGTACACGTCAGTGCTCAGGCTAACCTCCGAGCTCGACCTGGAGAAAGCCCTGGGGAATCTTAGCTTGATCAAGGAGGCTTCAATACCGGAGAACCTTAGATTTGTTGCCTCTAGGGTTAACAGCCTATTGGAGGCCACCATAAAATCCCTTAATGAGACGAAGACGAGCCTGGATATGGCATGGGGTTACTTTAACAAGAGCTCCTTCAAGGAGTCATGGGATTGGCTTGGTAGAGCTGATAGATCCATAAGGGAGGCTAGGATCTCGTACCTAGCATTAAAGGATGCTGTGGGGCAGGTAGCAGACCTTGGCATCCCAGTTGACAGGTTTCTCAGAGAGCTAGGCAACATAGAGGATGCCATCGTGAAACTGGAGGAGGAAGTCAAAGCGCTTAGTAGCGTCCTAGAGAAGGTGGATCAAGTTGTAGAGACTAGGGTAACCGTATGGGTTAACACCACGAAGGTTAACTTTGGAGGTTGGGTCGAGGTTAGAGGGAGGCTCCTGGATGTTACAGGAGCTCCCCTAGAGGGTAGGGTTGTCTTAGTCCACGTAGGCTCCAGGGTTTACAAGGTTGTAGCGGATGGAGAGGGGTTCTTCAATGTAACCTCTAGGGTTTTAGAGTATAGACGTTACATAGATGTATACGCTGAGTTCACACCAGCTGGGGATGATAGGTTTAGATACGCCTACTCCAGGTCTGATACTGTAACAGTAGAGGTCTTCTACATAACACCAAGGCTTGAGGTAACCTTATCTAAACATGAGGTCCTACCATTGGATAATGTAACTTTAACTGTTAACACCGAGCCAATGGCATGTCTTAGGGTTGAATCACTCCTAGTCAACAAAACCCTCTGCGTAGGCCCTGAAGGTGTATCAAATCTAGACTTCACTGTAAACCCGGAGCTCCCTGAGGGGGTTTACGATGTTAGGGTTAGCGTTATACCCCAAGGCCTTGTTGGCCCTGCTAGTAAGAGTGTTCAGCTTAGGGTTTACAGGCTTAACCTAACACTTGATGTTGGAGCTCCAGAGCTCCTCATAGCTGGGGTGGGGGGTGAGGTTATAGTTGATGTAAATGTTGACTCCAAGGTTAGGCTTTGCGTTGAGGGTTTAACATGCCTGGAGGGTAGGGGTTCTAGTCTTAATTTCAGGGTAGGGGTTCCTCTAACCTATACACGTGATATTATCAAGGTGTCTGTTGTAGTAGAACCCCTGGATCCGAGGTTTATGAGCTCTAGTGTAGCGTTAGATGTTAAAGTATATAATCCTTTAGCTGTGGTAACCCTCATAGCTCTGGTTATTGTGGCTATCACTATACCATCGATAGCTGTTCTTAGAATGTTGAAGCCTAGAGGTTACCCTAGAGAGGCTCCCCTCCCTGAGGGTGTTCTAGGAGCTCCTAGGAGAGCTGAGGTTCCCCGTGGGGAGCTCCAACTGCTATTGGAGGAGCTCTCACAGCTAACAGGTAGGCTTTATGGTGTGAGCTTGAGGGCTAGTGATACGTTTAGAGAGTACCTCTCAAGGCTGTCCATGGCGCCTAGGGGTCTGGTGGAGGTTCTAAGGGAGGCTCTTATGCTGCTGGAGAGAGCTCTCTACGGTAGACCTGAGGGTGCTAGAGCTCTCCTAGGCAGGGTTGTCACGCTACTTAGAAGGGTTATAGAGATGCTTAGAGGTGCCCTCAGTTGAAGCTAGTAGCGTACCCAGCCTTAGGTCTGCTAGCCTCCCTAATGGTGATAGCAGTCATTATAGCCCTAGTTCCATCACTCGACGACTTCGACCCATCAAACCCCCTGTGGAATGGGTTGAGCGTATTCACTATATCACATAATGTAACTCTAACTCCAGCTATTGCAACCTCGGGTTTAAGCTCAGGCACAGTACTAGTCATCGGGGCTACGTTGAACTTTACGAGCTCGGAGGTTGAAGCTATTAGGGGGTTTGTTGAGAGAGGGGGTTACCTAGTAGTACTAGAGGATTTCACGCCAACAGGGTACACTCTCATCAAAGCCCTAGGGTTTAACGTTGAGGTCTACAATGGGACCCTGGTAGACCCCCTCTACTACTACAAGGACTACACTCTACCAAGGGTCACACTTTGGAATACAACAGGGTACTTCAACTACGGTGTAGCAGTTAAAGAACATGATGGTAGGTGTGTAGGCTACTCAACAGCATTCAGCTTCGCAGACCTAAACTCCAACAAAGTCTACGATAGCGGGGAGCCTAGAGGCCCGTTTTGCATAGCTGTGGAGTGGCGTCTGGGGAGAGGCTCTGTACTACTGGTAGCGGATTCAAGCATACCCATAAACTCGATGCTAGAGGTCAACCGGGAGCTCCTCAAAACACTTACACGTGGAGACGTACACCTCGTCTCAGACAAATGGTCTAAAGGTCTATACTCTACCGTTAGATCCCAGGTAATAAACCTCTACAACCTAACAGTGAACACACAGCTAAGATACATTCTAGCAATCACACTAATAGCAACATACCCCCTAATACTAAGGATCCTAAGAGCGTTCAGAGAAGAGGCTGTAGACGAGCTCGAAGAGAGCATAAGGAGAGTGGAAGCACTACACCTAAACTGGGACCTCGAAATACTAAAGACTATAGCTAAAGAGCTCCACAGGAGAAGAGAGGATTCCAAAGCAGGAGGAGGAAAAACATGAAAGCTGATATATGACGCGACCACAACAGCTTTAACCCTCCAAGTTACCCCATACCATCAGGTGAGACACGTGTCTAGAACTGCTAAGGTTCTACGTGCACGCTACGAAAAACGGAGTTCTTAAACCTCTTGAGCCAGTAGATTTAAGGGATGGTGAGGAGGTTATAGTTTTCATTCGTAGGAGAGGTGTGAGAGAAGTTCTCGACAAGTATGTTGGGTTATTTGGTAAAGCGGGTGTTGAGGAGTTAAAGCAGTACGAGGAGGAGGCTCAAGCACAGTGAGTAACTCTCTCGTGAATAGTCATCAATGCTGTATGCCGAGCTTCCTTCTAGCATAATCCTCACTCATCCACTTCCACGACCTCCCGGCTACCTCCGGGGAGGGCTCGATTTTAATGCTGAGCACAGCCCTTACCCACTCCTCGACCCTCCTCTCAAGATCTCCTGGAATAGGCTCGATTACAATCCTTTCATCCTCAACCCTAACTAGAACCTCTGTTTCACCTTCAATACCAACCATCTCTCTTATACGTTCTGGTATGAAAATTCTACCCTGCTTATCAATCTTAGAGTATTCCAAGTGCTTCACCCAAGTACTTTAACTCACTTAGATTTTTAAGTCTCTCCCAAGTGCTCATCGCCACCGTGTGCTCCAAGTACTTAGAGATGCTTGGAATGCACTGCAGGCGGTTCTCAGGCAACACTGTAGCGACCCCACCCTGCTAGCCGGGGGGTTCTTCGCCTTTACGAATCCCGGAGACCTAGAACCCTTGGGTTTAGATCAGGCTTCGTTACCTCTCGCTAGCCCTTAATATCGGCTCTTCATCGTGCTCGTTCTCTGTAGCTAGGGCTTGTAATCATACAGGTGGTATACATTCTACGTTCTCTCAGATGCTAGAGGGGGCTGTGAAAGGCATATTAAGGGGTTACTTTAACTTGTGTGTTGGGCTTATCTGTTTGGGGTGTCGTTTTTGGATGTTGATGGTTTGAGGGGTAAGCTTGCTGGTTTGAGGGAGGCTGTCTCAAGGTACATTGTTGGCCATGGGGAGCTCCTGGACTTGATGGTTGTTGCTCTTGTTAGTGGTGGTCATATACTCATTGAGGGGCCTATGGGTGTTGGTAAGACTACCCTCGCTAGGGTCTTTGCTCAGAGTATTGGTGGTAGGTTTAAGAGGGTTCAGATGACCGTTGACCTCCTTCCAAGCGATATAGTTGGAACTTACTACTACGACCCTGTTAGGGGTCAGTGGGTTTTCAGGGAGGGCCCTGTTTTCGCGAACATAGTGCTCGTAGACGAGCTTAACAGGGCTACCCCTAGAACTCAGGCTGCCCTACTAGAGGTTATGCAGGAGAGGCAGGCTACAGTTGAGGGTGTTACCTACAAGCTCCCCGAGCCATTCCTCGTAATAGCGACCCAGATCCCCGGTGTTGGAGCTCACGAGGGCACATTCCCCCTACCACTGCTTACAAGGGATAGGTTTGCCTACAGCCACCAGGCTGGGATGCCTTCTCGTGAGGAGGAGGTTGAGATTATAGGTAGGGTTGACTTCATAGAGGAGTCAACTGTAACCCCGGTTATGGCGTTGGAAGAGGTTCTAGCTGTTAGGGATGTTGTGAGGAAGACTGTCTATGTATCTGATAGGGTTAAAGGCTACATAGTAGATCTCGTTAACGCTGTTAGGGGGGCTGAGGAGCTCCAGCTAGGGCCATCGCCTAGAGCCTCGATATGGCTTATGAGGGGTTCGAGGGTTCTAGCTTTCATGGAGGGTTTGGATTACGTTGCACCAGATCACGTTAAAAAGCTTGCCTTCAACGTTCTAGCACACAGGATACAGGTTAAACCGGAGTTTGAAGCTGAGGGTGTTAGACCAGCTGATATTGTTAGAAGGGCCTTGGAGGAAGTAGAGGTTCCAAAGGTTTGAATGTAGAGTCCATCAAGGTTACAGGGAGGGGTTTAGCTCTAGCATATGCAGTCATAACCCTAACCATACTATCCATAATATCCAGAGACCCCGTCCTAGCCATTGTAGCTGCTCCCCTAGCTCTAACACTAGCCTTAGACCTTGTAGCTCTAATGCTAAGGGCTAGGGGTGAGTGTAGGGTTGAGCTTGATAGGGGTGAGCTTAGGCTACACCTAGGTGATAGGGTTGAGGTTAACGGTAGGATCGAATGCGGTGATGTAATCGATGTCATGTCAAGCGGGTTACTTAGAGTTAAGGGTTTGAAGCGTGGATCGCAGGCTACGGTTAGCTTTGAGGTTGAGGGGCTCCACGTAGGCTCCTATGAGGTTACAGGTGTTGATGTCCTTAGGGTAACCCCTCTCGGCACGCTTACCTTCACTTCTAGAGCTCCCATAAGGCTAAATGTAAGGGTTACCCCTAGGGCTGCATACCTACTAGCCTTAGCCTACGAGGTTCTAGCTGGTGGAGGCCCCAACCCAGGTTTATCAGAGCTTGAATCCATTGTTAGGAGCGACTCAGGGGTTTACGTTTACACGAGGGAGTACATGCCAGGCGATAGCCTTAGGAGGGTTGATTGGAAGGCCACGGCTAGGAGGCTTAGGTTCATGGTTAAAGAGTATAGGCTTGAGCTCGGGAGCCTAGGGCTACTAGCATTAGATCTAAGGTGCCTGGGGGAGCGTACATGCGATGACATCGCATCGGCAGCACTACTTATAGCCATAGGGCTCCCCTTTGAAGGTCGCATTAACGTATTAGAGCTAGATACAGGAAGACTACTGGAGATGGGACAGAGGGAGCTCCTAGCATACACTATATCCAGAATCCTAGAACCAGAGATAGCGGGGAGGCTAGACCTACAAGAATACGTACCACCACCAACCCTAGGGGAGCTTCAGAGGATAGCATTGAAACTAGGATATAAAACCAAAACTAAAACCATACAAGCAAGCACACAAGGGGCAACAGCAATACTAACAACACTCCTAGTAGAAAACTGGAAAACCCTAGAAGTAGTGGAGAAAGCTAGAAGTAGTGGAGATACAACAATAATAGTAACCCCCAGAAAACCATGGCTAGATATGGGAAGCCTAGAACAAGCGTACATAGCATACACAACGTACACAAAAACAGCAGCCAAGATTAAGAACATGGGAGCAGAACTATACACATGCTGCCCACCTACAAAGCTATAGGATAACGGGAAGCTCCAAGAGCGTAGCGCTGAGATTTAAAGATAGGTTAAGTACTCCAGGTAATGGTGGCGTATAGGAGGCGGTGGATTAAGAGCGTCTCCTAGGTCGAATTCAACGTGATTAGCTATGCTCGTATCTAAACGTTATACGTTTAACTCCCACAACCATACCAAGCCTGTACGGTGGAGCTAGAAGGTATTCTAGGGATTAGGTGTGCTAGGAGGCTCTCCGGAGCTCTTGGAAGAGCTCTTAGGTATGTAGATAAAGCTCTTAGATCCAGAAGGCTTAACGAGGAGTACGAAGCTCTAGTTTATGGCTTCTAGCTTGCAATAACCCCTGTACTCTCGGATCTAAGCTCGGTTGTTCACGGAGTCCTACTAAGAAGGGGAGTTTCATAGAGCTGGAGGGGAAGCCCATGGAGAGCTCCTTAGCATCCTTAAACCACATTCTCATGTACAGCCGTTGCAGAAGCCGTCATGAGCTCGTCTAAGGAGTGCGGAGAAGATAATGTGGATACAATGGTTAGAGAATGCAGGTTCCACGCTGAAGAGGTAGACGGGTACATAGACGTGCTAGACCTACTAGTAGATGATGAGGCCTACGTGACGTTCATAAAATTAAATGTGGTAGGTGAGAGGTGAGAGCATGTTAACTCTGGGGGTTCTATGAGGGTGGCCTCCTTGATCAACAATCATGTTGCTTATGCTTCCATCTTTGTGGATAGCCGTGTATTCATTGGGGTGTGTGGGTGTGAGATCTCGCCTGGATGTGGTCGAGCGACCGCTAATATAATAGCCTTCCCGGTAATCCCCCCGTAGCTAGGAGGTTGAGGATGCCGGGTTTAAGGGTTGGTTGTGTTATTAGATTACCTTTACTGGTATTCATGCTACTAGTGGTCTTAGCTTATCTTAACAGCTACTCTGTGATGGCGGAGGGTTTGGACGAGGTGGTGGGCTCTCTGGTGAGGGATTTAGAGGAGCTTAGGAGGAGTCGTGTTGATGTTAGCAGTCTTACATCCTCCTTGGATGAGGCTGTTAGGTTGTGGGAGTCTGGTGATGTTGAGGGTGCTTCTAGGGTTTTAGAGTCTGTTAGGTTTGAGGTTGAGAGGCTTAAGGGTGAAGCTCCTAGGGTTTACGCTCTCCACGTTGCTAGGGTTACTTTGACTGTCTTAGCTCTCCTAGCTCTACCCCCACTCTTCTACATGTTATTCCCAAGGCTTTACCTGAGGCTATGGTTTAACTCTAGGAGGGGCTGGGTGGTGGTTAGGGGTGCTCCTAGACGATGAGGTTTTCGCTGTTCTAACAGCTGTTGTCATCATAGCCTCCGTTCTAGGTGTAGCGATGGTTGTTAGGGATGAGATTGGTGGTGAGAGGTTTACAGCTATTGGTCTCCTAGATGAGAACTGTAGGATAGGGGACTACCCTAGGTACGCCTACCCAAACCAGACGCTAAAGCTATGCCTCTACATCTACAACCACATGGGCGAGCCTGTATACTGGAGGGTTGTGTACAAGGTGGGTGATAACACAACACTACCTACGACTAACACCACCTCCCCGAGACCTGCTATAGCGGAGTGGAGGGGGGTTCTGGATCACGCTTTCAACGCTACGAGGAGGGTTGATGTTGTAGTCAGAGAGCCCCCTGTTAACGCTACGAGGGTTGCATTGATATTCGAGCTCTACACATACAACACAGCAGAGGATAGGTGGGAGTACACTGGGAGGTGGGTGCACCTCTACATCGACATTAGGAGGTGAGCGCCCCTGAAGAAGAACGTGACGTTAGAGGAGTACGTTAGAGGAGGGGGTTACGGTAGGCTCAGAGAGGTCTACATGAAGGTTCTCGAAGGGGAGCTTGAGCTAAGAGATCCAAACCCACCTAGGACATTGAAAGACATGATCTTAAACCCAGCGTACACAACATGGTATTGGGCTGTGGTAGCACTAGTAGCCATAACACTAGCAGTGATACCATTAACGGATGCGATAGGCATACTCAAATACGCTAGGTACGTGCTAGGCACAGTATACGTACTACTACTACCAGGATATGCAACAGTAGAAGCACTATACCCGGAGGAGAGGAGCCTAAAACCCCTAGAGAGGCTAGCACTATCAATAGGACTATCACTAGCAATAGTACCACTCATAGGCCTAGCCCTCAACTACACACCACTAGGCATAAGACTATGGCCCGTAACAATAGCAATAGCACTATACACGCTAACAACAGCAACAACAGCACTATACAGGAAGTACAGGATACACACGATAACACTAGAAGCAAGAGAACACACAACAAGCTAGCCAGAGGAGCTCCAGAGAAGTCAACCCGCGAGGAACAAGAGCTCTAAACACCAAGATACCTCCAAACCAGCAGACTCAACGGGAAAAGCTTGAATACCAAACCCCCCACTACGCACATGGAATCCCGCAACGATAAATAGAGGGTAGTCTACTGATGGGAACAATGGGGCTTACCACAATATGTTGTAAACACTAAGTAAATCCACTCATTAAACTTGAAAACTGACAACAGGAAGCCTCGCACAGAACTCCAAGAATTTTATGTTAGAGTGCCTCATATACATGCTCTCTACAACTGAAAGCCTCGCCTTTCAAGGCAGGGATGGAAGAGAAAGTTTATTAAGACATAGAATGGAAATATATAAGCTCGGGTTAAAATACAAATGCACGGTGCCTAGGGGGTTGTTGCCCCCTAGGCAGGCGGGCCCCCGCCAGCTGAAA
>Ga0079995_1057319_pt1 | contig 14828 bp, 18 predicted proteins | sample FaiFalFF_MnMetaG_2_FD_69198 | JGI IMG/M metagenome (GOLD analysis project Ga0079995, IMG submission 69198) | Freshwater microbial communities from Yellowstone National Park, Wyoming, USA - Fairy Falls C (FF_Mn_C) (SPADES assembly) (version 4) | ecosystem: Environmental > Aquatic > Freshwater >...
TATAAAAAAGAAGCTTATGTTATAGCAGAACCAAGAAAAAATTTAAAAGAAATAACAAGATGGTTTATAAGAAGAGGTAAAGCATTAGCAACACTAAAAATAAAATATTCCAACGGCAAAATGAAGATAAAAGATTTATTAAGCAGAGAACTCATTCTTCCAAAAATCTTTATATCATCTTCTATACCTTTGATTTTTCCTTTATTCTCAGTTTCTTATATGGCCAAAGCAGAAAAAACTCTTTTTTTGGTGAAAAATAAACTAAAAAATGAAGATATTATACCAAAAGAGTATTCTTTAATTTTGCCAATTGCTCTCCCCATATTTAAGTTTTTAGCTGATATGTGTTTTTCTATTGGGTTTTACATTACTTATTTTTCAGCTGGAAAGAAAATCGCGTTATGGAAATGAAAAAATATGAAAAATGCAAAATTTCTTATGAAAGGATAAAGATATAAAACTTATGATACCGAAGAAGAGCAAAGAATGGAAAAGGAAAAAATTTGAGGAGCTAAAACAAATGAAGGCAAAGTATAATTTTTTCATCTTTTTCAATTTCACAGACCTTGATATACCAGCAATAACCGAAATAAGAGATAAAATGAAAGAAGTAGGGAATGAAGTGAAAATATCAAAAAATGCATTCGTAGAAAAGATACTCGGAGTAAGGTTTGAAGATCCGACAGCAGTTGTTGGAATAAAAGATGACCCAATAAAAACCGTAAAAATCCTTTCAAAACTTATAGAAAAGAAAATAAAAGGAGCACTAATTGATGGTAAATTTATTGATAGAGAAGAGACAATAAAATTAAAGAACCTCCCAGATACACCCGAATTAAGAGGAATGGTTATAGGCTCACTTATATCTTTGCTTCACAGATTAATCATCTCTCTTTCATGGTATCCTTCTTCTCTGATTAGTATATTAAAGCAAAAAAGTGAAAAAGGGTAAAAAATAGAAGAAGTGATAAATAAAAAACGGGAAAGGAGGTAGAGTAAGTATGCCACAGAGGGAAGATCTGATGGAAAAGGTAAAGGAGTTAAAAGAGATAACGGGGGCAGGATTTGCTGATTGTAGGAAAGCTCTTGCCGAAGCTAACGGAGATATGGAAAAAGCAATTGAAATACTTAGAAAAAGAGGTTTAGCAAAGGCGGAAAAAAAACTGGCTCGCGAGGCAAAAGAAGGAATAATTGACGCATACATACACATAGGGGGAAGAATAGGGGTTCTTGTTGAAGTCAACTGCGAAACGGATTTTGTTGCAAGAAATGAAGAATTCAAAAAGTTTGTCCATGAAATAGCTATGCAAATAGCGGCTATGTCTCCGCGATGGATAAAAAGGGAGGATGTTCCAGAAGAAATAGTGAAGAAAGAGTTTGAAATATATTTTGAGCAAAGTAAAGCCGAAGGAAAACAAGATCATATTGCAGAGAAAATAGCAAAGGGGAAGCTTGAGAAATTTTTCGAAGAAAACTGCCTCTATGAACAAATATGGATAAGAGATGGTAAAAGCAAAATAGAAGACCTCATAAAATCAATGATAGCAAAATTCGGTGAAAACATATCGGTCAGGAGATTTGCAAGATTTGAAATAGGGAAAGAGTAATTTCATTTTATTCACTCATATAAAGTCCATTCCTTTCTATATACATCAGAACTCCATCTGGAACGAGATATTTTACTGATTTTCCTTCTTTTATAAGTTGCCTTATTCTTGACGACGAAACATCTATTATCTCCGCCTCTATTTTTACAAAATTTTTCAAATCAGGAAAATTATGAAATTCATTTTTATTTGGAATGTATCTTGGGAACCATGCAACTTTAACTGAATTCAAAATCTCGGAACTATTTTTCCATGTATGAATTTTTAAAGCAGAATCTTCTCCAACAAGAAGGAAATATTCATCCGCAAAAATATTTTCACGGAAGAATTTTATTGTATCTATTGTATATGATATTCCCCCTCTTTCTATTTCGCATGTTGATATAGTAAAATCGGGATGAGGCAAAAGTGCGATACGAAGCATATTTAATCTATGTTCAGCAGAAGCAACTGGAATTTTTTTATGAGGAGGAATATTTGCGGGAACAAAGAAAACTCTGTCAAGTCCCAATTGTTCAACTGCTCTTCTTGCCATAATAAGGTGTCCAATATGAGGAGGATCGAATGTTCCACCAAATATTCCTATTTTTCTCAAAATCATAAACGGGGCAATCAAATAGTAATAAAAGTTTCTATTTATCGGGAAATCAAAAGATAAATATTAAGATTAAGAGCCAAAGTGAAAATTTAATCCCAAAAACTTTTGGTAATTGCTCTTTTTATACATTTTTCCCCAAAAAAATGTAAAATTCAGTATTAATGATCTAATTTTGTAAGTTTCTGAAGGTTTGGTAAGAAATGAAAGATAAAATTTGGAATAAGATTTGGAATTTTGTTTTGCTTGCGAGACCTTTTCAGTGGCATAAAAATATTTTTGTTTTTGCTCCCGTTTTCTTTTCTTTTTCTTTTGAAACGCAAAAGCTCGTAAAGGTTTTTTTGGCATTCTTATCTTTTGTGTTGATTTCATCTTCTGCTTACTCTATAAACGATATAATTGATTCTGAAAAAGATAGAACACATCCTGTAAAAAGTAAAAGACCAGTGGCTTCCCAGAAAATATCTAAAAATGAAGCTTTAACTTTTGCTCTGTTACTATTTATCATTTCTCTGATAATAGGTTATGTCTCTCATACGCTTTTTATCATAGTTGCTTATTTTCTTTTGAACATTTTATATTCGCTCTTTTTTAAGGGAGTAGAACCTCTTGGGATTTTTTCTGTTGCTTTTGGTTTTGTTTTGAGGGTTTTTGCTGGTGGTTTAGCAGCTAAAATAACCCCTTCAAGTTGGCTTATAACCTCCACATTCTTCATCTCTCTTTTCATTTCTTCTATGAAGCGTGAAGCGGAGGAAAAGGAACACTCAAAAATCTATGAACATATAGGGGTTATCTCCGCAACTTTAACAATAATTTTTTACACTTTATACATAATTTTTGAAAGAAAAAGTTTTTTCCTTCTTATCTCAATAATCCCAGTTATGTTCGGTATAATAAGATACTATATAATATCTGAGGAAAAAAAAGGAAAAGACCCTTCTTTACTCATAGTAGATCCACAAATGTTGATTGCTGCCTTTATATGGGTTGTGATGTTCGTATTGGATAGTATTTTCCCTGATCTGAGAACTATTGATTTTTCAAGATAATCCCACCGGATTTTCTGATTTTTCTGGGAAATTTTGATTTTCCTTATACTTTTTTAACTTTTCTGCTGCTGCAAGGGTTCCAAGTAGAAGCCAGAACATCTCAGCTGTTTGTAAAATAACGAATGTATTGGCACCCAACATGTGAGTTAGCATCCCAACAAACCATCCAATTATTCCTACTGATAGAGCTTCAGTGTTTTTATCTTCATAATTTAATTTCGTGTTCATTTTCAAAAACTTCCAAATTGTGTACAGGAGGTATATAAAAACTATAAGTCCCAAAGTTCCTGTTTCACCCCAAACTCTGAAAAATTGGTTATCCATCAAGCCAACTCCTAATATTCCAAATCCAAAAATCGGGCTTTGTGGGAGCTGACCGGTTATAAACCATTCCCATCTATTCAATCTTACAAAAACAGATGATTCAACATATATATCTCCTAATATCTCCCCTCCTCCCCCACCTACAAATGTGTATCTCATTCTCTCTATGACATAATCTGGAACTATAAACGGAAATACTGCTACAAGTATGAGCGAGATAATGAAAATATCTTTCCTTCTCATGAAGATTAGCAGGAAAATTAGCCATGTAACTCCGGCTATATATGATGCTCTTGAAAGTGTTCTGAAATAAACCAGACAGGCTGCTGCAAAGATAATTGGGAACAAAAATTTTTTTAATCCTTTTGTTTTGAGCATGAACGGTAATGTTATTGCCATTATTCCGAGGTTGAATATTCCTACATTCTCTCTACCTCCAAATTTTTTGTGGAAAGGGAACATTATTACATTTCCTATTTTACCTTCTATTATTATTTCTTTTAGCCAGTATATTAGAGCTAATGATACACCAAGGAAATAAGCTATTATAACATTTTTGATTTCTTTTTCACTTTTTAGCAGAGAATAGCTCATTATAAAGTAAAGCCAGTATTGTATAAACTTTGCAAGAAAAAGAAGTTGAGCTTTCCATCTCCAAGGTGATAAATATAAAAAAGTTGAAATAGTGTATATGAATGCAAAAAACAAAATTATTGCCGTTATTCTTGCTCCATATCCTATCTTTGAAATGTAAAAACCTCTTATTCCCCACGAAACAAATGTGAGAACAAAAAAAATATCTTCAAACCTTAAAGTTACATCTCTTACACCTGTTTCTCCTACACTTATTGATGGGGAGATTGGAATAAGAAAACATATCAGATATATTCCAATTGAAGGATTTTTCAGTATAAGTGGAGCAAATATTGCTGCTGTTAAAACTATTGCTGGTAAGTAATCTTTAAGTATTTTCCCTATATTTACTTCACTTACTTCCATCAAAGATAAATTTACTTTTAACAGCCCATTGTTAAAATGGGTTTGGGGAAGGTTTATTTGCTATGAGCTTTTTTGCTCATGCAAACCTTACTTCCCCCAGCGCCTGCCACCGCATCTACCCGTTTTACCGGGCTACCTTTCTTTTTTTCTTTTACCTTTACTTTTCTTCTTCTTTTTTTCTTTCCCTTTTTCTTTTTTTATTTTTCTTTTTTTCTCTTTCCTTTTTCTTTTTTCTTTCTATTTTTTATTTTTTTATCTTTTCTCCTTCCTTTTCTCCTTCCTTTCCTCCTTTATTTATTTTTGGTCGCCATTTTAGATGGCGCGAGGAAAGGAATAATAAATACTTATCAGCATTTCTATTGATAATTATAAAAATTATTTCCCAATTCTCAGAAATTTTTAACAATAGACTGTTAATTTATTATTTTTTGAAAATTTTTAATTTCAGGATTACATTTTTCACTTGCGTATGAGGAGAGCTTATTTTTATGTTTTTTTATTTTTCCTTTGGTTTTTCAGTGTGATTTACAACGCTTCTTTACCATCTCGTATTCCTGCTGGTTTAGGAAATTTAGATAAGATTATTCATTTTATCTACTATATTCCCGGAGGATTTTTGGCTTTTATGTATATCAGCGCTTTTGGACAAATTTCTTTGCTCGCTTCTTTTCTTTTAGCTCTTTCTGTATCAATTACTGATGAATTTATTCAGTCTTTTATTCCTGGGAGACAGGCTGATTTCTTTGATATAGTTGCAGATGCTTTCGGAATCATTTTAGGAATTTACTTGGGAATTATAAGAGAGAAATCAAATCAAATCGGAGAAAAATTGAAGAGGAAAAATTGATTTGACGGAAAAAAATTCCTAATTTCAGAGAATTTTTCTATTTTTTGAAATCAAAATTTTTTGTTTTTTTTATTTTTCTTTCTGATTTTTTTATCATAAAAAAAAATTTTTGTTTGTAGGATAAATTCATAAAACAGAAAATTATTTTTATTTTTAAAATTTTTATTTATGAGTTTTGGTTTAGTAAAAAATGAGAGAGGAGGTGAGGGGAAAGGTGGAAAGGAAGTTTCTGGGGACCCACATAATAGCGGAACTTTATGGGTGCGATCCAGCTTTGCTTGACGATGTTGAATTCATAACCTCTACTTTACTTGAATCCGCTGAAAAAACAAAAGTTACAGTCGTAGATTATGTTTCAAGAAAATTTGAACCGCAGGGAGTATCTGTTGTTGTTATAATATCTGAATCTCATATAACAATACATACATGGCCAGAATTCAAATACGCAGCTTTAGATTTTTATACTTGCGGTGAGGAAGATCCTGAACCTGCTGTCAGAGAAATAGCTCAAAAGTTCAAAACAAAAGAATTGGTTTTGTTCCGAGCAGATAGAGGAAACATATCTAAGGTGAGAAAATTAATGAAAAGAAAGATAAGAGGAGATGAACAAATCAGGACCGATGAAATGCAAGTTCTACTTTGATTGGACCGATAAGTCATCAGGATTTTTCTACTCAATAAAAGATGTTATATTATCTAAAAAAACTGAATTTCAGCAAATAGACCTTGTTGTCCTTGAAGAGGTCGGACTTACTCTAATATTAGATGGAAAAGTACAAATTGCAGAGCTTGATGAGTTTATATATCATGAAACTTTGGTCCATATACCGGCAATTGCGGTTGGTGATCCCGAAAGTATTCTTATAATTGGAGGAGGAGATGGATGTGCTCTCCGAGAGGCTTTAAAATACAAAAGCGTGAAAAGGTGCGTCCTTGTAGACATAGATAGAGAAGTTGTGGAAATATCAAAAGAATATCTCAATCACATAAATAAAGGTTCTTTTTTTGACCCGCGAGTTGAAATATTTTATGAAGACGGACGCAAATTTATAGAAAACACAAATGAGAGATTTGATATAATAATAATAGATACAGTTGATCCTCTTGAATATGGACCTTCCTATCTTCTTTTCACAAGAGAGTTCATGGCGTGTGTCAAGCAAAGACTTACAGAAAGAGGAATTGTTGCAATACAATCAAATACGATTTTCCCGGGGGGCTCAAAATTTCTACTTGCGATGTATAAGACTTTGGAAACTGTATTCCCAAAAGTTTCTTTTGCCTGGACATATCTCAAATCTTTTATGTTAAGTTGGGCTTTTACTTTCGGTTGCTTGAAAAGAAAACCGGAAGATGTTCCCGATGAGGAAATAGAAAAAGTTTTATCTCAAATTGAAACTCGGTTCCTTACTCCACAAGTTTATAAAGCGTGTATAGCTAAACCTAAATTCTTCATAGAGGACCTGAAAAATTTTGATCAAATAATAACTGACGAAAAACCACTATTTGTTTATTGAAATACCAGATATTGTCCTGAAGCTTTGTTTATTTTTCTTCTTTTCTCCTTCTTTTTTTCTCCTTTTTTACTTTGAATAAAACTTTACAATTTCTTCTACAAGAGATTCTATTGTTTGTTTTTTTGACACGATCTCTGGTTTTTTGACATACTTTTCCACTGTCTTTGCGGTTACTTCTCCTATGCAAGCTATCACTCTATCTTTTATCCAGTCCTTTTCAAAAAATTCAGTAAAATATATGAAAGATAAAGAAGAGGTAAAAGTGAGAACATCAGGATTTAAAATTTTTAATTCTTCTATTTCTTCTTTGGTTTTCTCTTCTTTTTCTATTGAGTATATTTCAACTGTTTTTACATTTTTGCCATTCTGAATAAGTTTATCCTCTATATTTTTTACTTTTTCTGCTCTTAAAAATACCACATTTTTTTCAGGTCTAATTTTTAACTCTTCGTATAAATTTTCTGTTGTAAAATTCTGAGGTAGTATGTCTGGAATGATACCAAATTCAACCAGAGACGAAGCAGTTTTCTCACCTACTGCGGCTACTTTCATTCCCCAGATAGTTCTTGAATCTTTACCTATACTGAAAAGAAAAGAGAAAAAATTTTGCACACCATTCTGGCTCGTAAAAACCAAAATTATATCATTTCTTTCTTCTTTATTTTTAGATTCAATTTCTTCTAAAAATTTTTTTATGTTTTCTTTGTGCTTTTCTCCGAAGACTATTTTTACGGAAGGGAATAGTATAGGCAAACCTCCGAACTCTCTTATTAGTTTTGATGCGGAATAAGATTGTTTTAAAGGACGTGTTATCACTATTTTTTTCTGGAAAAAAACTTTTTTTTCAAACCAGTTTATCTTTTCTCTAACCTTCACAACTTCTCCTACTAAAAATATCGCGGGAGGATTTATTTTCTCATCCTTTACTTTCTCAACTATTTTATCTAAGGTAGATATTACTGTTCTTTGTAGGGGGGTAGTTCCATTTTCTATTACTGCACAAGGGGTAGAAGGGGGTAAATTTTCGAGAAGTTTCTTTACTATTTTTTCAAGTGGTTTTACTGTCATAAGGAATATCAGAGTTCCACACTTTGATAAAGCTGAAAAATCTAATCTTTCTCTCCCTTCTGCCTCACTACCTGTTGCAACTGCAAAAGACGAAACAAAATCTCTGTGTGTTATTGGAATTCCAGCATATGCAGGGACAGAATAAAAAGATGAGACGCCGGGAACTACTTCAAAATCTATATTGTTTTGCCAAAGATATTCACATTCTTCTCCTCCTCTTCCGAATATAAAAGGATCTCCTCCTTTTAGCCTTACAACATTTTTCCCTTCTTTTGCTTTTTCAACTAGGAGTTCGTTTATTTTTTCTTGTGAGAGAGTGTGTTTCCCAGCCTCTTTTCCAACATATATTTTCTCCGCGTTTTCTGCATACATAAGTAGTTCTTGGGGTATAAGGTGGTCATATATTACAACATCTGCTTTTTTTAGTATTTCTACACATTTTATAGTTGCAAGGTCAGGGTCGCCAGGTCCTGCTCCTACTATATAAACCTTCCCCATTTGATTAATAGTATTTTTTCTTGTGCTTTTGAACAAAAAATCTGCATAATAAAAAATAAAAAGATATGGCAAAGTTTTATATAACTACACCAATATATTATGTAAATGATGTACCTCATATTGGGCATGCATATACTACGATTGCGGCAGATATTATCGCAAGGTTCAAAAGGCTCTTTGGTTACAAAGTTTTTTTTCTTACAGGAACTGATGAACACGGGAAAAAGATTGAAAAAGCAGCGGAAGAAAAAGGAATTTCTCCAAAAGAGTTAGCTGATGAAACCCATAAAAGATTCAAGGAACTTTGGAAAGTATTGAATATCTCTTATGACAAATTTATAAGAACAACAGATCCAGAACACGAGGAAGCAGTTATCTATTTTTGGAAAAAGATGAAGGAAAAAGGAGATATATACAAAGGGAAATATGTTGGTTGGTACTGTATTCCATGTGAATCGTTTTTTCCTTCTTCACAAGTAGAAGAAGGTAAGTGTCCATCTTGTGGGAGACCTGTAGAAGTTTTAGAAGAGGAAAGCTACTTTTTCTCTGTTCAAAAATATAAAGATAAGCTCAAAGAATTCATATCAAGTACAAACTTTGTCAAACCAGATTTCAGACAGAAAGAGGTTTTGCATGCCCTTGATGAGCTAGGAGATATATCTATATCTCGCCCTCGCAACAGAGTTCAATGGGGAATTCCTGTCCCAGATGATGAGAATTTTACTATCTATGTTTGGGTTGACGCTCTCATAAACTATGTCTCTGCACTTGGGTATCCTGATGGTGAAAAAATGGAATTCTGGCCAGCAGATATTCATCTTATAGGAAAAGATATATTAAAGTTTCATGCTATATACTGGCCTATGTTTCTTATGTCAGCTGATCTTGAAATTCCGAGATTAATTTTTGCTCACGGATGGTGGAAGGTTCAAGGACAGAAGATGTCAAAGTCTTTGAGAAATGTTGTTGATCCTTTTGAAATATCAGCGGTCTTTGGAGCTGATACTTTAAGATTCTTTTTGTTCAGAGAAACTCCCTTTGGACAAGATGGAGACTTTTCAGAAGAAGCTATAAGGTCAAGATATGAGAATGATTTGGCAAAAGATTTTGGGAATCTTATTTTGCGTGTTGCGAAATTTGCAGAAACAAATTTTCCATCTGGTGTGAGAAAATTAGATTTACCAAGTTTTGGAGATTTTTCTCCTGCGGAATTGCTCTCACGGTGGAAGAATGCAATTGAAAATATAGATTTATTTTCTGCTTTATCTTATTTTTCCTCACTTGTTTCTTTTTCAAATAAGTTTATAGATTCACAGGCTCCTTGGTCAAAATTGAAGGTGGGACAGACGGAGGAAGCTGAAAAAATCATTTATGCTCTCTCATATCTTATCAAAATAATAACTTTTATGATATATCCTTTCTGTCCCGAAACTGCTTTGAAAATCTCTAAAAGTTTTGGGTTTGAGTGGCTTTTAGATGAAACCACTAAACCAAAAACGCTTCAAGATGTGCTAACCTATGATGCCGTTTTCAAAGTAAAGAGCCCGGGAGTTCTTTTCCCAAAAATGGGAGGTTGAACCTCACCGAGAAGCTTCAAAAATTTTCCCTCATCAAATTCTCCCTTCTTTTTTCTTATTTTTAAAACTGAGTTTTTCAGAGAGTTTGCAAAATATATAACTTCTGTTCCAGTTGGATCTACAAGAATCATTTTTGATCTTTCAAAATTTTTTATAAAATCTTCTGATGTCTTTTTGGCCATAAAGAAATATTCTTCCATAACTTTTGAATATATGTTTTTACTTTCATGATTTTTTCCGTTGCTGATTTGTTTGAGCTTTGATTTTATAAGCTCCTTTATTATATTTGCAGAAAGAATTTTCATATAAATTTTGCTTGAGGTTTTTGATGAACCAAAGATTGTCCCCTGTAAATTCTCTTCAAGAAATTCAACGCAGCTTCTATTTTCTGGGATAGATTGCAAATATTTTATTTGTTCCCAGATTTTGTGATTGACAAGATTGTCCGCTTTTCTTTCAACCTTAAAATGCAAAATTGAAAGGTTTTTTGGCAAATTGTTTAAAAATACGCTCGCCACTATAAATTCTGGAATCATAAAATTATGAGCTACTATGTCTTGGGCAAGATGTGTCATATAACCTATCATGAAAGCTTTTTTATAATCATCTGAGGTTCTGAAAAATATAGAAAATATAAACTCCCAGTTATGAGGGTGTTGTTTCCAGTTTGAAAAATTTTTCCCTATGATTATATCTGCCATTATACTCCCCCATAAAAACTGCGGATAAAATTTTCCACATATTTTTGCCGCTAAACTTCCTATTTTAACGAGGTCAATTGCTGAAGTTATGCTAAGATGGGCTCCTGGTCCCCATGCAAAAGCGTCTTGGGAAAAAATGGGAATCAAAGGAAAAGAAAAGAGTATAGAGAGTAAAATTTTGAACATCATATTAATTTTGCAAAAACAAACCGTTCAAGAAGAATTTTCAAGAAAATGAAAAAATGATAAAAATAAAGATTAGGAAATCAGAACTTAAAAAGCACTTTTAAAAGCTTGGAATCATATATCGACAATTATCGGTAAAAGAAAATATTCACCTTCTTTTTTCAGTTCTGCGCCCCCATATGTTACTGCTTTGATATAAATTTTTGGAGTAAGATTGTTTTCCTTCAAACTTTCAAATAACATTTCTGCTTCAATTTCTGCTTTTTCTTTATCTTCACTTATTTTAACCTTTTCCAATTTAAATGGCGCAATTTTTTTTGTGTCAAACAAAAAAATTATTTCGTTAAGGAGTGTTATTAGGGCATCAATAAAATCTACTCCATCTGATTTTATTTTGAGCCTTATTTTTTTACTTGAACCTTTATTTTTTTCATCTTTTTCTCTTTTCTTTTTTTCTTCAAATTTATCTTCTCCAAAATATATATAGTAGAGAGCATCTATTGAATCTCTGATTATTTCTTCTTTTGTTTTTGCCTTTACTGTGAATCCAGCCTCGCCTGTATGATCAATTATCTCAAACATATTTTTTTAGGTTGTTATATTATTAGTAAGTTATATTATTATAAGTTATATTATTATTACCTTAGTTCCCATCAAGAAAATTTATTTTTTTCATGATTTTTATTATATTTTTCTTTATTATGGGTAAAAAACATATCAAGAGACAAATTAAATTTATAAGGCGGCTCATTCTTCCTATTGTTCAAAAACATTATCCTTCAAAAGCTAATAGAGAGAAAATGAAACTCTATGACCTTATAACATTTGCTATAATGGCTCATTTGAGGTTTGATGGAGTGTACAAAAAAGCCTACCGAGTTCTTATTGAAGAACTTCATCTCTTTCCAGAAGTAAAGTATAACAAGATATTAGAAAGGCTTTCAAGATATGAAAACCTTCTTGCAGAATGCTTGGGATTATTTGAGCCGGATAATTTCCAAATTGTTGATTCAAAGCCAATTCAGACTAAAAAACTCGCAAGGTTTGCAAGACATCAAAAAGCTGGGGACTCCCAGCTGATAAAAGAGCAAGAGGATATAGGATACAATAGATTAAAGGGGGGCACTATGTGGGATACAAGATAACATGCAGTACTGATGGGAGATTCTTGAAACTACTTTACATTTCTCCTGCTTCAAAGCACGATATATCCATAATAAAGGAAAGATATAAGGATTTCATAGATAGGTTTCGTGGTCATATAGTTCTTCTTGATAAGGGATATGTTGATGAGAACTTTACAAAGTTTATGAGAGCACAAGGAGTAGGATATATAGCAATCAAGAGAAAAAATATGATAAAGGATGAGAAAGAGAGGAAGGTTTATAGGTTTTTGAGAAGGATAAGGAGGATAATAGAGACAAGGTTTTCACAATTAGAAGAATTCGGATTGAGGTTTATAAGAGCGGTATCAAGGAGAGGATTAGCTATAAAGATAGTATTATCAATATTGGCTTTTAATATATATCAGCTGATGGGAGGTAAAATTTGATGGGAACTAGGGTTAATTTATATATCACAATTTATCTTCAAATTTATTATCAAAGAAATTGAGATGAACTACGATTTTTCTTCTTGATATTTTAATTTCACCATCTTGCTCCATAAATTTCAATATTTTAGATGTACATTCTCTTGAAGCTCCTAAGAAAGAAGAAAGCTCTTGATGAGATAAATTGAGTTCAACAAATCCATTTTTCCTCTTTCCTAATCTTTCTGCAAGATAAAAGATTGTTGGTTTTATTCTTTGTTCAAGCGGTAAAAGAACAAGTTCCTTTATTCTCTTTTTTAGAAAAGAGTTCCTTTTTGAAAGAGCTGAAATTAAACCTACTGCTATCCCATTTTTTAAATCTTTTAATTCACATTTTGATATAAATATTAGTTCGCAATCTTCAAATGCTTCTGTAAATTCTTCAACTTCACCATCCAAACTACCGAAAACATCATTTTTGATTAAGATTTCAAGTGAAAACTCTTTGCCATCTTGACTTAAAAAGTATGTTCTAACTTTACCATGTTTGATAACAAAAATTCCTTCTATATCATCCCCAGGTTTATATATTATTTCACCTTTTTTTAACTTGAATGTTCTCACTTTTAATATTATAATTAAGGTTCAAAAGAGAGAAGGTCCAAAAGGCAAAATATTTATTGGCAGATGAAAAATCAAAACAGTAAAATATATCCTTTTGTACTTGTGATGATGCTTTTTATATTTGTTTCAAAGGCAAAAGGAGAATATTCTATGTATTTGATAGGGGAAAGTTTCACATGGCAGCAAGACGAGGATATGATTGGAAGAAGGAAAAATCAGGGTATTCTTTATGGTATAGGAGCACTGGGAAAATGGGATCTGTATTCTAACTTTACTCTCAAAATCATTACCGAAACCAAAGGGAACAGGTTTGATAGAAATATCAAAATTCTCATGATTAGAGAGTTTGATCAGGATGTTGAATTCCTAATGATTAAAGTATCAGGCGATATAGGTTATAAGTTCAAAATAATTGATTCTTTATTGGTAGAGCCTTTTTTTGGTTTTGGTTATAGACGATGGTTGAGAGATGTGGAGGAGTCCCCCCGAATTTCCTGGGTATACACAGATATGGAGAAGCCACTACGGTAGAATAGGATTAGAAACAGAATATACAATTTCAGAGGTTCTGAAGTGGTATTTGAATGGGGGAGGTATTATACCTATTCAAAGTCGTATGAAAATGAACAAAGATGGAAAGACCGGCAGAGTAAATTTTAACAGTATACCATCAGATTTTTTCGAAACTGGTATTATATATAAAAAATTAGAGTTAGATTTGTATTTTGAGAGTATAAGATTTCCCGCATCAAGAGACATAAATTATTACGGATATAGACAACCAAAATCTAAAGCGGATATGTTTGGGATTAAAATAGGTATCAGATTTAATTAAAATTATAAAAAGCGTGGTTTCAGAGAAAGTAGAAAGAATAGGAAACTTTCTGTTCAGATGGAGAAGTTATATACCTTGGTTCTTGGTTGTTTTCTTCTGGAAAGCCCTAATTTCCCCTGAATACATAAGGGAAAAATTTGGAATATTCTGGGAGTATATATTTGAAATCTTTTGCATAAGTATATCTTTAATCGGGATCATAGTAAGATTAATCATAGCAGGGAAAGTTCCAGAAGGAACATCAGGAAGAAATACGAAAGAACAAAAAGCTGAATCTTTAAATACGACCGGACTTTATTCTATCGTAAGACACCCTATATATGTTCTTGGAAATTTTCCCATATTTTTAGGCATAATTCTTTTCCTTCAGCTATGGTGGGCAATCTTGCTGAGCGTTATTATTTTCTGGATTTACTACTTACCAATAATGAAAGCAGAAGATAAGTTCTTAGAAAAAAAGTTTGAAGAAGAATGGAGAAGATGGGCAGAAAGAACCCCACTTGCTATCCCAAATATTAAAAATTATCAACCTTTTAATTCAAAATTCTCTTGGAAAAAAGCTATCAAAAAAGAATATACTACTCTTTTTGTTATCCTTTCAATTTTCTCACTCATAGACATAATCAGAGAAATTGTCGCGTATAAGAAGTTAAACCTTTTTTGGCTTTCCATTCTAATAACAATCAGCATATTCTATCTTACGATAAAATATTTAAAAAAGAAAAAGAAAATCTAACGATCACTTTGGTAATTTGATCAGTTTCTACTTTCATCTCTTTTATTTGTAAATATCCGAAAAACAAAAATAAGTAAAAAAGCTGGCAAGGCAGGTAAAGACACAATAAACCAGAATTTTCTGGGATCATGATG
>Ga0079995_1062660_pt1 | contig 14815 bp, 14 predicted proteins | sample FaiFalFF_MnMetaG_2_FD_69198 | JGI IMG/M metagenome (GOLD analysis project Ga0079995, IMG submission 69198) | Freshwater microbial communities from Yellowstone National Park, Wyoming, USA - Fairy Falls C (FF_Mn_C) (SPADES assembly) (version 4) | ecosystem: Environmental > Aquatic > Freshwater >...
CCTCTGAAGGCGACCGATAACGGTCTAGGAAACCCCTCTCAGCCAAGAGTATAATTCTCCCGTAGAGCTCGTCCTCGGATACCTTAACGTATTCAGGTACCCGCTCTAAAATAACCTTGGGTACAGACACTTTTATCTCAACCCTGTCAATAGATTTTAACAATGTATCCACTGCCTGCTCAAGCCGCTCAACCCTATGCTTCAGCTCTTCAACGGCAGACGCTAAATCACTCATGCACCAGATGTGCAGAACACAGATATAACCCCTCACATACACAGGCGTATCAAAAATCCTGAGTTACAGAATCGGGTAGCGAAATCGTCTTACCATATTTTATTGGATATGAACTGCTTGGTTGTGTACCGGTTGGGGTGAAGGTGATTTCAAACCCCCTACACGAATTTAAAATTTGTAAAAACTTTTGTCAGCACCCAGTCTGATGGAAAACTAGAAAGCTCGAATAGTTCAACTATTACATTCTATCTCGTTCTTTTTCGGACTGGAGTCGTAAGCCAAACCCGTTCCTGCCTCTTTTGGCTTAACCTTAATAGTAGGGGGTGTAAGTTACTTACAAGGGGTGTAAGTTATATTTCTCGCTTGAGGTGAAGACGAAAAGAGAGGACTTCGACATGGACGAAGAGTTCAACACACTGAGAAGCGAGCTGCTTGACCCCTACACACGGATGGTCGTTATAAAAGGTTTGAGGAGTACAGGAAAATCCTCCCTCATCCGGGTAGCCCTCAACGAGACAGGTCTTCCTCACATCTTGATAGATCTCAGGCTGGCTGCTCCACCCACCCCGGAAACTTTCTATGAATATTTTTCAGCAGAGCTCAGCAAATTTCTCGAGGATGGTGGTTTGAGGAAAGCCCTATCAACGATTAAGGGTTTAGAGGTCTCAGGTTTAAAACTTGAGTTTAGCAAGAAAAAAACCAAGCGTCATAGGGCGTGTGCTCGAAGAGGTTGGGAGAAGAAATAGGGGGAGGCAGCTGGTTTTAGCGATTGACGAGGCTCAAGCCCTAATATACATCAGAGTTTTCGGCGAGGTGCTGGCCGACATACCTTACATAGTCGACAATGTGGTTAGGCTTCTCCACCCCGAGAGGCTGCCCGAAGGTGTGAGGGTTTTGGTAGCTGCAGGGGCTACCATTGAATACATGGATCCAATAAGGGTTGTGACAAACCAGAGCTCGGGGAGGATGGGGCTGGAGATAGCTACGGAGGCTTTTAGACTCGGTGCGGAGGTCGGCCTCATACTTGGCCATGCGTCGGTTAACCCACCCAGCTACATACCTGTCGTGAGAGTTGACGACTCGGAAAGCCTTAAACAAGCACTCAAAGCCCAGCTGAATGAAAAACCGCCAAACATTTACTTCAGTACCATAGCCGTGGCCGACTACAGGCCTATAAGGAGACGTGAGGCAAAAGCCGACACATCCACCGAAAATAGGCTACATGTTGATTTAGAGTCGGTAGGTAAAATACTCCCCACCGTGAAAGAGCTAAGTCCGTCCACGGTTGTCGTAGCATTCAAAGCCGAATATCGCGTCGACGAGAAACAGTTGGTGGAGAAGGCTAAGAGGCTGCTGGATTACTCCGACATCGTGTATGCCTCAGATGTTGCGAGGCCTGAGGCACGCTTCGGCTCGGCTACAACCTCTGACGTGGTTGTGGACAGGAAAGGCAATACAATCACCGTATCCAATAAGCGGAAGAGCGAAGTCGCTGCCCTGCTGCTTGACCTGGCAGCCTCTATGCTGTCCATGGGCTGATCACATGGGTGTAGGTGTCGTTGAAACACTGGCGGAGGCGGGGGCTAAGGAGACGGTAATCACAGCTGTAATCGACCTCGAAAAACCATCAGAGATGCGGAGGGACCGACTATCACAACGTGTCCCAGAAACATACGTAAACATCTAAAAGCCCTCACATCTATGTATCTGATAGTTTCTAGAGAGTGTCGGAGCTGCTGAGGCTATGATCGATAAGGGATTATACGCGGCGGCATGTTTTCACACCTGGCGGGCGGCCGAGATGGCTCAGATGCTTAAACGCCATCATTCAATCAGGCTTTGGGACGAGCGTGAGCTGAGATGGCTGCAGGAACACTATCTCCAAGCACGGAACCCAAACGCGAGGCTCTCCGAATACACGGCAGAGGATGCGGAGAGAGCTGTCCGCATAGCTGCTGAGGTGGTCCAAGCTGTCAAAGCAGAAATGCGTAGATGAAGCGGCCAAACACCTAAGGGAGAAGAAAACGACGGCTATACTGTATGGCTCAATATAATGGATATCTAAATGTTACAGCAGCACACGGTCAAAAATAACGGCCTAATATAGATTCTAGGTTTAAGGAAGCCCTCACGACTTCTCTCCCGAGGGGAGTTAAGCAAGTCTATAAAACATTCGGTGGAGGATATACCTTATGGTGCTGAGATGGAGGGGCCTTCTCGAGGTTTTTGGCGAGAAGCTTAAGGAACTACCTTCAGACTCCCAAGCTAAGTAGTGAAACCCAGGGTCTCTGCTTCATCGGCTGGCATAATAGCTGCCATGAGATGTGACATGGCTTGAGAGATGACTCGCGCACGTTAAAACAATATCTCTAGAAGGGGGACTCCCTATCTTGAAAACAAATAAGAGAGTTTTTGGTTGTTCAGTAGTCGGATATAGGGGATGACTCGATTATTGGAACCCATGTCAACCCCGCATTTATCTTGACCTCCCATTCCTTTACTAGGTTCAGTATATCCTGAGTTAGAGGTGGGGACGGCTTTCCGAAGTGATGGAAATCAGCTAGGTAGGAACCGCCAAAGCTCATCCACGAGTATGTCCCTAGATTATCGGCAACGAATGTTCCTGATAGAACACGCTCAAACACGATCCTAACAGTTGGTCTCATATCCCAGATGAGGCTGGTTATAGTTACGTCTCGAGCCCTCTCGTATTGGTCGGCCATGTTCCCGATTATCCAGACATTCTTGCCTCCTGCTAAAGCTTCTACCGCAGCCTCCTCAGCCCCAACTCTCTCAGCAAATATAACGTCCGCGCCAAGGTCTATCATAGTCTTAGCAAGCCTCTTAGCGGTTGCTGGATGGTACCATGGAGATTCGCCAGGAGGTATGTTGCCCAGAAGATACATAACCTTCACCTTTACATTTGGGTTTGCTGTTTTGGCTCCTGCTATGAACGCGTTAACAATTCTATTTACCTCGTTTATCTCCATGGCGGCCACCACCCCGACCTTGTTTGTCTTGGTTATTTTGCCAGCTATCAGTCCAGCAAGAAATGCTGGCTGGTGTAGCCAATTGTCGAACACTGCGAAATTAGGTGGAGTGGGTAGGAACTCGCTTCCTGCAGCGAAGGCTACCTTCGGAAATTCCTTTGCCACACGTCTTGCAATATCCTCCTTTAAGAAGGCGTCGAGGAAAACCACATCTGCTACTTTAGCTGCATCACGTAAAGCGAGCTCGTATTCTTTAGGATCTATTTTTCTGTCAACAAACTGGTAATCGACTTTAATCCCTTTTGCTTTGAACTCTTCAGCCACTGCTAGAATTGCGGTGTGAATTGCCCCATCCCAAGGCTCGCTTACAGGGGTTTGGAAGACTGCCCTGACCACAAGTTCCTTCTTTAAAGTACCACCAGCCTCAGTTTTGGTTACTGTAATTGTCTGAACCCCACCGATAGTGACCGTGGTAGTCGATACTTCCTTAATTGTTCTTGTTTCAGGGGGTCGTGTCCACCCTACAGCTGCAGCTACTGCAAACAGCACCAGTAAAGCTATAAGGACAGCTGAAGATTTTGTTAGGGCACCTATATTATTTTTCATGTCACGTACTATTTCTCCACATAATTATAAACATTTCGCCTGTGTACACTAAACCTTATAAATAAGAAATTAAGATGGACAAACGAAATGTCTATTCTCATCCGTAGAGCTAGGTTAAGAAAAATTGACGGTTTTTGCGACATATTAATAGAGGGTGAACGCATTGTAGAAGTCTCGACATCCATCAATAAGAAAGCTGATGAGGTTGTTGATGCGGGTGGCCGTCTTTTATGCCCCAGCTTTATCGATATGCACTTTCACCTCGACTCAGTTCTTACATTGGGCGACCCACGATACAACGAGTCAGGAACACTTATTGAGGGCATTGAGATATGGTCTGAGAAGAAACGGGGTATCTCAGTAGAGGATGTAAAAAGCCGTGCTTCGATAGCTGTGAAGATGATGGTGGCCCATGGTACAACATTTTTAAGAACACATGCAGATATAACAGAGCCGACCCTATCCACGTTAAAGGGTTTACTTGAGATAAAGAACGAGATGAAGCATATCATGGATATACAGGTGACCGCTTTCCCACAAGATGGAATCCTCACTAACCCCGCTAACGCAGATCTTCTCGAAAAAGCAGTTGAAATGGGGGCCGACAACGTCGGCCTAATACCACACCATGAGTTTACTCGTGAGGATGGCGTAAAGTCTATTACTGTAGCGTTCGATATAGCACAGAAGTATGGACGTGACATTGATGGACATGTAGACGAAACAGATGATGAACAATCTAGGTTTCTAGAGGTTGTGGCCGCAGAAACCATAAGAAGGAACTATGTAAATAAGGTAACTGCTGGACATGCTACAGCCATGCACTCCTATAATGATGCGTATGCCTATAAGCTTTACAGAATACTGAAACTTGCGGGAGTAACAGTAGTCGCGAACCCACTTATCAACATTCACTTACAGGGAAGATTCGATACATATCCGAAGAGACGTGGAATGACTAGGATTAAAGAGCTACTCAAACATGGTGTCAACGTAGCCTTAGGTCACGACTGCATCAGAGATCCATGGTATCCGCTAGGAAAGGGGGACATGCTGCAGGTTCTTTTCATGGCCGTTCATGTTGGTCATATGATGGGTTACCGAGAAATAAAGGATTCGTTTGATTTAATAACAATAAATGCTGCAAAAGCCCTAAGAATAACCGGTGAGTACGGGATAGAAAGCGGTAAGCGAGCTGATTTGGTTCTTCTTGATGCGCGCGATGAGCTTGAGGCGCTATCATTTCAGAGACCGCCTCTCCTAGTGATAAAAAAAGGCAAAGTGGTAGTTAGACGTCATCCTGAAGAAACTTTACTTACGATAAACAACAAGGTAGAGAAACTGGAATTCATGTAAATCTTTATTCCCTTCTATATGGATACAATAACGCCCGCGGCGGCCTTACTCGTTTTCCTAACGCAGCCGAGATTCCCACGGTAAGCACGTAGGGTACAGCCTGAAAGAACTGGAAAGGTATTTGGATTACTGTTGCAACCAGCCATGCTTGAACCGCATTTAGTAACCCAAAAAATAAAGTAACTGCCCAAACCCATAAAGGATTCCAATTGCCCAAGACAACTAGAGCTAATGCTATCCAGCTCCATTCACCTCCAACATTTAAGTTAAAGGCTCTGATATCCATCAATGAGTAAAAAGCACCACCGGCAGCCATTAGCATTCCACCAATTATCACGGAGATGTATCGTGTTAAATGCACACGTATGCGTGCCGAGTCGGCTGCCTTCGGATTCTCACCGACCGATTTTATAACTAATCCCCATCTGGTCTTCTGAAATATGAAGACAACAGTTATTGGAAGCATATACATGCCGAAATAGACATAGAGATTTTGTTGGAATAGGGCACCGATAAACGGTAGGTCTGATAATACAGGGATCACTATGTTGGGAGATGGAGGCACTTTAGGTTCAACAAGTGGAGCACCTATCAAAAGCCTGTGAAAGAAATACGTGAGATTCGTGGCGTAGAAAGTGATCGCAATACCAGCAATATGTTGTTGCGTCCCCAAAGTCACCACTAGAATGGCTAAAATCATACCTAGTGAGGCTCCTACCAGAAGAGCTATTACAAAACCTGTAAGGAGGCTGTTGAAAAAATAAGCACCCATAAAACCCCACCCCGCGCCGGCTACCATTATCCCGAGTATTCCCAGATTTAGGATTCCAGCTTTTTCGGTAATAGTTTCACCTAAAGCTGCAAACGCTATTGGCGTCGCTATTATTAGCATCAGCCCTAATACACTCGACAAAACTATATCCACAAAACTTTCCCTTAAACTTGGGATAAGGAATTGAAGCGACCCTATAACTATTAACGTCACAGCTACGATAACAAAATATCTTAAAATTTTGGCATCTCTCCAACGGCTTGTATTGGAGGTAACTTTGTAAGTTTTTGGAATATTAAATCCTTTATTTTTCGAGCCAATAGGGTATGATATGGCCGGACTTTTTATTAGCTTGACCTTATACAACAAGAGAGCATTGAACAATAACAAAAAGATGAGTGTCTGTGCCTGTATTATATCGGATAGGAAAGAGGGAACGCCAGTGTTCCAGCTCATGGCGTTAGCTCCATTAATCAAAATGCTGAAAAACAGGGCCGAAGCCATTACACCTATTGGGTCTAAATTCCCGACCATGGCAATAGCAAGAGCTATCAAACCGTAATTCGGCCCGACGAAAGGCGTCATGTAAGACAAAATACCCATAAGCTCCACCGAACCAGCTAGGCCGGATATTCCTCCGCTTAGAAAAGCCACCCAAAAATAGGTTCTAGCAACATTTTTCCCCTCAAGCTCCGCAAACCTTGGATTTGTAACCGCAATGATACTGTTTCTAAAGCTTGTGCGTTTTAGGATAACCCAAAGCGCACTTACCAGGATGAACGGAATCAACACCCCTAAATGTAGACGTGTGTTCGGAATGAGTAGTGGCAGCTTAGCGTTAGGGCCTATTTCCTGTGACTGTGGATAGGTTGTGAAGGGTGAGCGCATTGGGCCTGTGAGAAGACCAGCGACTATCAATAAAATAGCAGACCATATCAGTATAGTGGTCAACACCTCGTCTTGATTGCGTGTTACTTTGAGATACCAGGAGATTAAAGCAACACCGGAACCCGCAAGCCATGAACTCACCATTATAATTGAAATAAGTATTGGGGAAGGTAGATAACTCAGTTGAACCCCTAACCATGCAGCTATGAGACCTCCGACAATAAATTGGCCATGTGTGCCTATATTCCAAAACTTGGCCTTAAAGGCTATAGATACCGCTAAGGCTAGAAGCAGTATCGGTGTTGCTGTTACGAATACCTCTGTCGGGTTCGCTAAAGGCCATGTTAACAGAAAGTAGTAAACCTGCGCTAGATCACCATTAGCTAGTAGCACATAAATTGAACTCGCCATCAACGCTAACACAACCGATCCGATCGGAGCTAATACTGCATACTTGAGAGGTGGCTGTTCTCTTTTGACTAGTGTAATTCTGAGTGACATTAACCTACCCCACTGAGCAACATTCCAAGTGTCTCTACATTCGTTTCTCTCACCGAAAAGGTTGCAATAATTTTACCATTACGCAAAACCGATATCCTATCACATAAAGTAATAAGTCCCTTTATGTCCGGTGAGAAAATAAGAGATGTCAGTCCATTCCTACGCAGTTCGTTGATTTTCCGGTAGAACAGATTAGTGCCCATTGGGTCAAGACCAACGGTAGGATGTAGAGCTATCAGCAACCGGGGCCTCTGACCTAATACGCGTGCTAAGTAAACACGTTGCATGTTTCCCCCTGAGAGCATGAATATCGGATCCTGCAGGTTCTTCACCTTTATTGAAAACTCTTTAGTCAGCCTTTTAGCGAGGTCAATACGACGCTGTGTATCAATAATTTTACCCCTCATCAGCGAATAGTCTGACTCCATACCTATAGTTAGGTTATCGATCACAGAACCGTCATATATAAGCCCTTCTCTAATTTTATCATCGGAAAGTAGTCTTACCCCCATCTTTCTGATTGCATCAACATCAAGTTTGCTGGTTTCTTTTCCAAAAATCAATATCTTGCCTGACTCTACCTTCCGTAACCCATAAATGGCTTCGGCCAATTCCTTCTCACCCGTTCCTGGAATAGCTGCTATGCCGCGAATTTCACCGGTGGTGACTTTTAGATTGAGTTCGTCGATGACACGGTACCCTCTGTCGTCTTTCACTGAGACGTTATCTAATAATACTGCTGGAGAACCGTTGGTTGTTTCTTTCCCAAAAATAACGTTATCTACAATATGCGTGGTTTCAAACATCGAACCAACCAACTCAACCATGTTTAGATTTGATGATGTAAAACGAGCAACTATCTTCCCACCAGTCATCACAAGTATCTCATCCGATATATCCCTAACCTCTTGCAGGTCGTGAGATATCATAATTATAGTGTAACCATCAGACACCAGTTTTCTCAATTTATTTTTGAGGGATTCTTTTAAGTGCCCCGGTAGGTAGGCCGTAGTCTCATCTAATATCAGAATTGGATTAACGTTCTGACTAGCTATCAGCTCACATTGTATAAGTGCTTTTACTATCTCGAAAGCTCTTTGCTGTCCTATAGGTAAAGATTCAACTGGCTCCCTTAAGCTTACCGTTACTCCTATCTCCCTGAGCAGCTCTACACACCTAGGTAGCAGCCTTTTTCCCGTTATCACATTTGGCAATAATAGGTCCAAATGTTCAGCCGGCGACATCGAGGGAGCAAGGTTGGGGTGTTGTTCAACTTTCACTACACCACATTGAGTCATTGCCTGGTGGTATCCAACCACAGGAAATCCGTTGGCATAAATATCACCCATGTCAGGAACTAAGTAACCAGCGATTAGGTTAGTTAATGTCGATTTACCAGCACCGTTAGGACCTACTAGGCCATACAGCTTCCCAGCCCCAAGCTCGATTGATACATCATCTACCGCACGTATACCCCCTGTAAACGTTTTGCTAACGTTAACTAGCTTAACCGCTATATGCATGACTTCAAAAGCATTCGCGCAAACCTGGTATTAAATCTAACCTCCTCAATTGTGGTTAGTTTTCGGACTGACCTGACCACCTTCAACACGCTAACTGAGCGTCTAGCCCCTGTTTATATCTCAGTCCCTAACTCTGAGCTTTTGATGGAGATTATTTTTATGGAGGATCTGAGGGCTGAAAACGTAAAGACCGATCATGTTATCAGGGATCCCGCAACCCATAAAGGTGTAGCCCAGCAATGTTGTTGGTTGTATCAGTCGTCTAACACTCCAATCCTATCGAAGAAGAGTTTGAGGAAGCCTGTCCCATTCACTTCATGACATACCTCGGCGTTTGGCTCCTTCTTCACCCAGAACCTCCTCTCTATGACTGTCTGCCCCCTTGTATCTCACCTTCACATACAACATAGACATGATACATGTCAGACCTGAATAGCGAAGGGTTAATGGCCGCGGCCACAGCCATTGGGTCGTGGAGCTGCATAAAACCAAATCGCGCCACAAACTTCTCAATTATCTTTGAAGCCGCCCTAGCAGTAGCCGATGACGAGTTAGCGAGCCTTTCCCAATCCCTCTTCTTCAATGTAGTGGTCGGGTCTGTTGTTATGTCAAGACCAACACATAATGGCCTTACTCCCGATTCGAAGACAATCTTAGCGGCCTCAGGGTCCACATAGATGTTGAACTCAGAGACGGGTGTGGTATTTCCGTACCCATATTGTGTTAGTCCGTAAGCTCCGCCCATCAGTATCATCCGTCTAATATGGTGTGCTAGTTGGGGATAAAGGGCTAGTGCCAACGCCACGTTGGTGAGGGGGCCTGTTGTCACGAACGTCACATCCCTCTCACTTTCCAGTGTCTCGGCTAGAAAGCTGACAGCACCATTAAGGGCCTGTCGTCCGGGCATGGGTATCCCGGCGTCGCCTAGCCCATCCTCACCATGCACCCACTCAGCTGTCGTCAACTCCCTCACGAGAGGCTTTCCGGCACCTCGGTAGACCGGGATACCCTGGGCTCCTAGCAGGTTGAGGACCCGTAGTGCGTTAATAGAGGTCTTATCTACATGTACATTACCGCTGACGGTTGTTATGCCCAGAATCTCCAGCTCCGGAGAGTTGACTGCGAGCATTATGGCTAGGGCATCGTCTATTCCTGGATCCATATCCAAAATAACTTTAACCACGTAGTATAGGTCTGCTACCCTGCTTGAACGGAGTCTGCCACCTTTACTCCATAAAAGCTTATCTGTCACGTATATAAGACAATTGGTCGAGGTTGTGGGAGTTTGGCTGAGAAGAAAACAGAGTCAGGGGGAGAGGTTGAGGTCATCCCAACAGGTGCTAAGGTTTTAGCCGTTGTAATGATACCTACTATAGCGGCCCTGAACTATGTAGGCGGCGTCATCGTAGAGCTTTTGAAAGCACCTATATGGGGTGATACGTGGGCAACTATGCTGGGCACGTTAATATCAGGGTTCTGGGTTGGGAGCATAGGCGGCTTCCTGTAAAACATTATAATGGCGTTCACGCTCTGGGGCCTCCCCAACTGGGTTTGGGGTTTTGCCAACGTAGTCATAGCTGGAATCACGATGGTTTGTGTTAAGATGGGCTGGGCTGACCTGAGACGTCCTTTACGCCTCATCCCGGCATTCCTACTATTTGGCCTGGTCTATCCAATATTCACTACGGCTGTCTCAATAGCTATCTTCGGGGGAGGGCCTCTCTGGAAGCCCATACCGGCCGCAATATACGCCGCACGTTAAGTGCGACTGGGAACTTTTACCTAGCCAACTATGTCCAGGCAATAAGCACCGAGATACCTGACAAGATAATCTCATTCATCATAGCCTTGGCTATAGCGTCTAGGGTACCGCGCCGGCTGGTCCTTCTGAGGAAGTAGCCAGGCCGGTGTTGTGGTCTGAGCGCCCTCGGCACGCTACTTCTCAAAAAAACCATACTCGCCGGGAGGACGCCACTCCACCTAGCTGATGGAAGGACAAAATTCCTCTACTTTATATGGATATCACTACTAGCCTACATCTTCTATGACTACGTACTAACTATTATTTTCCTGATGACGAATATCATCCTATCTTTTATTGGGAGAGTCGGTAAGCATGTTGTCCTCCCGTTGATGCTTGTTGTCTTACCGTGGATGGCTTTAGCTGTCCCAATTCTCTCACTGCCACTGGGTTTTCCATGGAATCAAACTATAATCTATAGGCTGAATATAATGGGTTTGGATCTGCCCGTATACCTTGAGGGGCTTGCATGGGGTTTTACATGGCCCCTACGCATAGGTGTCACAGTATCCGCCGCCCTTTTATTCTACCTTACAACCCAGCAAACTGCCCTTATAGCAATGCTCTTCAAGTTCAGGCTTCCTTTCCGGTTCATATACATGGTGGCCGCAACCCTCCAGCTAATACCTTTGATGGTGGATGAGGTGAAGAGCATTTACCAGGCTCAGCTAGCTAGAGGTCTCAGGACAGATGTGGGTGTTGTGAAGAAGCTGTGGAACTTCCTGCTCCTCGTCGTCCCCCTTACACTGAGTTCACTAGGAAAGGTGCAGATTAGGGCTATAGCACTTGAGTCTAGGGGGCTCAGCGCGCCGGTTGCCAAGACCATCCTCTACGACATAAGATTCAAGACAATAGATTATATCTTCTTCGCATGCATGGCGTCTGCATCACTCTATCTGGGCTATCTATACATCACCCAGGGCTACTCACCCTTCGCTCATCTAAAATATCTGCTCGCAGGGTAGATGGGGCTTTGCAGGATGTTTACAGGGACCCGATAGTGGTAGAAGGCTTCAGCTACTCATATCCATCAAAACCCGATGTCCTAAAAGATTTGAGATTCAGAGTTAAGAGAGGTGAGGCCCTAGGTATCATCGGGCCAAACGGCGCGGGCAAGTCAACTCTGTGCAAGGCCCTTAACGGTCTTGTCTCACACTTCTACGGTGGGAAGGTGAGGGGGAGGATATATGTGGCTGGGATGGACACCCTCAAACACACCGTAGCTGAACTCTCTACTAGGGTTGGGCTTGTATTCCAAGAACCTGAAAACCAGCTTTCAGGACTGGCCCACACAGTTGAGGATGAGATAAGCTTCGGACTATCTATGCTGGGATACCCTAGGGAAGTTATTGTGGAGAGGACTCGGGAAGCATTGGAGAAGGTTGGCCTCCAAGGTCTTGAGAACCGCTCACCCTTCGAACTTTCAGGCTGACAGCAACAGAGGCTGGCCATTGCTACTGTCTTGGCTATGAAGCCCGAGGTCTTAGTCATGGACGAACCTGCAGCCCAGCTGGATCCGCTAGGAAAGACCCAGGTCTTTAATGTCCTTAAGGAGCTCTTATACGATGGTGCTACGATTGTTGTTGCGGAGCATGAGATCGAGGAGCTGGCTACTTTCACAGACCGCATGATATTGCTGGAAGGGGGGGGATTATCAGCGAAGGTGTCTCAAGGGATGTACTCAGGCAGGTGGAGCTGTTAAAATCAGCTGGGGTTGACCCACCATCGGTTACAGAGCTTGCATATCTTGTAGAAAATGTATGTCGGGTCAACCTCGGCCAATATCCTATAACCATTGACGAGGCCGTGTCCTTGTTTCTCGAGCTCCTTGAGGGTGGTGGAAGAGGTTGATAGATGTACGGGGTGTCTGGTTCTGGTATGACCCTAGTGTCCCAGTGCTTAGGGATGTCAGCCTCAGTATAAGAGCTGGCGAGACCGTAGCTGTGATAGGCCAGAATGGTGGCGGCAAAACAACCCTAGCTAAGCATCTTAACGGTCTGCTTAAGCCATCAAAGGGTGATGTCTTCATTAACGGCTATAACACCAGGCAGACACCCACCCATGTTCTGGCCTCATTTGTGGCCTCCGTCTTCCAAAACCCATCCCACCAAATATTTATGAGCACAGTCTATGATGAAGTCGCCTACGGCCCTCTTCAACAGGGTCTCTCAAAGCAGGCTGTAGATGAGCGGGTTTCTAAGGCTTTGGAGATGGTTGGCCTCTCGCAACATCGAAAGACACATCCATACGACCTTAATTACGGCCAGATGAAGCTGGTTACGATCGCCTCGGCTATAGCGATGGACCAAGATGTGCTGGTTTTGGACGAGCCTACAACCGGCCAGGATCATAGGGGTAGGCGCAAGGTAGCGGAGGTGATCGGGCAGCTTAACAGGCACGGCAAGACCGTGATAATAATAACACATGATATGAGGTTTGTGGTCGAGACAGCCCTAAGAACCGTGGTTTTGTCTGAAGGACGTATACTCGCCGACGGCCCGACACAATCTATAATGACTGATGTGGAGCTACTATCCCAAGCGGCCATAAAACCCCCTCAGACTGTACAACTTGGGTGCAGACTTGAAGAGTATGGGTACAAGTTTAACATGTTAACGATCTCGGATGCTTTTGAAGAAATAGGGAAGATTCTCGGTTGTAGACGGGGGGTTAAACATAGTTAGGCTATGTCCTTGCGAAATCCTTAAAAAAGATATTAGCTGTTCGATAAAGAGGTGTACAGACTCGGATGCGTCACCCGTGGATTTCTGAAAGCATGTAACCTTTTAGTAGCCTTGAATCCTTCTCCGAGTCATGGCTGAGGTAGTTGTGGTGGGGAGCCTGCATGTGGATTTAACAGTGAAACTGGACAGGATACCGGTGAGGGGGGAGACGGTTATAGGTGGAGTTTTCAAAGTTTCACTAGGTGGAAAAGGTGCCAACCAGGCCGTCGCTGCGTCGAGACTCGGTATTGAGGCAGCGATAGTGGGTAGGGTCGGCCACGATATATTTGGTGGGATGCTTCTAGAGGGTCTGAGGGCAGAGAAAGTAAAGACAGAACATGTTATCAGGGATCCCACAACCCATACGGGTGTTGCACTCATATTGGTAGATAAGAGAGGCTCAAACCTGATAGCAGTTTCATCGGGAGCAGATGAGAAATGCTCTCCCTCTGATGTGGATGCAGCCTTAGATACAATATCAGATGCAGAAGTAGTTCTCCTCCAGCTTGAGATACCTCTGAACACTGTGGAACACGCCATAAACTTGGCCAAAAGGGCTGGTCCGCTGGTCATACTCAACCCAGCCCCTGCCAGACCCCTGCCCCGAAGGATGCTGGAGAAAGTCGATATACTCGTACCCAACGCCCTCGAGGCCTCCTATCTCACTAAGGTTAGGGTTCATGATGTCCCATCAGCTGTGAAGGCAGGGAGGAGGCTGCTGAGCATGGGTGTAAAGTATGTCTTAGTGACTCTCGGGAGAATGGGTGTGGTGGTTGTGTCTGAAGAGGAAACAACCCATTTGAAGGGTGTGAGGGTTAAAACTGTTGATACCACCGGCGCCGGTGACGCATTTTGCGGCACGCTAGCCTACGGACTCGCTAAAGGCATGAGACTACATGACGCAGCTGAGCTGGCCAACATAGCTGCAGCCCTATCCACAACAAGGCTGGGGGCTCAAGAAGCCATGCCAACGCTTGAGGAGTTACACAGGTTTATGACCTCCAACGGTAGGGTCAAGCGGCTTGGAAATCCCATCACCCCACATGGCTAGATTAACTTTTCAACCGTGCAAGCTATAATATCGGCTGTGAGAGTCTAAGGGCATCACCCAGTAAAAACCATCTCCACATAAATATATGCCTCAAAAACAATAGCCGTGCAACAGGGTCGTGGAGCGTCTCTCCTCAAGCCTAAGCTCGGAACGGCAGAGTGCGCTAGGTAAGTTCCATAGCGCTGAGAAGATACTTGCACAAAATATTCATAAGTAATCATTAACACAAGATAGAAAAGCCTGAAAACCCCGTGACCATTGACGCTAAAAACACCTCCAAAAATGCTCGATACAGTGGTGGACCGAATAAGCCGAATGGCCATGTATCTGAGAAGGTCCTCCAAACGGACAGGCATTTGGTAGCCGCTT
>Ga0079995_1049435_pt1 | contig 14802 bp, 9 predicted proteins | sample FaiFalFF_MnMetaG_2_FD_69198 | JGI IMG/M metagenome (GOLD analysis project Ga0079995, IMG submission 69198) | Freshwater microbial communities from Yellowstone National Park, Wyoming, USA - Fairy Falls C (FF_Mn_C) (SPADES assembly) (version 4) | ecosystem: Environmental > Aquatic > Freshwater >...
GTACATCCAGATGCTGGGCGGAGAGTTCATTTCCCACGGAGCGCAACAAAAAGCCGCTATGCGTCTCGTCAGCCGACCGTTTCCCGCCTTGCAGAAACTGCAGGACTTTGAGTTGCATGAAGAGTGGTATGCGTTGAAAAACTTCGCTCCCGATTTGCACGTCATTCTCGTCCAGGACACTAAAGGCATGCAGGGGGCGATGTATCAGCGTCCGCCGTTCCCGGCTACCTGGGCGCGTTTTTACGGGAAAGGGCGAGTCTTTTACACTTCCATGGGCCATCGGGAGGACGTCTGGACAAACACTATCTTCCAGACCATCCTGGTGGCAGGGATTTTGTGGGCCTTGCGGGAATTCGACGCCGACATTCGCCCCAATATCCAGCAGGTAACGCCCCAGGCGAGCGTCCTGCGAAGTTGATTCGCCAGCCGTAACCCACACCGTCAACGACCCGCCCAGCGCTGCCCGAACCGCATCCGATTCGCTCCCCGGCGATAACAGAAACGAACCGGGGGCCTGCCTATAATCATTAACCCGCACTTTGGTTGCCCCCCGATTCGCTTCGCGTTGCCAACGGGCTGTCATCGTAGGTGGCAAAATTCGCACTCGGAACCGCTCCGCGGGCCACCTGGGGCATGGGGTGCAGGCTACGGTGCCGAAGGGCGAATACACGAGCCGCGGTTTTTCCGCATGACGGCATAGCCGTGTGATGACGGCACAGGTGCGTGGCCACCGGTGCGGAAGGCCGTTTCCTGGTTGGTGCAGGCAAACTGCCTCACTAGACTATACTGGCGATGGGCCGTTTCCACGACATACAACCATGGGTTCGCTCTACGACCCACATAGCTTCTGCTTCCTGCTACAATGCTCATTCCAATCGCCCGTGTAAGATGGTGATGGAAACTGCTTCGACAAGTGCGAACATCCAGACGAAACTAGCGAATATGCCACGAATCTTTGTCGCTGATAAGCTGGAAGAAGTCGGCCTGGAACTGCTGCGGCAGTCGGGAATGGAAGTGGATTACCGCCCGGGACTGAAAGGCCAGGAGTTACACGAGGCCTTGCGTCAAGCCGACGGCGTGATTGTTCGCAGTGGTACGCGGATCACCGCTGATTTGCTGGAACAGCCGGGGAGGTTGCGGGCCATCGTTCGCGCGGGAGTCGGCGTGGACAACATAGATGTCGGCGCAGCTACCCGCCGCGGCATCGTGGTCATGAATACACCGGGCGGCAACACCGTCAGCACTGCCGAACATACCTGGGCGTTGCTGTTGGCGTTGGTGCGCCACGTAGCCGCGGCCGACCGCAGTGTGCGTCAGGGCAAGTGGGAGCGGAATCGGTTCATCGGCAGGCAACTGGCGGGAAAAACTCTGGGCGTGGTCGGTTTGGGTCGCATTGGCAGAGAGGTGGCTCGGCGAGCCCTGGCCTTCGACATGCAGGTTCTGGCTTACGATCCGTTTCTGACTGCGGAACGGGCTGCCCAGCTGGGCATTGAAGCTGCCCCGGGGTTGCATCAATTGTTGCCGCGCTGCGACATCGTAACCCTGCACGTGCCCCTGATGGAACAAACTCGCCACCTGATCGGTGCGCGGGAGCTGGCCCTGATGAAACGGGGAGCGTTTCTGATTAACTGCGCCCGCGGTGGACTGGTGGACGAAACCGCTCTGGTAGCGGCGTTGCAAAGCGGACAACTGGCCGGAGCTGCTCTCGATGTTTTTGATCAGGAACCTCCGCCGCCGGACCATCCACTGCTGGCTCTGCCTAATGTGGTTCTCACGCCGCATCTGGGGGCTTCCACGGTGGAAGCACAAACTTCGGTAGCCCGCGAAGCCGCTCAGTTGCTTGTGGATTTTCTCACACGGGGCGTGATTCAGTGCGCTGTGAACATGGCGGCTATCGAAGCCGCAGAGTTGCGGGAAATTCGACTCTACCTCGATCTCGCTCGCCGACTCGGTTTATTGCTGGCGCAGCTCAGCCCGGCTGCTATCCGCAAAGTAACGCTCACCTACCGCGGGGAAATCGCTCAGCGAAACACCCGGCTGATCACCGCCGCTTTTGCCGCGGGGCTTCTCGAACCGTTTTTGGGCGACACCGTCAACATCGTCAACGCCGAGCTGCTGGCTCGGGAACGCCAGATGGAATTGCTCGAGCAAATCAGCTCCACCCGCGGCGATTTCAGCACCCTGTTGCGTGCCGAAATCGAAACCGAACAGGGCAACCTCCTGGCCGCTGGCACACTCTTCGGCAACCAGTACTACCGCCTGGTGCAACTCGACTCGTTCCACCTGGACGCTTACCTGGATGGCATCCTGATGATTTTCACCCACCGCGATGCTCCCGGACTGATCGGGTTCATCGGCACCGTGCTGGGCAACCATCAGGTCAACATCGCCCAGATGAATGTCGGTCGGGTGCAACCCGGCGGCGAAGCGGTGGCCATTCTCAACCTCGATAACCTGCCGCCGGCCGAAGCGTTGGCCGAAGTCCGTCGCCATCCGCTTATCCGCAGCGTCCATGTCGTGAAGTTACCGCCGCCCGGCCAGCTGCCCTCCTGGCTCGGCTAACCGTACTCGCCTCCGGCCACATCCAAGCCTACGGTTTCGGTGGCTGAGCCTGTTCGTTGGCCCTGGTCGGCTAGCCGTATGCGCTTCCCACCTGAACCAGCCTACGGTTTCGGTGGCTGAGCCGACGGCCCTGGTCGGCTAGTTGCACCAGCCTCCCGCACGCACAACGCAACCCCGCGGTTGTTCCTGGTTAGGATCGGTCCCCGCTCCGCTCACCGTATCCGCCTCTCACACGCACGCCGCAACCCCGCAGTTCTCACCGACTCGGATCTGTCCCTGTACTCAGGAATGGAATTGGTTCGTCGAATTGTGATCGCCCGTCGAAGGACTCGACGTCGATGCGAAGGCAAGTGCTCGTTCTGCGGATGTTCGTGGAATCGTGCTTGCCCGTCGAAGGACCTGTCAGGTTCGATCGCCGAGGGGTCTTGCTTAGCGGTTGGCCGGTTTGTAGGGGTAGATTTTGGCGATGCGGGCGGCTTGTTCCTCATAATCCGCCGGTGGATCCTGGAAACCTTCGATTCGCCACAGAACGAGCGTCTGCCGACCTTCGGGGGAATCTTTCGCGGTCAATAACGCCTTGCGAAATTCCTGCACTGGTTGTTCGAGTTCCTGGCGTGGCCGATACGCCACTGCCGGCAGCGGAAATTCCGGTGAGCTTTCCAGTTCCCGTAATCGCTTGAACCGACCGGGACGTTGCTGGCGATAGACCTCCACCTGCCCGCTGCTGACCAGGGTCAGATCGGCTTTACCTTCGATAACCGCTTCGATGGCGTCTTCCGCATTCTTGACTTCCAGCACCCGGAAAAACTTATCAGCCGGCTGCGGCAGGCGGCGCTCCAGGTAGAGCCGAAGATGCTGCGGTAGCTTACTGGCCAGGGCGAGTGTCTTGCCTTGTAAATCGTCGGGCGATTTGGCCGGGTTGCCTTGCTGAACCAGGAAAACCGCCTGGAGTTTGGGCGTGCTGGCTGTGGCGATCAGTAACGGATGCAGATCGCGGCACAGGGGTTTGATCCAGCCATACTCCGGGCCATGCAAGACCAGCACCTGAATATCTCCCGCTTCCAAGGCTTTGACGGCGTGCTCAATATCCCGAATCACGACAAACCTTCCCTGCACACCGGCGCGTTTACTGACCACATCGGCGAACGGTTGCATCTGGGCCAGGATGGTCTTTTCGTCTCCCTGATCGAAAAGACTGGCCAGCATGCCGATACCCACCCGTTCTTGCAGCAGTCCGGCTGGGGTTTCACGCAGGCTGAGCCAGCCGGTCAGAACCAGGGTGAGTGCTGCCAGGCACATCCATCCGAAGCGCCAGCCGAACCACCAGCCCCTTCTCGGCGATAACGGCGATATTTTTCGTCCACATTGAGCGGTCAGCATGGGAGCGTCTCCATCGAGGACGTCATTTGATACCGAGTTTGGCGGCTACTTTCGGGTCCACGGCCTTTATCGCTTCGGCAACTTTTTGCCGCACGCTGTCGTACTGGCTGTTGTCTTCGTAGCAGCGAATCAGGGACAGAAGCGGTTCCCCTTTCGGCGGGATTTGCGGAGCCAGGTGAACCAGAGCACGAGCAGCGCCGATACGAACGATGTATTCCGAATCGTACAAAGCACTGGCCAGGGCAGCGGCAGCTCCTTTTGCTTGCGGCCCGATTCCTGCTAAACCTTCGGTGGCAGCCCAGCGGAGCCAGGGATCAGGATCCTGCAGAGCCTTGAGCAACGTCGGAGTAGCGGCGACGGCATCGGGACCGATGTTGCCGAGAGCCACCGCGGCTGCCCATCGCACTTTATCCACTGCTCTCTGGTTCAGAATGATTTTTTCCAGTTCGGGAACCGTATCCTTGGCGGCAGGCCCAATGCGACCCAGGGCCGCGCAGGCCCACTCCTGAACGTCCGGATCGGGATCGTGGAGAAGCTTTCGCACCACCGGAACGGCTATGGCTGCCCGCGGCCCGATACCGCCGATAGCCCGTAACGCCTCTTTGCGTGCATCGGCGTCTTCGGAGGCCAGTTGCGATATCCAGTGGCTTAGCGGCCGATTCTCGAAAACCGGTTCGTCCTTGACGGTCTTCTGGTCGTTCGCCTGGTTGTCAACCTGTTGCTCTCGCTTGTCAGAAGGTGTACCGTTCGGATCGCGGCTGGCGAGGCGGTTCTGGCAGCCCTGCACCAGCAGGTGCAGCGCCAGCAGCAATACCATCATCCAGGCAGACAGGGATCGGGTGGTGGCTGATTTCATGGGGCGCAAACTCCGTTACCGGGTTGGCTGACGTTCTTCGCGCAGACCCTCTGCGCCGATTCAGTTTCAGACTAGCAAAACGGCAACGGCAAAGCAATGGCCTAATCGCCGCGGAGTTTCAGGCCCAGTTCGCTGAGTTTTTCCCGCACCTCGTTGAGCGAGGTCACGCCGAAATTCTTAACTTCCAGCAGCTGGTCGGCGGTGTAATTGATGAGGTCGCCGACGGTTTGAATTCCCAGCTTGGCCATGGCTTTGCGCGGACGGACACTTAAGTTCAGTTCGCTGATCGGTTTCCTGAGCAATGCCTGTTGTTGTTCGGAAAGAGCGGAAGCCTGTGCGGGCACCTCGCGGAAACGGGGATCGTACTTGGCCCCTTCTTCCAGTGCCTGGCCAATTCGCAGCCCTTTCGATTCCATGATGGCCCGCAACTCTTTGAGAGAGGTTTCGCCGAAGTTTTTGCTGGCCAGCAATTGCGCTTCGCTCACCCGGGTCAGATCGCCGAGCGTGCGAATGTTCATCTTTTCCAGGCAGTTGCGGACACGGACGGAAAGCTCGAAATCGGTCACCGGCGTGTCCAGGATTTGGGCGAGTTTCTCCTGGCTGGGCTTGGGTTCTTCCTTGATGAAACTGGTGCGGGAAGCCAGGGCGTCTTTCAGGAACAACCGTGCCCGTTCATCTGTCGGAAACGCTTGCACGATTCGTTCGTAACACTGCACCGCCCGGTCGTACTGGTTGTTGTCTTCGTAGAGCACGCCCAGGTTGTAGAGCGCACCGAGATGGGCGGGCGGTTGTGCGACGCAGCGTTCGAGGCAGTGGATGGCTTCCTCGTCGTTGCCGGCCAGGTCGTTCAAAAATCCTAACTCGAACCAGGCGCCGGCATGGTTGGGGTCAAGCTCGACCGCACGTTCGAAATGATGTGCGGCCAGCTCGCGCTGGCCTTCTTCCAGCAACAATTTGCCGAGCTGATAATGGTATTCGCCGCTATGCGTACTCAGGTCGCGGAGCTTGTCGAGGACCTCTCGAGCCTGCTGCAATCGGCCCTGTCGGCGATACACTTCTGCACGCAACAACTGCACCTGGCTGGCGGTGTAGCCGGCTTTCTCAGCACGATCCAGCGCTTTCAGAGCATCGTCCCATTCTTGCAAACTGATCAGAGCCCGCGCCAGGTAAAAATTCGCCAGAGCTCCTTCCGCCTGTTTGAGATGTTCCACCGTATCGCGCGTGCGGCCGAGAAAGTAGGAAGCGATACCGAGCTTGAGATGCTAGCGTTTGGCTGCTGCACCGGAAGCCTGGGCGAGCTTTTGTTTCATCGCCTCCACAGTTTCCCGCAGCACCCGGTACTGAGCCGGGCTATGCGTCAGCGCTTGCCGCAACTGTTGCACGGTTCCTGCATCACACTCTTCGCGTTCCAGAAACAGCGATTTGACATCCCGCCTGAGTGTCTCGACCATGGTCGAATCTCCCGGGCTTTGTTCGCCCTCACGCTTTTCGGTTGCCAGTAGGGCACCTCGTAGATGTTAGCGGAGACCTACGCCATGCTTCGCCTGCCGGGCATTGCCATCGTGCGGCATTCGCTAAGAACGCCCATGCCTGTCCCGTATTGTACGCAGGTGCACAATACGGTCCTTTCACTGCCTTGCCAGCGATCATGCGTACTCAAGTGGGCCGCCGGACACCCTACTGGAGTTCGTGCAGGCGGGAAAATGATAAACAGCAGTGAGCTTCCTGGCAAGCCAGCCCGCTACATAGACCGGCCATGGGATCAATGTCGCCCACCGCTGGTACCTGCCGGCTGGCTCGCAGTCCGTACCGGGCAAGCTGGCGAAAACCAACCTGAAGTAGCGGCGTAGATTCCACGAAAATGTGTTTTTGCTGAGAAGTGGCCTTGACAAGTGCCCCACCTGGTGGCGTATTGTTTTATAGAGTGTGTCGCTGAAGCAGCGACCGGGAACGTCAGGGACGGCCGACCCGCAGTCCGCGATTCAGGAAGCGAGCGAAGCGACGCAGAGAACGAGGCTGGGTCGCTGAGGCGGCTCAGGAAGATGGAATCGCAGCCGGCCTGGTTTGCATCACCGCAACCCTGGCCAAGGGTGAAGCGGTTGCCTCTCTTCGGGCCGGACGGACTATTCCCGACGATTTGACACCCGACCTAACGCCTGGCTCCCCGAGCTGGGGCACGCCAGCCTCTCTGCGAACCGCCTGCTCCTATTGAGCAGCAGCCTGCTTGCGGTTCGCCTGCTTTTCGTTCCACGCTCGCGTGGTTTGACAAACGAATCCCCCAGATATTTTTTCCCGCCGGTGGATCGTGCGCTTCGGTCCAACGGCCCAGCCGTTTTCCCTTCCCCACGAACCACCGATCGGGATTAAGGAGGCAATACGCTATGGCTTTCGGTCAGGCTATTCTCAGCGAAATCCGCCGTCTGCAGAATCTCCAGCAATACCGCAAAATCCACTGGGAAGGCTCCTTCTCGGAGTACCTCGACATTGTCAAACAGCATCCCGAGGTCACCCGCACAGCCTTCCAGCGGCTGTACGACATGATCTTGTCGCACGGCACCGAGGAAATTTTCGAGCATAAGGAAAAAATCATTCGCTACAAGTTCTTCACCGAATGGGCCTCGAAATACGGCGACGCGGTATATGGTCTGGAACGGCCATTGATGCAATTGGTCAACACCTTCAAAGCCGCCGCCAAAGGTTTCGGTACCGAACGCCGCGTCCTGCTCCTGCACGGTCCGGTCGGTTCCGCCAAGAGCACTATTGTGCGCTTGCTCAAACGCGGCCTGGAAGAATATAGCCGCACCGATGAAGGAATGTTGTTTTCGTTCATGTGGAAAAGCGATAAATCCGGCTGGGAAAAGTGCCCCATGCACGAAGAACCGTTGCATCTGGTGCCGGTGGAAATGCGGCCCGCGATCCTGGCCCGGCTCAACGAAGGCCGACGCGAAGATGAATTCCAGGTTACCATTCGCGGCGAACTGTGTCCGTTCTGCCGGTTCATGTTCAACGAACGCTTGCAGCGCTATGACGGCGATTGGGCGGCCATGGTCGAAAACGAAATCAAGGTTTATCGCCTGATCCTCTCCGAACAAGACCGCGTCGGCATCGGTACCTTCCAGCCCAAGGATGAAAAGAACCAGGACTCCACAGAACTCACCGGCGATATTAACTACCGCAAAATTGCCGAATATGGTTCCGACAGCGATCCGCGGGCCTTCAATTTCGACGGCGAGCTCAACATTGCCAATCGCGGCCTGGTCGAATTTATCGAGGTGCTCAAACTCGATGTTGCCTTCCTCTACGACCTGCTCTGCGCTTCGCAGGAACACAAAATCAAGCCGAAAAAGTTTGCCCAGTGCGACATTGACGAAGTGATCATCGGGCACACCAACGAACCGGAGTATCGCAAGCTGCAAAATAACGAATTTATGGAGGCCTTGCGCGATCGCACCGTCAAAATTGACATCCCCTACGTAACTCGCCTCCGCGACGAGATCAAGATTTACGAAAAGGACTTTAACCCCGAACGAGTCAAGGGCAAGCATATCGCTCCGCATACCATCGAAGTGGCCGCTATGTGGGCGGTCCTGACTCGCTTAGTGCCTCCGAAACATGCCAATCTCACCTTGTTGCAGAAACTCAAGCTCTATAACGGCAAGACTCTGCCCGGCTTCACCGAAGATAATATCATCGAGCTGAAGCGTGAGGCTCCGCATGAAGGCATGAGTGGCATCAGCCCACGCTATATCCAGGATAAGATCTCCAACGCCCTGGTGGCCCATCCCGAAGAAACCTGCGTCAACCCGTTTATGGTTCTCCACGAACTCGAAGCGGGATTGCGTCATCACTCCCTGATCACCAGCGAGGAGCAGTACCGCCACTATAAAGAGCTTCTGCAAGTGGTACGCGAGGAATATGAGGACATCGTCAAGAACGAAGTCCAGCGAGCCATTGCCGCCGATGAAGAAGCTCTAAGTCGCCTCTGCGCCAACTATATTGATCACGTCAAGGCCTATACGCAGCGCGAAAAAGTTCGCAACCGCTATACCGGCGCTTTTGAAGAACCCGATGAACGCCTGATGCGTTCCATTGAGGAAAAGATTGACATTCCTGAGAGCCGCAAGGATGACTTCCGCCGTGAAATTATGAACTATATCGGCGCCCTGGCGATTGATGGCAAGAAATTTGACTATAAGACTAATGAACGCCTGCAAAAGGCCCTGGAACTCAAGCTGTTCGAGGACCAGAAGGATACCATCAAGTTGACCAGCCTGGTCTCCAACGTCGTGGATAAGGCTACCCAGGAAAAGATAGATGTCGTCAAGAGCCGACTCATTCGCAATTACGGCTACTGCGAAGTTTGCGCGACGGATGTCTTGCAATTCGTCGCCAGCATCTTCGCTCGCGGCAGCACCAGCCGAAAATAAGACACTCACCGGCAATCTCGCCATCACCAGCTGCTTAGCCTCTATGGATTTAGCAGCGCACGAGCAACGGAATCTCGCATCTATCGGCTGCAACCAAGCTTATATAAGCTGAGAAAACTTAGGGGTCTCGGCTTCCGTGAAACTATCCAGACGAACACACCGGCGATGTTTTCCAGCGAAAGTGAGCCGATCATGGTACAGCGTATTCAGCGTGATTATGAACGATTCCGCAAGATCGTCCGCGGGAAAATCAAGAGCAACCTGAGCAAGTACATCACCCGCGGCGAACTAATCGGCAAGCGCGGTAACGACCTGGTCAGTATTCCTTTGCCGCAGATCGAGATTCCGCAGTTTCGTTATGGTTTGAAAGGGCGGGGCGGTGTCGGACAGGGAGATGGCGAGGTCGGTCAACCTCTTGGGCCACCGCAAAAGGGCGACGGTAACCAGGCGGGAGATCAGCCAGGCGGCCATATTCTCGAAGTGGAATTAACCTTAGAAGAGCTGGCCGACATCCTCGGTGAAGAACTCGCCTTACCACGCATCGAGCCGAAGGGGCGAAAGAACATTATCACCACGCGGGAACGTTATAGCGGGATTCGTCAGTCCGGCCCCGAATCTCTCCGCCATTTCAAACGCACGTTCAAGCGAGCGCTCAAGCGGCAAATTATTTCTGGCACCTATGATTTTGAAAAGCCGGTCATCGTTCCTATCCGCGAAGATAAGCAATACCGTAGCTGGAAAGAAATTCCGTTGCCGCAGAGTGTCGCCGTCATCATCTTGATGATGGACGTTTCCGGTTCCATGACCGATGAACAGAAGGAAATAGTCCGCATCGAGGCATTTTGGATAGACACCTGGATTCGCGCCCATTATAAGGGGGTGCAACGGGTCTATATTATCCACGATGCTGTGGCTCAGGAGGTAGATGAACACACGTTTTACCATACTCGCGAAAGCGGCGGTACTAAGATCAGCTCGGCTTACGAATTGGCCGACCAGATTATAGATAAGCGATTCCCACCGTCGGATTGGAACGTCTATGCGTTCCATTTTTCCGACGGCGATAACTGGGGCGATGATATTCCTCACTGTCTCGAAGTGCTGCGTAGCCGCCTGCTGCACAAAGTAAATCTTTTCGGTTACGGGCAGGTGGAAAGTCCTTATGGCAGCGGAGAATTCTTACATCACATCGAGGAGCTTACTGGCCAGTTCGACAACCTGGTGGTCAGCCACATACCTAACCGTGAAGCCATTATTCGCTCTATCAAGGAGTTCCTCGGCAAGGGTAAATAATCGTGCTATGCCCACGACTAATCAGGCTTAGTGGCCGGCACAATGCTTAGAACCGCTCTGGCCTGCCGGTCAGCTTAGCCATCTGAACAGTAAGCACAGCGGATGAAAAGGATAGACTCGTGCAAGACACCATGAGCCTGCTCAATACGCCTTACGATACCTCGCTGACGCCGGAATTGCGAGCCGTTCAGCAGGAAATCGAGGGATACGCTCGCGAGTTTGGCCTCGATTTCTTCGAGGTGATTTTTGAGTTATTAGATGCCGACGACCTGAATGCGATTGCTGCCTATGGCGGCTTTCCGACGCGCTATCCCCACTGGTCGTTTGGCATGGCTTACGAAGAACTCAAGAAAACTTACGATTACGGACTGGCCAAGATTTACGAACTGGTGATCAATAATGATCCGTGTTATGCCTATTTGATGCGAAGCAATAACCTGGTGGATCAGAAGCTGGTGATGGCACACGTGTACGGGCATTGCGACTTTTTCAAAAATAATGCGTTTTTCGCCCACACGAATCGCAAGATGATGGACGAGATGGCTAATCATGGCATGCGTATTCGCCGCTATGCCGAAAAATACGGTGAGGATGAAGTCGAGGCGTTTCTGGATAAGTGCAAGAGTATCGAGGACCTGATTGACATTCATTCCGTGGCGATACGTCGTCGGGAAGAGCAGCCGCGTTTCGATTTCGAGGCGACACGCGAGGAAGAACCCATCCCGGTAACACGGTTCAAAACGAAGACTTATTTAGACCCCTATATCAATCCTGAACAACTCCTGCGAGCCGAGGAAGAGCAAAAACGCAAGGAGCGGGAAGCAAGGTCTAAGAATTTCCCAGAGCAACCCGAGCGTGATGTATTATTGTTCCTGATGCAGTATGCGCCCCTCAAACCCTGGCAGCGGGATATTCTGGGGATTATTCGTGAGGAGGCCTATTATTTCGCTCCCCAGGCTCAGACTAAGATAATGAACGAAGGCTGGGCGACTTATGTGCACAGCACAATCATGACCCGGCGGGCTCTGCATCCTTCGGAAGTGATTGACTATTGCGATCATCACTCCGGTACGGTTGCGAGTCATGGCCCGCGGCTGAATCCTTATAAGTTAGGTCTGGAACTTTTCCGCGACATTGAGTTTCGCTGGAACACCGGACGTTTCGGTAAGGAATATGAGGAGTGCGATGACCTGGAGAAAAAGCGAAACTGGGATTTAGGCTTAGGGCTAGGCAGGCAGAAAATCTTTGAGGTTCGTCGCACCCATAACGATATTACCTTCATTGACGAGTTTCTGACGCCGGAATTTTGCGTGGAACATAAGTATTTCACCTATGCCTGGAGTGAACAGGCGGGTACATTTATTATCGAGTCGCGGGAATTTCAAAAAATCAAGCAGCGGCTTTTGTTCAACCTGACGAACTTTGGCAAGCCGATTATTAGCGTGGTGGATGGTAATTACCGCAACCGCGGGGAATTGTTATTGCGGCATGAGTATAATGGTGTGGACTTACGCCTGGATCATGCGATCGCCACCCTGGCTAATATCCAGGCGCTATGGACTCGACCTGTGCATTTGCAAACGGTGGTCGAAGGGAAACCGACCCTGATCAGCCATGACGGAGCGGAGCACAGTATGAAGCCTCTGGGAGACAGCGATGACCCTCGGCGAGATGCTCCAGCAAAAACTCGCAAATAAACCGGGTACAGCGCCGCAGACCGTTACGGTAGAAGATGCCGGCAGCGGTGCCCGCGCGGAAGCGGAAGTGGAGGCCTGCGACACGTTCGGTTGCCGACTTCGTGGCCTGCGGGTACAGCGTGGCAGCGCTGGGCAGCACGAACCGTTACCACAATGGGCCCAGCGTGTAGCGCGACAGGCGTCCGGCTTACTGGAACCGTTAGCGGTACACGAAATCGACCCCACCCGCGGTGAGGCACGGTTACGCAGTCAGAGTCCCACGCGCAAAGGTGACGAGGTTCAGTACTACGAAGCGGTCCTGAACAATGCGGGGCAGGCGTCGTTGCATCGCTATCGCGCCAGCCACGATCCGCACCGGCCGCGGGAAATGGTTCCTTTCACCGTTACCCACGAAGCTGCGGGCAAGCTGGTGGACGACCTGATCGGCACGTAGTGAGTCGCGGGTAGCCTTTTTCTGGCCGCGATCCGTCCTGGGATAGGTGACTGAAAAGTGCCAACCCGTTGGCAGTGCCGCTGAAGTTTTTGTTTGCGCGTTGCAGCAGGCGGTTGGTTTGCAGTCGGAGGCGACGGTCATGAATGACTCCCACAAGCGGACGATTCTTTTTGGTTTTCTCGACATCCACCGTCGGTTGGCGGAGATGGAAGCGATGCTTGCCGGGAGTCTCGTTTCTTCGCCGTTCAGTCAGTATGTCAACGACCTGTCACCGACGGAGCGGCGAGTCATCGAGGATTACTTCAACCGCGTGCGCAGCGTGATGCTTGCCTTGCTGCAAGAGGCCGACATTGCCCTGGAGGTACGGCGGAGTAGCCTGCGGTGGGCGTTGCAGTGTGGCATAACCTCGCTGTTAGTGGCGGTGGCGGAGCTTGGCCCGGAGCGTTTGCGTGCTTACGGCCCTCTCGATGCCGACAGCCAGGCGCTGGCACGGAAGGTGCAGCAGGAACTGACCCGGCTCATTGAGCGTATCGCTGCGTACCTGCGCCAGGGTTTCGGACGCGATCTGGCGCAGAGGTTAACCAGGCTCGAAGCAGAGCCGGCCAGCTTGCAGACGCTGAAAATTCTGGAGCGGATCATCACCCGCTGGGGCCTGGTCGAGTTTCGGCCGCAACTCGAACTGATCGTACAACGTCTGGAAGTCCCTCGGTTTGAGATTGCCTTTTTCGGGCGCGTCAATTCCGGCAAATCATCCCTGCTGAACCATATCGTGGGCATGAACATACTTCCTGTGGGTGTGACGCCTGTGACGGCGGTTCCTATCCGATTAGCACGAGGCGACCGGCCTGTGGCCCATATTACGTTTGCTGATCTGCCGCCGCGTAGCGTTCCTGTGGAGGAGCTAAGCGAGTATGCCTCGGAGGAAAAGAATCCTGGCAACGCAAAACACGTCACCGGTATTCTGGTGCAACTGCCGACGCCCAGACTGCGCGAGGGAATCATCCTGGTGGACACGCCGGGCGTCGGTTCGCTGGCTCGTTCGGGCAGTGCAGAAACGCTCGCTTATCTGCCCCACTGCGACCTGGGAGTGGTGCTGATTGACGCCGGTTCGATGTTCGGCCCGGAGGACGTGGATTTGCTCCGACTCCTTTACGAAGCGGGCATTCCGGCTCAGGTAGTGCTGAGCAAAGCCGACCTCTTGAAGCCACCGGACCGGCAACGGATGGTGAATTACATCCGCGAGCAACTGCGGCAGGAACTCGGACTGGATTTGCCGGTTCACCCGGTCAGCACCGTCGGGCCTGACGAGGAACTTCTAACGCGATGGTTCGAACAGGAGGTTGAGCCGAAGCTGGCTCAGCACCGTGCGCTTATGGAGGCTTCCTTACGGCGAAAAATCAATCATCTCAGGGAGTCGGTCATTGCAGTGTTGCAGACGATGCTGGCTCAGCGGGAAGGGGAGACGGGTGGAACCAGCGACACGGCCGGGACAGGGTTGCTGCGACAGCTTCTCGACCAAACCGACGAGGTGATTCGCCAGACCGAGATTCGCTGCCGCGACTGGACTATGGACGTGCCCGCCTTGCTGGAGATGGTCCTCGACGAGGCTGCACAGGCGGTTGTGCGTACCCGAGGAGATTCGCCGATTCTCGACGCACTCCAGCGTGCTCTGGCCCAACGTGACCGGGCGGCCCAGGAGTTGCTATCGAATTTGCGGCAGACGCTGGTCGGCACTCTGCAGGGTTTGCAGCAAGCGGCACCGATCGTCGCGGCTGATGTTAGTGCCCTTCGGGATTTCGCATTTCGAGGCTTGCCTGCCTACGATTTGGTCGCGTGGCGGGCGAAATTGCACTGGTCGCGGCCATGGTGGGCGTTTCTTTTACCTCGATTGGCGGTGTGGTCAACACGCCGTAAGCTGGAAAGACACCTGGGGACAAGCTTGCGAGAAGCGATCGAACTTCACGAACGGCAATTGCAAGCGTGGCTCAAGGCGAGTTTTGAACGGCTGGTGGAATTGTACGAAGCGCAAGCGGAGGTTTTCCGAGAACAGGCGCGGCGCAGGAGACTTATCAACGGAGAAAGTGGCGAGCCGATGACAGCAGCCGACCTGCAAACCCTGCGTGCCGATTTGCTCGAACTGGAGCAAAATACGTT